>CEVM01016030.1_pt1 | contig 11268 bp, 11 predicted proteins | sample 531481 | NCBI WGS metagenome assembly CEVM01 (sample SAMEA2623649, study PRJEB7988) | marine metagenome | biome: marine biome (ENVO:00000447); feature: mesopelagic zone (ENVO:00000213) & marine oxygen minimum zone (ENVO:01000065); material: "saline water (ENVO:00002010), including plankton...
TGGTCGACGCCCGATAACTCATCGGACAGGCACTTCTAGTGCGTAGTGATTGGTTGATACTCACTCTAGGTATGCATAGTTCAAGTGCTATAACGGCACTCCAGCCTCCGGTGGGAGTGCTGGATAGAACAGAACATAAAGCACCGGTAGGGTTACCCTACCGGTGCTTTCATCTTACATCGCTACGCTGGTTGGACAGGCGGTCTTCCCGGCGGACACGAGACTGGAAAGCGATGTTTTTACCGGGAAGTCCACATCTCCGCCACATCGATCGCCCGCATGAATTCCACGTTAGGGAAGGTGCGGATGTGGGTGATTAACTGTTCCAGCATCCTCAGGCGTCCGGGGCGGCCGATGTATTGGGGGTGCATGGTTAGGGTGAAGGCCCGGCCATAATGATATAGTCCCTCAAACTCGGCGGCCCAGGTTCCGTAGACCTCCTCCGGGTTGCGCATGGGACCCAGACGTCCGGTGGCGGGAGCGTAGACGAAGTTGGGAGCGTCGTCCAGAAGCCAGTGTATGGGAATCTCCACCAGGCTTTGGGGAGTACCGGCGTTGAGCGTATAGGGCGCGTCGTCGCCCATCAGGCTACTGTCGTACTGGAAGCCGTGGGAGGCTAGTAGATCCACCGAATGCTCGCTCAATTCCCAACTGGGTGAACGGTAGCCACGGGGCGCTTCTCCGGTGATGTCACCCAGGATGGAGATGCCTTGGTGCAGCACCTCTTCTTCCCTTTCCTTCGTCAAAGTGGCTGGCGGCTCGTGCATGTAGCCGTGGTGGGCAATCTCGTGGCCCCGGCGGGCTATTTCCTTAACCATCTCAACGTGGGTCTCGGCGACGTAGCCCGGCACATAGAAGCTGGCCTTTATGGAGTGGTTGTCCAGCATGTCGAGGATGCGGGGAGTGGCGACGCTGGGACCGTATTCTGCCATGGACATAAGGCTAGGAAGCTGGGCGAAGTTGGGGTCACGGTTCAACCAGGAGGAAACGCCGTCGACGTCGAATCCCAGCATCACAACGCATTGGGTGTCTCCCGGCCAGATACCGGACATGATGTTCCTCCCCCGGGTTGTATGGCTACTGGGGCGGGATGGTGTCGAAGCCCGTGTAGGGACGGAGCACCTCTGGTATCACCACGGTCCCATCGGCCTGCTGGTAGTTCTCCAGAATGGCAATCACCACACGAGGAAGAGCCAGCCCGGAGCCATTTATGGTGTGGGGCAGTTGAGGGCGCTCTCCCTGGGCGGGCCGGTAGCGGATGCGGGCTCGCCGAGCTTGGAAGTCGGTGCAAGTGGAGCAGGAACTGACTTCAAGCCACTCTTGGCTGCCAGCGGCCCAGACTTCAATGTCGTATGTCTTGGCCGATTGGAAACCGATGTCCCCCGTGCAGAGTTGGAGCACCCGGTAAGGTAGCTCCAGCTTCTGGCAGACGTCCTCGGCGTCGGCTACCAGGGCTTCCAACTCGTCGTTGGAGGTCTCTGGAGTGACGAACTTGTACATCTCCACCTTGTTGAACTGGTGGACCCGCTTGATGCCACGTGTGTCCCTGCCGGCGGCTGCCTGCTCGTTACGGAAGCAGGGGGTTTGGGCAACGTAGCGAAGGGGCAGGGTGTCCGGAGGGATAATCTCATCCCGGTAGAGGTTAGTGATGGGGACCTCGGCGGTGGGAATCATCCACAGGTCAGCGCTATCGTCGTGGTAGAGGAAATCGCTGAATTTGGGCAGATTCCCTGCGCCCTCCATCACTTCCCGCTTGACCACTGCCGGAAGCATAACTTCGGTGTAGCCGTGCTGCTGGGTGTGAAGATTCAGCATCCAGGCAATCAGAGAACGTTCCAGCTTGGCACCGGCGCCGAACATGGTGTAGAAGCGGCTGCCGGAAATCTTTACGCCACGCTCAAAGTCGATGATTCCGTGTCGCTCTCCCAAGTCCCAGTGGGGTATGGGCGTGAAATCCAAGGTAGCAGGCTCGCCCCACTGGCGAATCACGACGTTGGACTCTTCGGTCAAGCCTTTCGGTACGTCGGGAAGGGGGATATTGGGCAGGCGCATCAGGATTGAGTCGATGCGCTCTTCCAAGCTTTTCGACTCCTGCTCAAGCTCGCTGATTCTGTCCCCGACTTGCCGCATCTCGGCAACGATGTCCGCCGGAGGTTCCTGGCCGTCGCGCCGGGCTTCACCCACTTGCCGGCTGACCTGATTGCGGCGGGCTCTTAACTCGTCTCCCTCGGTTATTAGCTGACGCCTAGTGACGTCCAGGGTCAATATCTCGGCTAGGGGATCTTCCTCGCCCCTGGATTCCAGAGCGCTCTTCACGAATTCGGGGTCTCGGCGTATGAGTTCTATGGAGAGCATATCAGTTGAGCCTGGGGCGGTCCTCACCCCGGCTTGCGGCCACCCCTCTCCCTGAGGGAGAAGGGACGGGGGTGGGGGACGAACGATTGCATTTGGCTATCACTCGGATTCTTCCTCTTGTCCTGGCTGAAGGGTTCTCATCTGGGGGAACAGCATGATGTCTCTGATGGACGTTTGGCCGGCAAGAAGCATCACCAGGCGGTCGATGCCTATGCCCAATCCTCCGGTGGGAGGCATGCCGTACTCCAGGGCGATGAGAAAGTCCTCATCTAAGCGGTCGGTTTCATCATCGCCCAGCATTAGCCGGAGAGCCTCTTGGTTTTCGAACCGCTCTCGTTGTACTGCTGGGTCGTTCAACTCGGTATAAGAGTTGGCGATTTCCATGCCCGCGGCGAAGGCCTCGAAGCGCTCAACATAGCCGGGGGAGTCTGGCTTGGCTTTGGCCAGCGGAGACATGATTACTGGGTAGTCCAGCACAAAGGTGGGCTGCGCCAATCTGGGTTCGACATAGCTCGAGAACAGCTTGTCGATAACCTTCGCTCGACCGTCTTTGGGCTCAATGTCTAGGCCGAGTTCGGTGGCTCTGTGTTTCAAAGACTCGTCATCGGTATAGGCATCGATGTCTACGCCGCTAAGGTCCTTTAACTCTTGTCTAAAATCAACCCGCTTCCAGGGCGGTGCGAAGTCTATGAGTTGGTCGCCATATTGGACCTGGGTGGTCCCCAAGACCTCCATGGCAACCGTGGAAACCAGGGACTCAACCATGGTCATGATGTCGTTGTAGTCGGCGTAGGCTTGGTAGCTCTCCAGGAGAGTGAACTCCGGGTTGTGATCCTGGTCGATACCCTCGTTGCGAAAGACGCGGCCCAGCTCATATACCTTGTCGAACCCGCCGATGATTAATCGTTTCAGGTATAGCTCGGTGGCGATGCGGAGGTAGAGCTGCTGGTCAAGAGTGTTGTGGTGGGTGACGAACGGGCGGGCGTGGGCGCCTCCCGCCACCGGCACCAGGATCGGCGTATCTACTTCAAGAAAACCCTGACTTTGGAAGAAGGCCCGGATGCGTTCGATAATCTTGCTGCGGATGGCGAAGACGGGCATCACTTCAGGGTTGGCAATCAGGTCCAAGTACCTTTGGCGGTACCGGGTCTCCATGTCCCGCAGACCGTGGAATTTCTCTGGCAGCGGTTTCATACCCTTGGAGGTGATGGTTAATTCGTGGGCCTCGATGGTGACTTGGCCGGTGCGGGTTCGCATCACCGGGCCGGACACACCGAGGTGGTCGCCTAAGTCTAGGTCTTTTAAGAGTCCGTAGGCATCGCCCAGAACGTTTTCCCGTAGCAAAGCCTGGATGGTACCGGAACCGTCCCGAATATCCAGAAAGGCAGCCCGGCCCATGACTCGCATGGACATGATCCGGCCGCCGAGGGAGATGCTGGGGGTGGTGGTTTCGGGTGTGTCGTCACTTTCCACCGCTTCGAACATGGCCGTGGCGGCAGCGTTGTCGCAGGTTCGGACGAAACGTGGCGGGTAGGGGTCGATACCGCTTTGGCGGAGGTGGTCTAGCTTGCTGTAGCGGCTGGCCAGAAGGCCATCTTCTCGATCGGGCATATTATTCGGTTGATGCTATGTGGGGATTATTCAATTGCTATGACTTCTAGTCTGATTTTGCCGGATGGTACGTCGACCTCGGCAATCTCGCCTATACGTTTCCCCAAATGACTCTTACCTATGGGGATACGTTGGATATCTTGCCTTGGGAGGGGTCGGCTTCGGTACTGCCGACGATGGTGTATCTGATGGACCGCCCGTCTTGGTCTTTAACGGCGATGGTATTCTCAACCTCCACGGTGTCTCCGCTTCCCGAACCCTCTTGGATGATGACGGCGTTGTTAATCATGCTGTCCAGGGTCAGGATGCGCCCTTCAATGAAGGCCAGTTCGTCCTTCGAATCTTCGTATTCGGCGTTGCTTTCGACGCCTCCCCGCTCCCGTGACTGTTGGATCCGATCGGCAGCCTCCTGTCGGCGCACCGTGCGGAGTTGCTCCAGTTCGGACTTCAATCTTTCCAGCCCTTCCCGGGACACGTAACTGGGCTGTGCCATGTGCGCTCCCTCCAGTCGAAGGGGGGGAAAAACAATGTGGGAGAGAAGGCCGGTGCGGCTCTCTCATCCCTGAGCCGATTGTAGTCTCCCGCCAAGGCGTTGTAAAGCGTGACCGGCGTACGTGAAGACGGGTGCGGAAACCCTATCCTTTGCTGAATCTATATCGGGTAAGGCCGAGCCTAAGTGATTGACAATATTTATGGGTGATATTAGAGTTCTTTATATGGAAATCACCTCAGTCAACCTATCGTCACCGCCTGGCGCTGGTTTTACGTGAGTCCAGACCTGTGGGGCCTGGACCGTACAGCGGTCCCACCGGGCGCGTTTTTTTTAAGCATACTGCTGCTTTACCCTCCGCGACCTGCTGCCGTCTTTGCCCCCAGGTAAGCCGTTAGGCTACCCAAACATCCCATGGATCCGCCTCTGGTATCTCATGCGGTTTTTCCAATCTAGGGCGAAGAACGGTGTTTTTTGCGAAAATCCAGATCGATATTTGTCGCCATCATGGTGTTTGTGGCATTGCTGACACTGGCATCGGCGGCCTGCTCCGGCGGTTCTACACAACCCGTTCTGCGAGTAGGCGGGATCCCCGACCAAGACTCGCACCGGTTGGCGAGAAGGTATCAGGTGTTTTCGGATTATTTGTCACAGCAACTGAGGGTGCAGGTTGAGTACGTTCCCAGCATTGACTACGCCGCAGTGGTAACGGCGTTCAGCCAGGATGAACTGCAGGTGGCCTTTTTCGGCGGATTGACCGGGGTACAGGCTAGACTCCAGACCCCGGGGGCTCAGGCCATCGCCCAGCGGGAGCACGACGCCAGATTTCATTCTCGATTCATCGTTAGGGAAGGTTTGTCCATGGACTCGTTGGCCGAATTGAAAGACCAGGCACAGGGCTTGACCATCACGTTCGGCAGTGAGAGTTCCACGTCCGGGCATTTGATGCCTCGTTACTTCCTGACCCAGGCGGGAATCGATCCGGACGAGGATTTCCAGTCCCTGCCTAACTTCTCAGGCTCCCATGATCTTACGTGGCAGTTGGTCCAAAGCGGCTCTTTCGACGTCGGTGTACTGAGTGAGGACGTATGGAACCGGGCGGTAAACAACGGCAAGGTCGACGGGAGTAAGGTGCGTGAGTTCTACACGACGCCGGATTACTTCGACTACAACTGGACGGCACGACCCAATCTGGACCAAGTCTACGGAGAGGGTTTCTCCGGCAAACTGCGCCAGGCATTGCTGGCGCTTAATACGCAGGAGCACGGGGAGATACTGGAGTTGTTCAACACGGAGGGCTTCATCGAAAGCAATAACTCGAACTACCGAAATATTGAGTCGGTGGCCCGTGGCTTGGGGATCGTGAAATGAGTACGGCCAGTCTCAACGGTTCTCACTTGATAGCAGCCGACGGTATCTCCAAGAGCTATGGGAGGGTGCAAGCTCTTGCCCCTTTGAGCATCACCATCGGTCAGGGTGAACGAGTGGCCTTGGCCGGCCCCAGTGGGAGCGGCAAAACCACGTTGCTTTACTTGCTGGCGGGCGTCATTCAACCGGACAGCGGGGACTTGCTCTTGGCGGGGCGGGACTTGACGCATCAAAAGCCGGGAAAAGAAAAGGCGGGCCTGGTGGGTCTGATCCACCAGCAATACGACTTGGTGCCGCATCTGTCCGTGCTGCACAACGTGCTGGCGGGAAGGCTGGGCCAATGGAGCTTGTTCCGCTCGCTAATCTCCCTGGTGTGGCCGCAAGATCGCCATGTAGCGGAAACGGCTCTTGCGCAGATGGGTATCGCCGATAAGATTCACGAGCGAACGTCCCATCTCTCCGGTGGTGAGCAGCAGCGGGTGGCCATGGCCCGCCTGATGGTTCAAGGTTCACGCGTAATCTTGGCTGATGAGCCGGTGTCGTCCCTGGACCCGGCCCGAGCCGAAGACTTGCTGGAGATTCTGACTGCTTTGGCCGGAGTCTCCGGCAAGACGTTGATCGCCAGCATCCATTCGCCCCATCTGATGCGTAAGCACTTCTCCCGAGTCATAGGCCTGCGAGAGGGGCGGATAGAGTTCGACATTCCAGCGGAAGAGGTCACGGACCAGGTGTTGGAAAAGCTCTACGACCTGGACCAATCCGAGCCCTTCGTTTGGGGAGGCGAGAACTGAGATTCCTGGAAAGCCGCCGCCTGCTGACCCTATTGCTGGCTGGCGTCTTCCTGTGGAGCTTGTCCAGTGTCGATTGGCAGGGGCCGCTGATTCACACCGGTGGAGTCGCGGCGTTCTGGAATTTCCTATCCGCTCTTTTCCCACCGGACCTGTCCCCCGGTTTTCTTAGACTAGCTTTAACCGCGAGCTGGCAAACCCTGGCATATGCCGTGGCGGGAATCACGCTGGCGGTGCTGATAGGGTTTCCCTTGGGTGTCATCGCCTCGGGTTCCGTGTCCGGTTCTGCCGGAACGGGTCTTGGTCTCGCCGTGGCCGTGCGCTTCATCCTGGCGGCCATGAGATCGATACATGAACTGGTCTGGGCGGTGTTATTCGTTGCGGCCTTCGGGTTGTCATCGTTGACGGTGATTCTGGCGCTAGCGTTGCCCTATGCCGGAATCCTAGGCCGGATCTACTCAGAGTTGTTCAACCAAGTGCCGGAAGAGCCGTTGCGCTCTCTGAGGGCGTCCGGCGCATCACCCTTCCGGGTTCTTCTCTACGGCCGGTTGCCGATGGCCTTGCCGGAGCTGCTGGGCTACACCTTTTACCGGTTGGAGTGCGCTATCCGGTCGGCGGCAATCATGAGCTTTGTCGGGATACGGGGCCTGGGATTCGAGATACAACTTTCCTTGAACGACCTGCTGTTCGGTCAAGTGTGGACGTTGCTGCTATTTATGGTGGGCATGGTGGTAGTGGTGGATCTGTGGAGCACCCGGGTGCGTCGGAGTTTGGTGTCTTGATACAACCTGCCTCCATAACGCCGCTGTCACGGACACGCCACCGCCCGATGACGTTTGCCCGGGCTTCCCTGTACGCATTCGTTGTGCTGGCAGTGGTGTCCTGGGGCTATATCCTGTTGGCTACCGATAGCGGTGCGTCCGACGTGGTATCGGCCAAAACCTGGAGCAACGCCGGCAACTTCGTCCGGCAGTTGAGTGGCGTAGATACACCGGCCCGTCCCGCCTTCTTGGAAGCAGACCGTTGGCTGGCGACTGGGAGACTTGCCCTGAATACCCTGGCGATGAGCGTCCTAGCCATCGTTCTTACTGGTATAGCGGTGTTGCCGACATTCTTGCCCGGAGCTCGCAACATCAGCAACGGAGATCTCGGTGGCGCTCCGTCCCGTTCCGGGGCGGTCCTCTATCACGTGGTGCGCTTGGTCTTCACCCTGACACGGGCCGTGCCCGAACTAATCTGGGCGATGGTAATTATTTTCTTTCTGTCGCCTGGGATATTACCTGGAGCGGTGGCTTTAGCGGTGCACAACTATGGAGTGGTGGGCCGCCTGTCGGCCGAAGTGGTGGAAAACCTAGAGCCGGGTCCGGCTAGGGCGCTTCGGGCCGCTGGCGCGAGCAACCTTCAGATGCTGCTCTACAGCATCTTCCCCCAAGCCCTCCCCCACTTCCTGACATATCTGCTTTACCGGTGGGAGGTTATTATCCGGACCACGGTTGTGGTGGGTTTTGTCAGCGCGGGTGGGTTGGGCCGGGAGTTCCGGTTGAGCTTAAGCTTCTTCCATTACACCGACTTGGCTTTGTTGATTATGTGGTACCTGATTCTGGTTTTAGCCGTGGATCTGTTGAGCGCATGGCTCCGGAGGGTAATGATAAAGGGCGGGTGAAGGTCGTAGTGCATCGCCTGGAATAGGTGGCGGTACGCGTTCGGCCACGGATGCGAGTAGGGGCAGGTTTCAAACCTGCCCCTACGTGGTTAGCGATACTTTATGAGTGATAATAAGCGGCTACACTTGGACGTTGTAAATCACTTGTACTACTTTGCCGTCCCGCAATGCTTCGAAATAGGTTTGGGGCGACGAGGGGTTCTGGAGCCAGCGCCGGGTGAAGTAGGCACACAGGTTGGCTAATTGAGTGCAAGCCGATTGCTCTGAGCCGACGAAGCAGAAGTTGCCCAGTAGGGCAGTGGAGTCCATACCCTCGTCGGACTTGAGAAACTCGGTCATGAATCGGGGTTCCACCGACCTGCCGTCACCGGCGACCACCATTGCGAAGTCGGTGACGGGCCACTGGGACTCCATCAGTTGGTTGCTGTCCAATCCGGACATGTTCAATTCGTCGACCAACATGTTCAGGGCGAAGAGGAACCGGCCCATGGCAATCTCTGAGGGGTTCTGCCAAACGGCGTTGGGGCCGTCTCCATTGGTGTGCGCATCCGCGAACGCCTGCTTATCGACGTAGGCGGCGATCAATGGGGTTTCCCGGCGGATCAGGACACTCAGGCAGTCCTGAATCAACTCGTGCCTTTTCTGAACCGTCCAGGAAGTGAAGGCGCCGCGCCCCTGAAATACGTCGCTGGGGCGAATCTCATCGGGGGTTCCGGCCTCTCCCAGCGGACGCCCGAAATGACGCCGGCAAAGGGCGTCGAATTCGCCCTTGATTGATATCGATTGAGATTCGTGAATCAGCAGACCGACATGAACGTGGTGCGGCTGATTGGAGTCGGCGACGCTAACGCCCGTATTTCCGGATTCGCCAAGGTAAACCAGGTACATCGAGAGGCCTCCGATCTGTAGTTGTTGATTGCCGCTACTATTCTGCCTCTTGGTCGCCTTCGTCTTCCGATGAGGCTTCCGCTCCTTCCGCCTCTCCGAAGACCTCTGCTTCGACGGCACGGAGTACCTCGATCCGCACTACCACATCTTCGGGATCGGTCAACAGAGTCACACCGCTGGGTATCGCTATATCTCCGGCTCGAAGTACGCCATCCGGGTCGGTCAGATTCGCCAGATCCAATTCAAGCTCTCTGGGAACTTCAAGCGGCAGTGCTTCCACGCTCAAATCGCGGAGTTGTTGCATGACGGTACCGCCAGCGGCTCGTGCGCCTGGCGAATCCCCGATCAGCGTGATGGGTACCTGGGCTGAAACCGGGCGTGACGCATCCACCGCCAAGAAATCGACGTGTAGGATGTCATCGCGACGAGGACCCCATTGAATCTCCCGTGCGAAGGCCAGATGGCTGCCCTGGCTTCCCTGGACGGTGATGGTCACCGCCGTGTTTCCCCCGGCCTTGACCAATACCTCTACCACCGAGCTAGTCGCGCATTGCAATGGCTGGACCTCGATTCCGGGTCCATACAGGTGCACCGGAAGCATGCCCTCGCGACGCAACTGCTTAACTTTTTTACCCGTAACCTCCCTGGGGGATAGTTCCAGGCTGATTGACTGGCTAGTCATGGCGGTTGCATCTCCTATATTCAGGTCGTTAATCGCTATTGAACAGGCGCCAGCCCTTAGACATGGGCCGTGCATCGGACTTTCTATGATAGCACCTCAGTGTGCCAAGGGAAACAAATTTCTTGACAATATAAGGTATTATGAACGTGACTTTGGTTCGGAGGGTGGCAAATGGCGTCTCATTCCCTGGGTTTAACTCTTTACGATGCGGCAAGACAGATGGGAGTCTCTTTTTCCCAGGAAAACGAGCCGGCTGACAAGTCGGCGCAGGTCGATGGGATGAACTTCCATTACTTGGAATGGGGCGATTCGTCCAACCCTACCATCCTGATGCTTCACGGTAACAGCCAGCAGTCCCATAGCTGGGACTTTGTTAGCCTGGCCCTTTCTGAGCAATTTCACCTCATAGTTCTGGACCAGCGCGGCCACGGCGACAGCGACTGGGCCAGCGATGGAGATTACTCGGTGGAAGCCCAACAGAAAGATATCGATGGGTTCGTCCAAGCCGTTGGGTTGGACGGTTTCACGCTGATGGGCCATTCGATGGGCGGACGGAATTCCTACGTCTGGGCCTCACGCCACCCCGGCGCTCTTAAGGCTCTGATAATCGTCGACACCGGGCCCCAAACCCAAGGCACCGGCGCGAACCGGATCCAGCAGTTCAAAGAGTTGCCGGACGAACTGGACACCTTCGAAGAGTTTGTGTCACGGGTTCAGGAGTATACCGGCCGCACCCAGGAGCAGGTCTTGGGCGCATTGAAATACAGCATCCGCCAGCGCGAAGACGGGAAGTGGACCTGGAAGTACGACAAGGTGATGCGAACTCCCGGAGCTCGTCCCCCGGGATGGAACGCGGATCAGTTGTGGGAGTGCGTAGGAAAGATAGATTGTCCCACGCTGGTGCTGCGGGGAGACCGTAGCGACATCTTTGCCGATGAGACTATGCAACGAATGGGGCAAGTGATTGCCGACTGCACCACCACGACCATCTCCAACGCCGGACACTTGGTGCAAGGAGATAACCCCGCCGAGTTTCTGGTTGAGGTGGGGAAGTTTCTAGGGCGGGTGCACTGACGGGGTTCAGTTGCGCCTGCCCCCGCGATAGCGGGGCGGTGGTTCGACAAGCCTGTCCTGAGCTTGCCAAAAAGGTCACCAAGAACGGTGATGATTCGCTTGACTAGAGTTGTGCAGTCGCGTACGTCCTACCATTTTGCGTCTACATTATGAGGTGATGGGCGCTAACTTCTGGCTCGATAGGCTGAAATAAGCGGCTTGGGGTTGTTCATTCCGGCAGAGATGGGGTAGGGTCATGTGCTCACTACGTGCAAACACCGAGTTGTCCGGCGAGTGCATCCACGCTAAAGGTGTATGAGGCCGACAAGACCTATCCAGAATCCGAGGTCGGGCTAGGGCTCATGGTAAG
>CEVM01261733.1_pt1 | contig 11236 bp, 13 predicted proteins | sample 531481 | NCBI WGS metagenome assembly CEVM01 (sample SAMEA2623649, study PRJEB7988) | marine metagenome | biome: marine biome (ENVO:00000447); feature: mesopelagic zone (ENVO:00000213) & marine oxygen minimum zone (ENVO:01000065); material: "saline water (ENVO:00002010), including plankton...
CTTTTCCACCGGGGAAGCCAACTTGATTAGAATGCACCCCTTTATAGGTTCTTCGTAGAATAAGGATCATGTGGGTTTCCGAATTGTCCCCTGGGTAAAAAAGGACCATCACAGCGGCTTTTCTGGCCGTTTTCTGGCGTTCTGCTTGACGCTTTAACGCAATAATTCGTTCTATGGGCGCCATTTCTACATGCGCTGCTTCTCCCGGCAAGTTCATGTGGGCAACTTTTACGATCTTTGCAGAAAATGCTTCAAATGTCATATCTTAAAATCTTTTTGTGCTTCAGTCTCATCGCATTATTGTGTTCCGCTTGCGGAGAACAAAAACAAAAAGAAGGGGTTGCCACAACTCCTTCTTCACTCAAAGATACAACAGTTTCAAAAGAAGCCAAACAAGAGATTGATTCGAAAAAGGAAACCGACTCACTCTCTGCTTTTCCGAAAATTACCAATGACAACGTCATTTCTTTCCTAACGAGCTACGGAAAGAAAAATCCTGAAACCAAGGTGCGTATCACAGCTTTTAATGGGGAATTTAAAGATAGTTTGGATATTGAACTCTTCGAAGATACTCCGCTGCATCGCGCCAATTTTATTTATTTGACGAAGCAGGGCTATTTCAATGAAACCTTTTTCCATCGCATCGTTCCAAATTTTATCATTCAAGGCGGCAATAGTGACAATATTTCAACCCCAAAGAAACGTGGAAAATTAGGAGACTATTTATTACCTGCGGAATTAGATAATAATCGCGTACATCGCTACGGAACCGTAAGTGGTGCCAAAGAGTATCGGGAGAATCCCGGCAAGCAAACCGCGCCTTATGAGTTCTTCATCTTTTTAGGGCCACAAAGTTCCACCGGCCATCTCAATGGTAACTATACCATTTTTGGGCGGGTAACTCGCAATATGGAGTTGGTCGAGAAGATCGCCAACCTGCCTCATGATGATGGCGATTGGCCTTTGCGAAATGTCTATATTAGGGCAAAGGTTATTGATTAAGATGCTTTATCTCTGTAGACCGAAGGCAATGAAACGTTAAACGTCACAGCCAAAAGGCGCACGGTGATCACCATGGATCCCGAGAGAATAACGACCCAATTAACCGACAAGGGCGTTTGTAACAGCAAGAAATAGGTGAGTCCGCCTACGATACAAGCAGTCGCATAGATCTCCTTCCGAAAAATAATGGGAATCTCATTACACAAGATATCCCGAATGACGCCTCCAAAACAAGCTGATAATGTCCCGAGTGCGATACAAATGATGGGCGGAAATCCAGCCGCAATCCCCTTCTCTATTCCCACCACTGTGTAGAGTCCGATACCAATCGTATCAAACAAGAACAGGGAGCGTCTTACATACGTTAATTTTCTTCGGAAGATAACAGCGAGAATCGAAGAAATGATGATCACATAGAGATACGTCAAATTACGCATCCATGCAATATTCGCATCGATCAACACATCACGAAGCGTTCCTCCTCCTACGGCTGTAACGAAGGCAATGATAAGGATCCCAAACGCGTCCAAACGCTTTTTCATGGCGGTGAGCACACCTGAAACAGCAAAAGAAATCGTTCCTAAAATATCGATCACTAAAAACAGGTCCATTCCTTACATTTGTTGCGTATAGTAATTATAGTCTTTGATCACTTTGTCCAAAAATACGATGGGACGTTCCTCGAACGTTATTTCCATGAGCTTCGCTACTTTTTCAGAAAGCTTTAAAATCACATTGTGATTGCCGTTGTATTTCGCTTCTTGAAACACACTTTTTATGGTATCCATCTCTTGATCAGAAAAAATCGTGACTTGAGCATATTTGGGTTCGTAATCACTAGGGATATCCATCAAAATGGTCTGCGAAAACGAAACGGTTTTCTTTTCACTGATCACCGTGGTGGTTGCAGCAACGTCCCCTAGCCGCTGTCCTTTGCCATTCAGCAAGATCGTTACCAATGCCAAGGCCCCACTGGTGAGCGATATATCGATCATTCGCAGTAACCAACGCAACAAATAATTAGAAAATGCCGGCTTCGAACCGTCAAGCATCACCACACGAAGTTTAAAGACCGCCTTTCCGGGACTTCTTCCGTCCCAAAACATTTCAAACAACAAATGGTACAGAAAAATTGGGAGTCCGATGGCTAAGATAAACACCCAAAACATATCATCGCCGTAAGATATCGCACTAAATGAGACTGCAATTATGATAATGTAGATCGCTATAATAAGGGAATCAATTAGATACGCCAAAATACGATCTCCTACTCCCGCTACGTTTTGCACGATGTTTACATTTTGAGCGGTTTCTATTTGAAAATTATCCATGAATACTGTTTCTTTGAAAAAAAAGGGCGATTACATGCGTGAAGCGGCATTTGCGAAACAAAATAAAGATAAATGGTTAAGATTTGAAAATGTTCTTCGGAATAATGTTGCCATGGATCCTGACGAATTAAGCGCCTTGTATATTGAAGTAACAGACCACCTAAGTTACGCCCGAACCTTCTACCCAAAAAGCAACACCCTACGGTATCTCAACGGACTGTCAATTTTAGCGCATCAAAAGATTTACAAAACAAAACGAGAATCCAGAAGGAGGTTTATCACCTTTTACACGCAGGAGTTTCCTTTATTATTTTCACAATATCACAAACAGTTACTCATTACCTTTCTCGTTTTTATGCTCTTTGCTGTGGTGGGTGCCTATTCTAGTGCTACGGATGGCGATTTTGTACGCCTGATCTTGGGCGATGGGTATGTAAATATGACCTTAGATAATATTGAACGTGGTGACCCTATGGCCGTATATAAGGATATGAACGAAATGAACATGTTCTTAGGGATTACCATCAACAATATTCGTGTTGCCCTATTGGCCTTTGCCTACGGACTAATTCTGGGGCTGGGAACCTTATATATTATTATGCGAAATGCGATCATGCTGGGAAGTTTTCAATATTTTTTCTATGATCAGGGCTTGCTATGGGAATCGGCTCGTACTATTTGGATCCATGGAACGATTGAGATTTCGGTGATCATCATCGCCGGAACGGCAGGGTTGGTGTTGGGTAATAGTATTCTATTTCCGAAGACCTATACCCGATTACAATCCTTTGTGAGAGGTGCGAAAAACGGATTGAAAATATTGTTAAGTACCATTCCTTTTTTTATCATCGCCGGATTTTTAGAAGGATTCGTAACACGACATACAGAAATGCCCGATGTGCTTGCCATATTGATTATTGGAGGCTCGTTAAGCCTAATTGTTTTCTATTATATCATCTATCCAATTTATCTAAAAAGAAACCATGCAAGAAGCCATACGCTTTAAAAAACAACGAGATCTTGGTGATGTTCTCACCGATACCTTTAAATTCATTCGTCAGGAATGGAAACCGCTATTTTCATTGATCCTAAGAATCGCAGGTCCCGCGCTTCTCATAGTGGTCTTGGCATATGTGTTTTATTTGCAAACCACGCTGGGAAGTATTGGAGTGTTTGATCCAGCTTATTCGGGCACGCTTGGCGCTTCTGTGCTATTGGCTTTTGGAACACTGATCATTGCTGCCCTTGTATATTATGCATTGCTGTACGGAACGATTTTAAACTACATAAGATCCTACGTTGAAAATAATGGTGTTGTTGATATCCCGGCGGTGAAAGCGGGTGTCAAACAAAATTTTTGGAGCTTGTTAGGGTTGAATGTGTTAGTGGGACTCATCATTGGCGTCGGGTTTGTATTTTGTTTCTTTCCCGGTGTTTATGTAGGTGTAGTATTGGCCAGTGCAGCTTCTGTGTTAGTTTTTGAACGTCGAGACGTGAGCGATAGTATTAGTTATTGCTTTCAATTAATTAAGAACGAATGGTGGATAACTTTTGCGACCCTCCTGGTACTAGCTATAATCTATTACATGATTGCCATTATATTTCAAGTACCTCAATACATCTATTTCTTCATTAAAGGATTTACGATGGCGCAAGAAGTCTCTGGTGCCGACCCAACGTCCATGTTCGATTGGGGATACATGACCCTTAGTGCATTGGGAATGATCGCCAATTATCTCTTACAAACAATCCTTATTATTGGTACAGTGTTGGTCTATTTCCACTTGAATGAAAAGAAAAATTTCTCAGGAACCATGGAGACTATCGAACAACTTGGACAAGACACAACGAACGATCATGTATAAACTAGGCTGGTTTTGGATGTACATTTTCCTCACAGGGTCTTTCCTGTGGGCGCAAGATAGTACTGCGCTAAAACCTGACAAAGCCCCTGTTGTTCAATACGATTCCACAGAGGGATTGCAACCGCTTTCTTTAGACCGTGACATGCTGGAACGATATAAGGGTGACACCGACTATCAATATATTGAAATTACCGCGGAAGATAACTGGTGGACGCGTTTTAAACGTTGGGTTAGCCGGTGGTGGAATCAATTTCTACGTTGGTTGTTTGGCGGCGAGGTAAGTGGTTTTTGGGCGGTCTTGGTGAGAGCCTTGCCATACCTCATTATAGCAGGAATTGTCATTTTTGTTATTTGGTTGTTTTACAAATTGAATCCGGGTACCAAATTTTTTACCCCTAAAGAGAAGCCTGAGGTATTTTTTACCGAAGAGGAAGAAATTATTCGTTCCAAAGACATTAAAAAATTAATTGCCCAAGCCTTAGAACAAAAAGATTATCGTGGTGCGGTTCGGTATTATTATTTATTTATTCTGAAGGAATTGTCGGAACGAGAACTTATTGACTATGAATTTGATAAAACAAATGCAGATTACCTTCAAGAATTGATCGCCACACAACTGAAGCAAGGGTTTCAAAGGGTCACCAAACTATACGATTATATTTGGTACGGAAACTTTTCTGTAACAGAAAGTGATTATCGCAAAGCGGAAAGCACCTTTGTGCAACTCGAGAAGAACATTCAATCCCATCATGACTAAGCTTCAAAAAATATTAATATTGGGATTGATGCTGGCCATTGCCGCCTTGGTATATTTGGAAGCCAATCAACCTAAGCCGCTTAATTGGTTCCCTAGTTATCATCAAGATGATAAAATTCCGTTAGGCAGTAAGGTTCTTTACGATTTAATGGAAGACAAATTGGGCGATAGAATGCAAGTGAATACACGTCCTCCTTTTGAGGTCATAGAGCAAGATAGCCTCTCGGGTACCTTCTTTTTTCTGAATGATTACATTTTATTTGAAGAGGCTGAATTGAATGCTATGCTACATTGGGTCTCTCAAGGAAATACCCTCTTTATGGCCTCCACCAGCTACTCGGCTCGAATGCTGGATACGCTTCAGCTTGACATGAATTCAGCCGTTCTCGTCGACAAGTTAGCTACCGAACCTCTTCTAGAATTAGTACATCCGGAGCTCAAAACGAAGGCTCCCTATTATTTAGATAGAGATGTCGCCGTGCGCTATTTCGAAGAAATTGACACCTTAGAACATACAGTGCTAGGCATTGTAGATGTGTATAAGGATACCTTGGCGCTTCAAAATAATTATATCAATTTTTTGAAAGTTCCCTTTGAAAATGGCCTGATCTACCTTCATAACCAACCGGAAGTATTTTCAAATTACTTCTTGGTTCAAGATGAAAATATTGGATACACCGAAAACGTATTGGCCTACCTTCCTACTGACGGACCTATCATTTGGGATGGATATTACAAATCGGGAAAACGCATCCAAATTTCTCCGCTCTATTTATTGTTAAGCAATCAGCACCTAAAATGGGCATACTACACGGTACTCATTGGCATGTTGCTTTTTGTGCTTTTTGAAGGAAAACGAAAACAACGTAGCATTCCTATTCAGCCCCCGTTACAGAATAAAACCTATGAATATACACGTACCATTGCAGGCATGTATCTCAATAAAAAGGAATACCGCAAGATCACCGAAAAGCAAATTGCGTTGTTTTTTGAGTACATTCGAGTGCATTTACGGGTCCCTACAGAGCATCTAAATGCTCGTTTTATGGAAGCCGTTGCAGCCCGAAGCAATAACACATTGGAAGATACCAAAACAATATTTTCAGAAATAGAACAGCTTCAACAGAGAGCAACCCTTTCTAAAGAAGATGTTATGAACTTATACCAACACATTACCGAATTTAAATCGAAGATCGATGGAACATCCTGAAGAACAAAACGAATCCTTGGCGTTTAACAGCCGCATCCCGTTAGAGGACCTTAAAAATGGAGCAGAGCAGATCAAACAAGAGCTCCAAAAAGTAATAATTGGACAAGAAGAATTCATAGAACTGCTCATTGTAAGTCTTTTGGCCGGAGGGCACGTACTTATTGAAGGCGTTCCCGGGATTGCAAAAACCATCACCGCTAAACTTTTTGCGAAAACCCTCAAAACCAATTTTAGCAGAATTCAGTTTACACCGGATCTTATGCCAAGTGATGTCTTAGGAACCTCTGTTCTGAATATGAAGACATCAGAATTTGAATTCAAACACGGTCCCATTTTTTCAAACGTTGTGCTCATTGATGAGATCAACCGGGCGCCTGCCAAAACACAAGCAGCGCTCTTTGAAGTAATGGAAGAACGTCAAATTACGATGGATGGCACACAATACGATATGGACTATCCGTTTATGGTACTAGCCACCCAAAACCCGGTGGAGCAAGAAGGCACCTACGCGCTTCCGGAAGCGCAATTAGACCGTTTTCTATTCAAGATTAAAGTGACCTATCCTTCTTTAGAACAAGAAGTCACCATCTTAAAAACCCATCACGATCGCAAGTTAGCCGTTCCACAAGACGCTATTGCTTCTGTACTTTCACCAGATTCGCTGCTAACGTATCGTAAATTGGTACAGGAAATTCAGTTGGAAGAAAAGATTTTCTCCTATATCGCTCAAATTGTCGACAAAACCAGAAACCACCCTCATTTATATTTAGGGGGATCTCCGCGTGCTTCTTTGGCTATTATGAATGCTTCCAAAGCTTATGCAGCCATGCAAGGAAGAGACTTCGTAACACCGGAAGATGTCAAGAAAATGATGACGCCGGTACTTCGACACCGTGTGATCCTATCACCGGAACGAGAGATGGAAGGAATGACGCCGGAAACCGTGATCGATATGATCGCTCAATCTATTGAAATACCGCGCTAGTGATGAACCTACTCAAATCGCTCTATCTCAGCCATCGGTTTTTCTACGTGTTGGCTGTTGTTGCCGTGCTATTTTTGTGCTCCTTTTGGTGGGAAAAATTGTACGGAATTACGTGGGTGATCGTTCTTTTTCTGGGGTTTACAATATTGATCGAGATGGTCATGTTGTACCAAGGAAAGGGATTGGAGGGGCAACGTCTCTTACCTGAAAAATTCTCTAATAGCGATCACAATGATGTGGTCATACAACTCCAAAATCGATATGCATTTCGGCTCCATGTGGCAATCGTTGATGAGTTGCCAATTCAATTTCAAAAGAGAGACTTTTACCGTTCGCTCTCTATAGCCCCGAAACAGAAAAACGATTTGGTCTACCAAGTACGACCTGTTGATCGAGGAGAGTATCGCTTCGGAAAACTAAATTGTTATGCGAGTACGGTTCTGGGATTGATCCGCCGCCGCTACAGTTTTAATAATGAACAAATGGTGAAAGTCTATCCGTCGTTCATACAGATGAAACAATTTGATTTTCTTGCCATCGATAATCGATTGGCGCAATTCGGACTCAAAAAAATACGACGGATTGGCCACACCATGGAGTTTGAACAGATCAAGGAATACGTTCGCGGAGATGATGTTCGTACCGTGAATTGGAAGGCGACAGCGAAAAACGGCCGACTCATGGTCAACCAGTATCAAGACGAAAAGATGCAACCCATCTATTCGATCATAGACACCAGTCGGGTGATGAAAATGCCTTTCAAAGAATTAAAACTGGTAGATTACGCCATCAATAGTGCGCTCGCATTCAGCAATGTTGCCTTTAAGAAAGGAGATAAGGTAGGGCTTATCGACTTTTCTAATACGCTTGGAAATTTTCTCAAAGCCCAAGCCAAGAAAACGTATCTAAATACTATTTTGGAAACGCTTTACAACATTGACACTCGTTTTCTTGATAGTGACTTCGGAATGCTTCGCAGTTTGATCAAGAGACGCGTTACACAGCGTAGCTTACTGTTGTTGTATACCAATTTTGAACATATTTCAGCTTTGCATCGCCAGCTCCCCTATCTTCAGGCCATTGCGAAAAAACATGTGCTAGTGGTTATCTTTTTTGAAAACACCGAATTACGCCAATTGGTCCAAACCGAAGCAACCACACTTCCCGAAGTAGTCGATCAAACCATCGCAAAACAATTTGAACATGACAAAAAAGTGATGGTCCGCGAATTGCAACAACGCGGAATACAGACGGTACTCACCGCACCGGAAGACCTCACTGTTAACACCATCAACAAATACCTTGAAATCAAAGCGCGAGGCATTTTATAACGGTTCTTTACAGTTCAGTAACCCCATCTTACAGTTGAGTAGAAATGATTCGTTGAAATGATGTAACCATAGCATCTTTGCTTCAGAAACTTAAAACAACGCATCATGAAAACAATTATCGCCACACTTTGTCTCACGATTACATCTCTTTTTATTCAAGCACAGACAGGAACGGATATCACCGTAACCGTTCCTGTTAACAGCGATAAAGGAAATATTGTTATTGGCTTGTACGACGAAGCAACCTTTATGAAAGCACCGCCTATCAAAGGGATAGAAGCTGAAATTATCGACGGAAAAGCAACCGCTACGTTTAAGAATATTCCAGAGGGGACTTATGCCGTTAGCTTATTTCACGATAAAAACCTGAACAAACGTTTGGATTTTGAACCTAACGGAATGCCCGCAGAGCCTTATGGTGTTTCTAATAATGTTATGAGTATGGGGCCACCACAGTGGAGCGACGCAAAATTTGAAGTAGGAGCTGAACCACTGCGTCTAGAGATTCGGATGTAGGTCTAGTCACTACGATAAATAAATGCTCAGTGTTCGCTGAGCATTTTTTCATTATAAGAACTTATAATACTTAATTCTCTTAATATAGATTTTTTAGATTAATTGTATCTTTACGGAAACTTTTGAGTGATGACCATTACACAATTGAAATATGTCCTTGCAGTAGCAGAGTATCAAAATTTTACACGCGCTGCGGAAAAGACCTTTGTCACACAGCCTACCCTTAGCATGCAAATTCAGAAGCTGGAAGACGAATTGGATATTCAGATCTTTGACCGAAGTAAAAAACCGATTGAATTGACGTCTATCGGTGCTAAAATTGTCAGTCAGGCGCGAAATATTGTGAACGAAGCCGAACGTATGCAAGATGTGGTTGATCAAGAAAAAGGGTTTATTGGTGGTGAGTTTAAATTGGGGATCATCCCGACGATCATGCCTACCCTCCTACCAATGTTCCTTAAGAACTTTGCAAATAAATATTCGAAAGTACAGCTGAAAATAGAAGAATTAACAACAGACGAGATCATTGCCAAACTCTTGGAGGGGCATTTGGATGCCGCTATTGCCGCTACACCGCTCTACCAAGAAAAAGTAAAAAAGCGTGTGTTGTATTACGAACCGTTTGTGGGATACATTCCGTCAAGTCATCGACTCGCTAAGAAGTCGCAGATAACTTCAGACGACTTGGAGATTGATGATATCTTGTTGCTAGAAGATGGGCATTGCTTTCGCGACGGAGTTGTGAATTTATGTAAGTCGTCTCAACTCAGCTCCTCAGAAACCTTTCAGTTGGAAAGCGGTAGTTTTGAAACCTTGATAAAATTGAGCAATGAAGGGCTGGGAATGACACTTTTACCCTATTTACACACCTTAGATCTTTCCGAAGCCTTACAAAAAAATCTACGGCATTTTTCAGATCCAAAGCCCGCACGAGAAGTTAGTGTTATTTATAGCAGCAGTGAATTGAAGATGCAAATCATCAATGCGTTATACGATGTCATAGCAGGAGTAGTTCGAGGGGCAATCGCCTTTCAAGATGTTGAGATCATTAGCCCAACAAAATAAAAAACCCTCGAAGATCGAGGGTTTCTATTTAAGGTTTTAAAAGAATTAAACATTGATTGAGTTGCGGGTTCTGTTTTACAAGAGCATCTACCCAAATCTTTAATTCCTCAATTTCGTAAGGAAGTAAACGCGTCATCGCCTTCTTCAACTCTTTACAGAACAAATTAACATCAAAACTAACTTTCTTTAGCACAGCTTTCGTGTAGTCATACATTGCTCTAGCCATCGTTAATAGTGAATTAAATAGGTTACGTAGTTGTAGTGTATAGGCAGGATTTTTTTGTTAGCGGATTAAATATAAGAAAAATTATTGAGTGAAATACGGATGTTAATAACTCTTTAGAAACGATTATCCCCATCGAGCAAATCTCCTAATCCACCTAAAATACTTCCTTCCCCTTTATCCTTTCCTCCACCTCTGGGTGCAGCAGCCCAAACACGCTTTGCTAATCTGCTGAATGGCAAGGATTGAATGTAGACCGTTCCCGGCCCGGTAAGTGTTGCAAAAAACAATCCTTCACCCCCAAAGAGCGTATTTTTGATACCCCCAACGAATTCAATATCGTAATCTACCGTATGGTCGAAGCCCACAATACAGCCGGTGTCAACTTTCAGCTTTTCGCCCGGTGCCAGTTGCTTTACGGAAGTATTTCCTCCAGAATGAACAAACGCCAGCCCGTCGCCTTCCAGCTTTTGCATAATAAACCCTTCCCCTCCAAAGAGTCCGCGTCCTAATTTCTTGGAGAACTCAATCCCTATCGAAACTCCTTTAGCGGCACAAAGAAAGGCATCTTTTTGACAGATAAACTTATTCCCCATCATGGAAAGATCCAAAGGCATTACCTTGCCCGGATAGGGCGCTGCAAAAGAAACCTCTCGTTTGGCATTGGTCACATTGTAGAAGGCGGTCATAAATAGGCTCTCTCCGGTAAGTAATCGTTTTCCCGCACCAAAGATCTTTCCCATAAAGCCTTTATCATTTTGGGAACCGTCACCAAAGATGGTTTCCATTTTGATACCGTTATCCATCATCATAAAACTTCCGGCTTCGGCAATAACACCCTCATTCGGGTCAAGTTCAATAGAAACATATTGCATTTCTTCTCCGTGGATCTGAAAATCGATTTCGTGTGCGTTGCGCATAGATATGAATTTTTGGTTGCTACTATTGGTA
>CEVM01100972.1_pt1 | contig 11211 bp, 11 predicted proteins | sample 531481 | NCBI WGS metagenome assembly CEVM01 (sample SAMEA2623649, study PRJEB7988) | marine metagenome | biome: marine biome (ENVO:00000447); feature: mesopelagic zone (ENVO:00000213) & marine oxygen minimum zone (ENVO:01000065); material: "saline water (ENVO:00002010), including plankton...
TTGATCTTTCCTATATCACACCAATTGGGCTGGAGCCGTACCCTCATCGCAGGGTCGGTCAGCGCCGGTGCATTGGCGTCGCTGGTTCTCTCGCCGGTTGTTGGATGGGCCATCGACCGTTTCGGCGCACGCCCGGTGCTGGTGGTCAGCGTGCTCGTCCTCGGCGTGGCCATGATTTCCTTGGCTTGGGCCACAGTCCCACTGACTTTTTATCTGGCGTTCGCCGCTGGCCGGATTGTCTTTCACACCTCGGCGCCCATCGGAGCAAGCACGGTCGCCGCCCGGTGGTTCATCAGAAAACGGGGCCGGGCAATCGGCATTGTCTTCCTATTCGGCGCCATCGGCGGTGTCGTGTTCACCATGGTTGCCTCACTGGTGGTTGAAAGCCACGGACTGAAGGCAACCTGGATCGCCATAGGCCTGGTCGTGCTCGTGTTTTCTGTGGCGCCATCCCTGCTACTTGTGGCCGAAAGACCCGAGGATATCGGTCTTCTTCCGGATGGCGAGCCACCTGACTCAACTGATTCGGAGAAAGGCGCCGGAGCTATCGTACCGGTTGGTGTTCCGGATTCTCCTACAACCGTGCTGCCACGGGCGCAAATGACTACCGACACCGATTCTTGGACGCTTGGGGAAGCCGTTCGCACCAAAACTTTTTGGCTATTGGTTTTCATGGGGTTCGCCTCGTTTTTCGTCCACACCAGCATCGGCGTACACATGGGCGCATATTTCCGGGATGTAGGTCTTGGCGCAACATCGGCCGCGCTGGCGGTGAGCCTCAGTTGGTCCGTGTCGGCGGTTGGCAGCTTGATTTGGGGTTGGGTCACCGACCGGATTGACGTGCGCTACGCGTATTCCGTGGTGTTCCTTTTCCAGGCCGGGAGCACCCTGTACCTGATATTTGTCGGGGGAACGCTCGGCGTGTTCCTGGCGTCCGGACTGTTCGGAATAGTCTCCGCCGGAACCAACGTGGTGCCCTCGGTGATCTATGCAAATTATTTCGGCAGGCCGTCATTGGGCCGGATCCGGGGGCTCGGGGAGGTGGGAGTTTTGCTGGGGCAGGCGACCGGGCCGGTCATCGCCGGGATTCTATTTGACCTGCGGGGCGGCTACAGTACGATATTCACAGCTTTCGTAGTATTGGCCCTCGTTTGCAGTCTGTTGGTGCTTAAGGCTAGAGCTCCGGTCAAGACGGTTATCTAGCGATCGATATTCAGATGGCGATAGCTACAAGACTAAAAAATTTCCTGCCCTTCTATTACGGATGGGTCGTGGTTGGGGCATCGGGCACTGCAGTATTCGCTCGCATGGCGCCCAACATCACCACGCTCACCATCTTCATTTTTCCCTTGTCGCAGGAGTTTGGCTGGAGCCGCACCCTGATCAGCGGGGCTGTCAGCGCCGGAGCGTTGGCCGCACTGGTTTTGTCGCCGGCCATCGGATGGGCTATCGACCGCTACGGTGTGCGCCCCGTGCTGGTGGCCAGCATGCTGGTGTTGGGGTTGGCGATGACGTCCCTGGCCTGGGCCACTGTGCCTTTCACCTTCTATCTAGCCTTTGCCGCCGCCCGAGTGGTATTCCACACCCCCGCTCCCATCGGCGCCAGCACTGTGGCGTCCCGTTGGTTCATCAAGAAACGGGGCCGGGCCATCGGCATGATCTTCCTCTGCGGCTCCATCGGCGGACTGGTCTTCACCATATTGACGGCCCAAATGATCGAACACGTTGGTATTAAGGCCGCCTGGCTCAGCTTGGGAATCGTGGTGCTGGCGGTCTCGGTAGCGCCTTCTTTGTTTCTGGTGGTGGAACGGCCCGAGGACATCGGGCTACTCCCCGACAACGACCAAGGTTCACCACCGGTCCGCCCTGAATCCCCGGAGATCACTGGCCAGAGCGACGATTCGTGGACTGTGGCAGAAGCCATGAAGACCAGATCGTTCTGGATCATGTTCTTGATGGGGATGGCGGCGCTGGGTGTCAGCACCGGCACCAACGTCCACATCGGGGCCTACTACCGGGACCAGGGCCTGACCCTAACGTCGTCGGCCTCGGCCCTGGCGTTCAGTTGGCTGGTGGCCGCCTTTAGCAGCATCACCTGGGGCCGAGTACTGGAGAGGTTCGAGCCCCGATACGCCTATTCCCTGAGCTTCTTGATACTGGGCAGCAGCACGTTTTTCCTGCTCACGGTGGACTCTATGGGTGGAGCGTTCATGGCAGCCGCCTTGATCGGCTTGGTATCGGCGGGGACCAATGTGGTCATGTCCATCATGTATGCTAATTACTATGGCCGTGATTCACTGGGACGGATCCGGGGCATCAGCGAGACGGGCGTCCTGATTGGCCAGGCGGCTGGACCGTTGTTGGCCGGGGTGCTTTTCGATTCCCAGGGCAGTTACACCTTCGTGTTTTTGCTCTTCGGTGGAATCGCCTTCACCTGTAGTCTGATAGTCTTGTTGGCCAAGCCGCCTGTCCGGACTGCCAAACCGTTAAAGACGGACCAGGAATCGCTGGTCTGATCCGATAGCCGCCTGGAGGGCGTTGGGATATGGCTAGTAACCCGGACCGGAAGATGTTGTTGGTGGCGTTCTTACAGGCCTCCAACTGCTCCAACTACACCGGCTCGTGGCGTCATCCGGACACGGTTCCCGGTTTCCTGGACCTGGAGTTCTACCAGGGCATCGCGGCCACATTGGAGCGTGGCAGATTCCACTTGGCGTTCATCGACGACCGCCTAGCCATGCCCGACCGTTTCGGCGACTCATTCGAAGAAGCGGTTGAACATGGCGTCCGGGTGGTCAAGCTTGACCTAGTCCCTATCATCACCGCCATGGGCCTGGCGACGAAACACCTGGGTCTGGGCGCCACCTACTCCACCACCTATTACCCGCCCTTCCACGTGGCCCGGCTGTTCGCCTCGTTGGACCACTTCACCAAGGGCCGGGTTGCCTGGAACGTCGTGACCTCCCTCAACGACTCCGAGGCCCAGAATTTCGGCGTGGCGGAGCACTTGGAGCACGACGACCGCTATGACGTGGCCGACGAGTTCATGCAGGCCACATCCGAGTTGTGGGACTCCTGGGAAGATGGGGCGGTGCTGTTGGACAAGCAGACGGGCAGGTTCGCCGACCCGGCCAAGGTCCACCGGATTAATCACTCGGGAGAGTCGTTCCAGGTGCGGGGTCCGTTGACCGTGCCCCGCTCTCCACAGGGCCACCCGGTGCTGATTCAGGCGGGACAGTCGCCGCGAGGCCGGGAGTTTGCCGCCCGGTGGGGCGAACTACTGTTCGTGATCTACCCAACCCCCGAGGGCTGCAAAGCCTACCGCGACGACCTACGCTCCCGGGCGGAAGCAGCCGGCCGAGACCCTGACTCGGTGCGGGTCGCCCCGGCGGTCTATGTGGTCGTGGGTGAGACGGAAGAAGAAGCGCAACGAAAGCTAGAACATATAGAAAGCCTGGCCAACCAGACCGACTCACTGACCCTCCTCTCTGAAGTCTTCAACTACGACTTCTCCCAGCACCGAGTAGACGAACCGCTATCTGACGAGATACTGGCGTCCATGACCGGCCTAAGAGGCTTCCTTGACCGGGTGATCGGGCTAAGCGGCACGTCAAATCCGAGTGTAACTGACTTTATAAAGGCGTCCGGTCGAGGCACCCTCAGCGAATTTCCGGTCTTCGTCGGCACCCCTGCCCAAGTCGCCGACCAGTTGGGGTCCTGGTTCCAAGCCGAGGCCTGCGACGGCTTCGTCCTAGCCGCCACCCACATGCCCGGCGCTTACGAAGATTTTGTGAACTTAGTAGTACCAGAACTACAGCGGAGGGGGTTGTTCCGGGAGGAGTACGCTAACGGGTCGTTACGGAATAATTTGGGATTTGCGCGGCCTTAGGGGCAGGCTTGCCCGAATTATCCTGCAGGCGCTTAACCCGTTTTGTACTCGTCCACCAGCGCCGGCCGGTTGGCTTCCACTTCGTTGTCTTTGGTGTCGAAGCGTTTGGCGGTGCGGGACTTTGATTCGTCGCCCAGGAGCAGCCACCCGAAGTTCCCGGTGGGATCCTCCGGCAACCGCTCCAACTCCAGGGGCAGTTCACGGCGTGTGATCCCCCGGCGCTTTCTGCCGATATCGATTGTCCGGTGATGGACCACCGCCATGATCCAGTTCCGATCCGTGCCCCGGGCGGTGGAGAATGATCCGGCCCGGCGCCAGATGTTGATGAATGCCTCTTGGACCGCATCTTCGGCCGCATGTACGTCACCAAGCATTCGGAAAGCCAAGGAATAAGCCGACTTCCCGTATCGGCCGTAAAGAGCGCCTAGAGCGTTCTCATTCAAACCTTACGTAAGCAACCAGATAGATGGATCAAATCTCGAAGTTAGTATCATGAAACCGGATTCTAGGCGGGCGCCAAATCGTTCGCGGCATCATGCCAGAACTCCACTTTGGCAGTCATAATTTATTCTAATGCGGTCCATAGATAATACGTTTGGATGCCAGGTTAGGACTTCATCCGCCGAGATTCCCCAAATTGTATAATGCGGTGGGATTTCCAATGGAAATGGAATTTCAGAAAGGACGTAATCGATATGGCCGAAGTTGATGACCGGATCGAACTGGACTGGGACGCCCTGGAAGTGGGCGAGACCTTCGAAAAGTTCGAGTATCTGCTGACCCAGGAGATGATCGACACCTACCGCAAAGGCGTGATGGACCCAGAGGCCAGTTTTCCCACTATCGCCCACAAAGTGGACGTACGTCAGTACAACGATAGATATACCGATGCTGGGTCGGTGAACGCCCGGTGTGCGTTTCACTGCTACAACCCGCCCACGCCAGGCAAGCGGTTGACCGTTACCGCGTGGATCGCCGACAAATATCTGAGAAGGGGCAAGAATTATATCGTCACCGAAGCCGTGTCGGTTGATGAAGACGGCAGGCTGATCGACCGGGTGATCACCCACGAACTCAAGCAGCCATCGGAGGTGGGCAAGAAATGGGGAGGATAATCAGAAGTTACGCAGAAGGGGACGAGATTACTACCCTGGTGAAAGAGTTGACTCAGGAAGCCATCAACCTTTTCGAAGGCAGCGCCGGCAACACCGGCCCATCTCAATTTACAGACGTGCATGCCGCGAAAGAGGTACTGGGCACCGAGGGCACCGTTGCCTCGGGGCGTATGTCCCTTACCTTCGCCATCGAGATGCTCCGGCGGCACTTCGGGCCGGAAGTGTTCAACCATACCGGAATCGTGGACCTCAGGTTTCTGAGGCCGGTCCGCCCCGGCGATACCATCACCTTCACCGGCAAAGTCACTGGCACGTCCAAAGAGGCCAACGGCAGCCGTGTTTCGGTGGCCATCGAGGTCAAGAATCAGAAGGGCGACACTACGGGAGTTGGGCAAGGGAGCGCCATCGTCCCCAACGCCTTTCTGCCACCGGAAGACCTTTAGCCAACAGCGGTCTTTTCGTAACTGATAACTTGGAGTCGAGAGCTGCTAGCCTCAGCGAGGTTATTCGTCGGGGTTGATTCCCAAGGAGAGCTTGCTTACCTCTTCCATGGTCGACGCTTTGTTGAGGGGTGAATCTTGACGAGGCGGACGTCGAGCCAGATGCGCTCGAGCGTGCCAGTGATCGCCGGATCTGAACCCTTCCGGATATTCGGAAGCACGCACCACTACAGGCCGGTCGATCTCTTCGCCGTAGGAGCCGTGATGGGCGGAGAGAATCTCTGTCTTGTTTGAGGTATTTGTTGGCTGCATGCCGATAGATTGTGCTTCCCGCCATAGGTATACTCAACGGGAATCGCTACCCAGGTGGATATCGGTCCAGGAGGTCAAGCTATGGCGGCTTCTGAAACAGCAACTGAAGGGACCAAAGACCTCCGGCTGACGGCCCGGGTGATGGTCACGGCCTTGGCCGTCGGCCATGTTGCCTTCCACTGGATACTCCAGAGTTTCGTGGTTCTGGTCCCTGAGATTCAGCAGACGTTCGGCCTGAATGGTGTCGGGGTTGGCGGGATCCAGGCAGTGAAGGAGTTGACTTCGGGCCTGATCACGCTGCCCGGTGGGGTGTTGGTCGGCATGGTGCGCCGGTGGTGGGGATGGTTGCTTGCCGTTTGTGTTGGCGCTTCTGGGTTGGGCTCCCTTTTGATGGGAATCTCCCCGGTCTATCCACTGTTATTGGTCGGCGTGGCGGTGGTTTCCGTTTCCCATTCGCTCTGGCATCTGCCCGCGGCGGCTTCGTTGTCCCACCATTTCGCCAGCCGAAGAGGCGTCATGCTGTCCTTCCACGGAGTTGGTGGCAGCGTCGGCGACGTTGCCGGACCGCTGATCACCGGGGTCCTGTTGCTGGTTATGGGCTGGCGCGGCATCCTGAGCATCTACGCCGTGGCGCCGGTCTTCATGGCCTTCATGGCTGTCTGGGTGTTTAAAGGCATCGGTGATGTCAAAGAAGATGAGGCCAAGACTGCCGGTCTGGCCGAGAGGTTGGCGACGACCAAGACCCTGTTCAAAAGCCCTCTACTACGGGGTTTGACGTTGGTGAGGGGTCTGCGGTCGATGGCCCTCGGCGCCATCGTTACGCTTCTTGCGCTGTATCTTGGCAATGATCTGGACTTGGGAGTTCTAAATCGAGGATTTCATATATCCCTTTTGATTGCCGTTGGACTGCTGGCCAAGCCTTTGGCGGGAATGCTGTCGGATAGATTTGGACGTAAGCAGGTGTTGGTGCCAGGTCTGGTATGGTCCTGTGTCATCGCGCTCTTGATGGTTGCGTTCGACGACGGCATATCTTTGACCATCACCATCGTCCTTCTGGGCATGTTCTTGTATCCAGACCAACCGATCCTTACGGCGGCGTTATTTGATGTCCTTGAGCGTGACGAGGCCACCATTGGCTTGGGCGTAGTGTCCTTCGTCAGCTTCCTGATGGCGGCCACGTCCCCATTGATCGCCGGCGCCATCTACGAAATATTCAGTTTCCAGGCGGGCCTCTACTATGTCGCCGGGTTGTTCGCTGTAGCTGCCGTGGCGTTCGCGATGTTACCGCTCTCCAAGCGCGTCGAGGTCTAGGAAATCAAAGCGCCCCCGAGTCCAGGGCGGCGGAGGCGCTAAAAGGTAGGAGGGCGTATTTAACGGCTGAGGTCGGCCGCGCCTGGGGCTTTGCTGAGTTCTAGGTCGGCTTGTTCTTCCGCGTAGTGTTCGGCGCGGAGATCAACAGCCGTACCTGGAGCGATGGCCAACGCCCGGTAAACCTGACTGCTACAGCCAATCGTCGCGCACCTGCTTTTTACTCTTCCAAATCAGCACCTCCGCCAACTCAAGTTCTCTATCTACTTACGTGCCTCAGATACAAGCTTAGATTTACAGAGACCTGTTCTCAAGTGTTGTTTGGGCCGTATTAAGTGGGCCGATCCGCCCCAGATTGAGGGTTGAAAATAATGGAAAGAGTCCCGATGGCCGTCGTTGTTAAGCGGCCATCGGGACTCTTTGTTCTTTTCCCCGTTACGGGCGTCTGAGCCTTATTGATCTAGGAGATCAGCTTGGCGCACTCGTCGATCAGCGGGGTGACCTCGGCCCGTTCTTGCGAGGGCAGGGTGAAGATCACCCGGTCCACTCCGGCGTCGCTCATCCGGCCGATCAGGTCCGGGTCGGGGCGGATCCCGAAGCTGGTGATGTTCAAGGAATCCGGGTCCCGGCCAGCTTCTTCCGCCTGCTTCTTCAGCAGAACGATCTTCTCCGCCAGGCTGGAGCCACTGTTTCCTCTCCCACCGATGGGCATCCAGCCGTCGCAATACTCAACCACGCGGTCGAAGGTCGTGGGGCCGTCGCCACCCATGAGGATGGGAGGATGAGGGCGCTGGACCGGCTTGGGGTAGGCCCACATCTTGTCGAAATTCACGTGATCCCCGTGGAATTCAGACTCTTCCTCGGTCCAGATCGCTTTCATTGCCAGGATCTTTTCCCGAAGGATGCGCCAGCGTTGTTTGAAATTGGTGCCGTGGTTCCCCATCTCCTCGGCGTTCCAGCCGCCGCCGACGCCGAAGATGAAACGCCCTCGAGACAGCATGTCCAGGCTGGCGATCTCCTTGGCGGTGGTGATGGGGTCCCGCTCGATCATCAGGCAGATGCCGGTTCCGAGCTTCAGGTCAGTGGTCACCCCCGCGGCCGCGGTGAGGGCCAAGAACGGGTCATAGGTGTGCCAGTAGTCTTTGGGCAGGTCGGGGCCGCCGGGCCAAGGGCTGGTGCGGTCCGCCGGGATGTGGGTGTGTTCGGGGACCCACATGGACTCAAAACCCCGGTCCTCCAGCATCTTGGCCAGATCGTCGGGACGGATGGAGTAATCCGTTGAAAACATCATTGCGCCGAAATCCATAGCAACCTCTCAGAATCCCGGCAATCACTGAGCGTGCCAGGAAAAGTGCGGCTAGTATAGCACTCGGAATCGGAGGCGCAGTTAAGTCACTTCACAGGCAGCGACAATCGGATCCACAGAGGCATATGGTCGCTAACTTTGTGCTCGAATCTAGCGACGAAATCCGCGGCTTCATCCTTCGTCAGGTCGTCGTACGTGCGGCCCAGTATCGCCTCGCTGAATAAGTTGCCGAATTCAAACACCCCATAGTCCGGACATTGTGCCGCTGAGCCCATTTTTGCGTGGTCCGCGTGTGTTGGGAGACGGTCATCATGACTCAAAAGGCCGATTTGGTCGAAGGTCTCAGAAACCCAGGCGTTGGTCCGAAACACGGTATCTTTCGTTGGGCGTGGATCCAATAATGGGAAATTTACGTTGGGCCCGTTAAGCCCGTTATTGAACTTCTTTATCTGGGGTTCGATCCGATTCCAGTCGGTTCGGGGATTGTCAAAATCCAGGTTTAGATCACCCATCAGGGTGAAGTTGGGGTAGTAGGCTTTGGTTTCGGTCTTCAACCGCGTCAGTATCCACTCAGTTAGGGCATTGAATTTCTGCCTTCGGTCGTTGATGTAATCGCCGAAGTAAAGGTGGGCATTGACCGCTATTATCTCGTAGGGTTTGGTTTCGGGATGACCGGCGATGCGAAAGGAGACGCAGAATGGCTGCCGGTGACGCCGATGGCCATCTTCCGGTCAACCATGAAGCAGATTCCGCCGAACATCTTTTTCCCGTGTAGGTGGGCTGCCCTTGGAATAATGCGCAGACCCGCTCTGCCAATGTTTCGTCATAGGGCATGTCTTTACCTCGCGGGCTGTTTCTCACCGGCATTTTACTTCGAGGGCCGACTCCGGGAAATGCCCTGCCGTCTGTCTGAGGCTGGTCACTGCTATGCCATACTGCACACGCGCTGTTATATTGGGTCGGCGTTTGTCCTCTTGTCCTGATGCCTCCATCGTCGGTCCATGAAACCTGATAAATCTGCAATAAACACGCCCACCATGAGACCAGGTCGGTTCTTCTATGGTTGGTGGATATTGGGCCTCATCAGCTTTATGGCGGCCCTGAACAACGCCTTCTTCGATAAAGGGCCGGCCCTGTTTCTGATCCCGGTTGGCGTCAGCCTGGGACTAAACCGGGCAACGTCGTCGCTCATCTTTTCCCTGGGCCGCTCCGAAGGCGCATTGAATGGCCCTGTCGTAGGCTATCTCGTCGACCGGTTCGGCGCCCGAAAGATGATGGTTATCGGCACATTCTTGGCGGGTATCGGTTTCGTCATCTTCGCCTTGGCTCCCAACCTCTGGGTCTTCGCCCTTGCTTATCTTGGTTTTGTTTCTCTGGGAGCCACCATGGCCTTCCAGGATTCGGCCACGTCAATGGTGAATATGTGGTTCAGCCGTTACCGGGTGCGGGCCATGTCCATCCGTGAGGCCACCGGAAACCTGGGTTCCACCATCTTGATTCCCTTGATGACTCTGGTGATCGCCATCTACGACTGGCGGATAGCCGCCTTAATGGGCGCAGTGGCATATTTGGTTCTCATCCTGCCGTTCATTCCGCTGCTTAAAGAGTCCCCTGAGAGTATCGGACTGCTGCCCGATGGGGCCAACGCGGACGACGTAGGAGGGGCACGGACAGCGACATCTGATGCGCCCGGAGTGGACTTTGTCGAGGCCCTACGGCTACGGCGTTTTTATGACACCCCCGAATTTACGGTCAGGGAAGCACTGCGCACCTCCTCCTATTGGTACCTGCTGACCGGCACGATGCTCCGCCAAGTGTCTCGGGTCGGGCTTGACCTACATTACATTGCGATCTTGGAGTGGAAAGGTTTCGATCTCTCCATCGCTGCTGTGTTTTTCACCCTGCGGTTGGGGATGAACGTGCCGTCCAAACTGGTGGTCGGGTATTTTGGGGACTGGGTCTCCAAGCCGGCTATCTTGAGTGGCGGGATGGTCCTCTACGCGTTGGGCCTGGTCCTGCTGCTATCTTCCAACGCGGTCTGGATATTGGTGGTCTCAGCGGTCGTCAGCGGGCTCTCCGAGGGCATCACTCCGGTCAATTGGGGCGCCATCGGCGATTACTTCGGCCGGCACCACTACGCAACGCTCCGGGGAATCATCAACTTGAGCTACAGTTGGGCTTTGTTGTTCGTGCCATTCGCCGCCGGTTGGTGGTTCGACCAACACGCTAGCTACACGGTGCCGATAGTAGTGTCCCTGGGGGCGGCGGCTGCCTCCGCCGTAGTCTACGCGCTGATGCGCCAGCCGAAATTGCCGGCCAGGCTTGCGGCTCGCGGGTCGGACTAGCGGCAACTCCGCTATATTCTGCCCATTTGAAATGGAGCCCACGAGGGATAGCGGTCCTAGGCTAAAAAGAAGTGATTAATGCCGGGTAACAAAGATGACTGAAGAAATGATCCTTCACCAGTGCTTGGAAGACGATGTTGACTCGGCGTGGGAGCCTCTGGACTGGGGATACGTCAAGGATCTCTAGGTTTGGGTCCAGCCCCTAAAACACCACCACCGACCGCAGCACCTCGCCGCGTTCCATCTTGTGGAAGGCTTCTTCTACATCTCCGATGCCGATGGTTTCGGAGACGAACCGGTCCAGGTCCAGGCGTCCCTGCAAGTAGAGGTCGATGAGCATGGGGAAATCGCGGGAAGGGAGGCAGTCGCCGTACCAGGATGATTTCAAGCTACCGCCCCGCCCGAACACCTCAATCAACGGCAGTTCGATCTTCATGTCAGGACTGGGCACGCCCACCAGCACCACAGTGCCAGCATGGTCCCTGGCGTAGAAGGC
>CEVM01042753.1_pt1 | contig 11185 bp, 11 predicted proteins | sample 531481 | NCBI WGS metagenome assembly CEVM01 (sample SAMEA2623649, study PRJEB7988) | marine metagenome | biome: marine biome (ENVO:00000447); feature: mesopelagic zone (ENVO:00000213) & marine oxygen minimum zone (ENVO:01000065); material: "saline water (ENVO:00002010), including plankton...
TTTTCTGCATGCCAAAATTGACTTGCAGATAGATTGCATATAATAGTAATTAATATGATTATAATATTCATTTTCAATACAATATGGTTTTTTAGATTAAACCCTATTTAAACAATATGTAAATAAATAATTAAGAAGTGTTTTTGAGTAAGGCCTATTCTTGAAATGGGTGTTTTGATAAGTACGCATTGTAATAATGAATCTCTCCGGTTACTTCCTTTCCAGCCCAAGAGGGAATACTTACATCTTCTTCTTCATGTTCTAATTCAACTTCTGCTAACCATAAACCATTATTATCTCCATGAAATTCATCTACATCCCAAACTTTACCTTTATATGGTATCTTATACCGAGTTTTTTCTATGATTCCACTTTCACATAAATTCTTCATCAAATAATCAGCATCTTTTATAGGTATTTTATATTCATGTTCAGATCTACTTATACCAATTTCATTTGATTTTACAGTAATTGTAGCGTCTGCACCTTTAATCCGTACGCGAACAACATTTTTATCATTGATCGCAAGATAACCTTGTCGATAAGGAATACCTTCAATATCTGTATCCCAATTTTCTAATTTAACTAAAAATTTACGTTCTATTTCTAATGGCATAATTAATATTTAATAAATATATGACTAATGAAGTTAATAGTCCTGGATAGAAAGGCTCAAGACCTAAAGGATATCCACCAGTTATATTTCCCATGATAAACCAAACTATTGCAACAAGTACAGGGTGCACCATTAACTGGATAATATTTTTTGGTAGATTACTTTGATTATGAAAAGTAACTAAAAATGGTATAAGTAATCCCGGAACTATAATTGATCCTGTTACATACCATAATTGTACAACAGATGGAATAGTTATCGCTAAAAGAAGAGCTAAAAATCCCATTACAAATAAACCTTGTTGGACAAAATAAGTTGAATCTTGAACGGTTTTTTCATTATTGATTATTGGGGATGTTTTTATTCTCCACATAATATCTCTTCCAAAAGTAATAGCACTTATAAAACCCAAAGAATCAACCGTTGACATAATTGTAGATAAAATTGCAACCAAGAATAAGCCAAAAAATATTGGTGGGAGTATTTCATTTCCTAATAGGGGAAATGTATATAATGGTGATGATACTTCCATTGCTGCTTTAGCATATAAACCAGTAGTTATCGTTAAAATATCAAAAACAAACCAAAACAATATTGATATTAAAACCCCCTTTTTTGCCGTGTTGGGGGATTGGACCGCAGAGCACCGCTGGTAAAAACCAGGATCAACAAATGTCCACATAGCGATAAAAAACCATACCAGTATATATTGTGGTTCCATACCGCCTAATGGATCCAAGTGTATTGGTGGTAGTTTATCTATTAATTGAATAGGCGATCCATACTCTATCCAACAAAAGATTAATAGAATAATGAATCCACTATACATAAGAATAAACTGGAAAATATCTGTGCGAATAATTGATTTAAGACCACCAGACCAAATGTAGCTTAGGCTTATTACTATGGATAGAATTAGAGACCAACTAAATGAGATATCGGTAAACATTTGTAATAAAATGCTAAGACTTAATATATATGGTGCGGGGCTAGCAATAACTAGGATGAATAATGCACTTAAAATTCCTGCAGTATTCCCATAATAATTATGAAAATGATCTGGTATTGAAATGAATTTCTGTAAGGAAATTCTTTTTGCAAGAAAGAAAGCAAATATCAATCCAAATACATAATAAGGCATTGCAAGTATAAACCATGTCTGAATTCCATATAGATAGGTATTTTCTCCAAGACCTAGTATTCCACCATACCAAGTAGCTACTAAACTAGCTACAAATCCCGGAAGGCTTAATCGTCTACCCATGAGCAAATATTCTTCAGGGGAAGATCTGCTTTTCTTGTTTCGGTTGAACCCTATATATATTAATGTGATAACATATATTCCAATAATTATAGAATCAAAAAAGTGCATAATTATTTAGAATGCGAACGGAAAACCCATATTTTACCAGAGCTATTTATAGTAAAATTGTCACTAAAGGATTGATTACTAATTCCCCTTGATGAAATTGGTAATTCTTCATCAGATAAGTTGTATTTCAAACTTTCAGTTGATACATGTTGTATATGCTTTACTGGTAGAATGGATACAAGTTGATTCTTAAATGATGGAAAAATTCTATTTCCTTCATGACATGTAATGGAAAAGTAATCAGTAACATAAGTCAAATTAAGTAAATCACAATATTTTGATAGAAGGTATAGATTGCCGAATGAATGATCTTCTCTTTTTTGAGAAGCGCCCAATACATTTATCGTATTAATCTTATTATCAATGCTCCATTCAAAGGCTTTTTCAAGATCAGTGTTCTCTTGATTGAGATCTTTAATGAATTGCACAGAGAATATTTTTTTTTCAACTAATAATGAATCCATGTCACCTATAATTACGTTTGGATTTATTCCTTTATCGATCAATACATTCGCACTACCATCTGTGCAAATAATTGTTTTGGACTTATGTAGTATCTCTAAGGGAAATGGATGAACAGGAAACTGCCCATTTGCAAGGATAGTATATGGTTTCATTAGTGTAGTGTTTTCCATAATGCGTTTAATTTTAAATGAAATTACTTCAATTGTTATATTGGAAACTTATAAGAAATTGTTTTGTCGTTACAATAATAGGTACTTAATATGTTTTATAGAAAATTATAATCACCCAATCACTTCGCAGTTTAATTTTATATACTCAATATGATCTCTAGATTTAAAAACTTTGCGGTTCAACAATCGATTAACCACCCTAAACGAACCTTAATCATTTCATTATTTACAACTTTGATAATGGCTACGGGACTAAAGCATTTTGTTATTGAAGATGATATGATGAAAATGATTCCAAAAACTGTTAAAACAAGGATAGTATGGGAGGAAGTAAAAGATGAATTTGGTAATACAGAATTAGTTTTTGTTGCTTTTGGAAATGATAGTATTGATTTGTTTAATAGTGAATCCCTTGCTGATTTATGGGATTTTACTACTCAGTTAGAATTATTACCGGAAGTAGAAGATGTTCGAAGTCTAACAAACTTGAATAAAATGGAAAATGATGACGGGTTTTTATTAATTGATGATTTGGTTGCTAGTCGAGATCTTTCTCAACAACAGATTCAAGAAATAAAGGATTATTTAAATAGAAATGATGACATAAGAAAGAGAGTGATTTCCTCAAAAGATAATTATTTTAATGTTGTAGTTATCCCTGATAAGAATATAGCAGATCGTGATGCGGTAGCAAAGATTATTGAAACTGCAGATAGTTTATTAAATAATTATAGTGTTCATTTTGGCGGGCCATCGTATTTAATTGGTGTAGTTGGTGATTTAGTCCGAGATGATGCGTTATTTTTGATCCGCATTGGTTTGTTTTTTATGGTAATTATACTTTTAGTAAGCCTTAGAACCTTTGCTGGAGTGATGATGGTTCTTTTAGTTATTATATTATCATTGGTAGGGATGATGGGCTCAATGGGCTGGATAAGAGGATTGACAGGCTCTGATCGGTTTGTATTCTCAATAATGAATACTTCGATGCCAATTATTTTAATGACCATAGCGAATTCAGATAGCGTTCATTTCCTGACAAAGTTTTTTAAAAAACTTAGGTTAACTGGTGATAAAAAAACAGCCATTGAGCAAAGCATTGATTCATTAATGTTGCCTATATTTTTAACAAGCTTAACTACCGCAGTTGCTTTTCTTTCATTGGTATTCGCACCATTAGAATATATGACGGGTTACGGAGTTTCAATTGCAATAGGAATATGTTGGGCATGGATTTTATCAGTTACGTTGCTTCCTTCATTAATTATGTTAAAGGAATGGCCCTTGAATTCAATGGCTGTTATAAAACCGAGTTTTCTTGAAAAACTAGTCAAAAAAATAGGATTTAAAATAGTCAAAATCCCTCGAACAATATTAATAAGTAGTTTGCTTATTGTTTCTATTGGAGTGTATGGAATTAAACTCATTACAACTGAAGTAAATATGGTTACTTTTTTTTCTAAGGGAAATAAGATACGAAATAGTCTTGAGTTTCTTGATGATAATATGCTTGGTTCAATGGATCTTGAATTTTTGATTAATGGAGATTTAAAAGATCCTGTACTATTAGAGCAAATTAGTCAATTGCAAGATTACATAGAGCAAAATAATCCTTATGTTTCAACAAGTTTTTCTATTGCTGATATAATTAAGCAAATGCACCGAACGGTTATGGATGACAATCCTGATTTTGAGGTTATACCTAAGGATCGGCAAAAAGTAAACAATCTATATACAATGTATTCTATGTCTGGTGACCCTGAAGATTTATCATCATTAGTAGATTACGAATATTCCAAAGCATTAATAACAGCAATACTAAAAAATCATTCAACAAATGAAGGCGTACATTTTGCAAATAAAATTGATAACTATGTCGAACAAAATTTTACTAAATACAAAAATATTACTCCCACAGGACAATATGTCGTATTGAGAGATATGGTAGATTTAGTTACAAAATCTTCTATAATTAGTATTTGTGTTTCAATAGTATTGATCTCATTGATTGCATCGTTCTTTTTTCGACATTATGGTTGGGGATTTCTAGGTATAATACCCTTATCTGCTGCAGTAATACTTAATTTTGGTTTTATGGGTATTTTTGGTGTGCATCTAAATCATGTAACGGCTTTATTATCATCTGTAATTATTGGTGTAGGTGTCGATTTTGCAATACATTATATATCACAGTATCGTCGATTAGCAAATCAAGGACTACCAATTTCAAAACGTACATCAAGTGTCATTGATGAGGTTGGATATCCAATTGTGTTGGATGCATTATCGAATATGGCATTTGGAGCATTATTATTTTCCGAGTTTATTCCATTAATTCATATGGGAGGGCTAATGGTTTTTGCTATGATATCAACATCATTTGGAACATTAACGATATTGGCATGTATGCTTGAATTAATTACACATAAAGACACATGGATTAGTTCATTAATGGGAGATCATTAAAATGAAAAATATTTTTATAATATTTACTTTGATTCTATCAATTATATACGCTCAAAATGGTTTGGAAATAGCAACAATGGTTGATAATAGGGAAGTCCCTAAAGATATCATATCAGAGACAACGATGTTGTTAACAAATAGAAAGGGGAAAACAAGAACATCAACAATCCTTTCAAAGTCATCTAATAATGGTTCCAAACAAATTTTATGGTTTTTAGCTCCATTAGATGATAAGGGTGTTGCTTTTTTAAAGATTGAACATGATAACAAATCTGATGAAATGCGTATGTGGCTACCTGCATTTAAAAAAGTTCGAAGAATATCTTCATCAAAAAAAGGAGATTCATTTATGGGGTCTGATCTTAGCTATGAAGACATGACTAGTAGGTCTTTAGAAGAGAATATATATAAAAGATTAGAAGATGAAACGTTAGATGGAAAAGATTGTTTTGTTTTAGAAGTATTACCAAATGAAGATATAAAATCAACATATTCAAAGCATATTACCTGGATTGATAAAGAATCAATGATTGCAGTTCAAGAAGAATCTTATGATTTAGGTGGTGGGTTACGCAAAAAAAAGAAATTCTTTTTTGAGTCCATTTCCGATTATCATGTCATCAATAAAATATTTGTTGAAGATGTACAAAAAAGCCACACCACTACTTTAACGATGGAAGATATAAGAGTTGACTCAGGATTAGATCATAGTCTTTTTCAGGAAAAAAATTTAAAACGCTTGCCCCGTAATTAACTTATTAAAACAATAATGATTCTAAAACGTTCATTATTTTTTGTGATATGTCCATTTATTCTAGGGCAGCTATCCTTTAATGGTACCATTAAGCCAATGGTCATGTTTAATATTTCAGATCAAGACCAAATGGAGCTTCCATTTAGGTTTGCTCAGTTGCGAATGGGATATACTATGGGAGATTTTGATTTATTAGTTAACTCAGCATTGGAACATAGGTGGGGAGAAAATCAAATCCCAAATTTTAAATTAAGAGAAGCATATGCAACTTGGTTTCCCTCTTGGGGAGAGGTCAAGTTTGGAAAACAGATTCATGCTTGGGGTGTAGCTGATGGGAATAATCCGACAGATAATTTAAATCCTTATGATTATTATTATATGTTTTTGCAAGGTGCTGATAGAAAAATAGGTTCTGTATCCGCATCTGTAATTACTTATTGGAATAATTGGCAGTTAGAATGTGTGATTATTCCAAACCACGTTTCAAACAGATTGCCATTTAATGAGCCAGAATTCCCATTCAAAATTCCAATAGAACCAACTGAATATGAAGAAAGAGAAAATTCATTAGAATATGGATTGCAGCTTAAGACTATTATAGGAGAAACAGATATAGGAATATCTTATTTTGATGGATATGATCGTTCGTTTAGTCTTCTTGGGATTGATACAGTTAATATTATACCAGTAAGTCCAAAATTTGGTTATCGTTCTACCTCTGTTATTGGATTGAATATGGTAACTTTTATAAAAGATTTTACTATACGTGCGGAATCAGCATTGTTTAGCACTATTAATGATTATGAAGCTAAATGGTATAATTATTTAGATGCCAAGGCAGATTATTTACAATATGTAATTCAGATTGAATATAGGATGGAAAATTCAAAAACTATAGGAGCTCAGATAATTGGCAATAATGTTCTTAAAGCATCAGGAAATACTTTTGATTTTCCAAGCAAGAGCATGATAATAATAAATACCGATAATTTCATTCCTGGTATGGGTACGCCTTTTGCAATGATTTCAAATAAATCGCTGTTAATTATTGGAAGCAATAGATTCTTTGATGATGATCTTGAACTAAATTATAATCTATTATTTAACTTGGAGGACCCCGGACAATTATTAGGATTTAGTCTTGAGTATCTATTAAGTGATAATTGGTTTATTAATGTATATGCAAGTTATTTTATTGGAAATGATGATCCCATTAATAGATTTGAACAATTAGAAGATTTTTCAAACACACAGTTTCAGTTATCATATACTTTCTAATAAATATTTACTATCTATATTTCCAATTAAATAGTTAAAATAAGTTGTGAAGAAAGCAATTGTACTACTTAGTGGAGGCCTAGATTCAACTACTGTTTTAGCAGCAGTGACAAACAAAGGATTTGATATTATAGCATTATCATTCAATTATGGCCAACGACATAATTATGAAATTGAATGTGCAAAAGAAATTGCCACTTCCTATAATATAACAAAGCATCAAATTGCAAATATAGATTTAGGAGCTATTGGTGGTTCTGCATTAACAGATGATATTGATGTTCCCAAAAATCGTGATACAGGTGAAATGAATTCAGAGATTCCTATTACTTATGTACCTGCAAGAAATACCATATTCTTATCATATGCGTTAGCACTAGCCGAGGTGGAAAATTCTTTTCATATTTTTATTGGTGTCAATGCGCTTGATTATAGCGGCTACCCTGATTGTAGACCAGAGTATATAGAATCGTTTCAAAAAATGGGAAGATTAGCCACAAAATCTGGCGTAGAAGAGGCGGAACAATTACAAATACATACTCCGTTAATTGATTTAAAAAAATCAGAAATAATTAAGCTAGGGATTGAATTAGGAGTTGATTACTCTAAAACTCACAGTTGTTATGATCCTTTAGGTAAAGATGAACCATGCGGGAAATGTGATGCATGTTTATTGCGAATTAAAGGATTCTTAGATGCAGGAACTTCTGACCCTTTGAATTATCCAGATATTTAATAATGTCATATAAAATAAAAGAAACTTATTTAACGATTCAAGGTGAAGGGGCACATGCTGGACGCGTGGCAATCTTTTGTAGATTTACTGGTTGTAATCTATGGAGCGGGCATGAGAAGGATCGAGAAGATGCAACTTGTAAATTTTGTGACACTGATTTTGTTGGAACAGATGGTGTTGGAGGTGGAACGTTTGAAAATCATCAACAGTTATCACATCATATTCTATCTTTTTGGAATTCCAATGGTAAACCTTTCATTGTTTTTACAGGAGGGGAGCCCTTACTCCAATTGGATAAAAAGTTGATTGTATATCTTAAAAGTAAAGAAGCTCAAATTGCTATTGAGACTAATGGTACAATAGATCCTCCTGAAGGAATTGATTGGATTTGCGTGAGTCCAAAAAAGGATACTGAATTATTAATAAAAAAAGGGAATGAATTAAAAATTGTTTACCCACAAGAAGATTTAGATCCAAGCAGCTTTTTAGACTTAGATTTCGATGTATTTTCATTACAACCTATGGATGATTCAAATTATAATAATAACCTTAATAAAACATTGGAATACTGTACTGCTAACCCAAATTGGAGATTAAGTCTTCAGATGCACAAGTATTTACAGATTCCATGATCTAGATATGGATATATATAAAAAGTTTTCATTTGATTCTGCTCATTATTTGCCCAATCTACCAGAAGATCATAAATGTAAGCGCATGCATGGACATACTTTTAATGTAGAAATTCATATATCTGGTCCTATTGATGAAAAAATAGGATGGATAATGGATTTTGGGGATGTAAAAGAAGTCTGTGATCCAGTCATAAATCAGCTTGACCATATTGTATTAAATGAAGTACCAGGACTTGAAAATCCAACAAGTGAAAATTTAGCAGCATGGATATGGAAAAAAGTTTATCCTAAACTACCACAATTGAAAAAAATAATTGTAAGTGAGACTTGCAGCACAGGATGTATTTATAGGGGAGATTAATTCTTTTTTGCATATTTATAATTTATTTACATACATACAATAAATTACAGTACATGAAAAATATATTAATCGTAGATGACGAACCAGATATTCGAGAAATCTTACGATATAATTTAGAAAAAGCTGGTTTTAATATCACCGAAGCTGTAAGCGGTAATGATGCATTAAATAAATTATCAAAAGAGCTTGATCTTGCTATCCTTGATATTATGATGCCAGGTAAAGATGGATACGAAGTTTGTAGAAAAATTCGTGAACAAGGTAATACGGTGCCAATAATATTTTTAACTGCAATGGACCGTGAATTTGATGAAGTACGAGGACTGGAAGTTGGTGGTGATGATTATGTTAAAAAACCATTCAGTCCCAAAATGTTGATTGCAAGGATTAATGCTATTTTACGTAGAGTTGATCAAATTAATTCTAAAGGAACCAATATTAGTTTTGGTGATCTTGAAATCAACACCTTAACCTATATCGCTAAATTAGAGAGCAATGAATTACATCTTCCTCGAAAAGAATTCGAATTATTGGCTTTTTTTATGAATCAACCAAATATCATCTTCACCCGTGAGGAACTGCTATCAAGAATATGGGAAGAAGATGTATTTGTTGTTGATCGCACCATTGACGTGCATATTAACCGAATTAGATCCAAATTAGGTATATATAAAAATTGGATTGAAACGGTAAAAGGCGTCGGCTACCGCTTCCGTCCAAAGATTTAAAGAAAATACCATATAATACTATGAGACGGATTCAGTATAGATTACTGGCTATAATTATCTTTATTGGTGTAATAGGAATGATAGCTCCTATTATGTATACAAAGTCACTGGCCTTAAATCAGGCCAAAGATTCAATAATTGAAAAACTTAGATCTCATTCCAAGACATTTATGGTCTATGTTAATAGTAGTGAAAAAGATACTTTTCAAAAAATGGCGGAAGAGTATTCTATTGCATCCAAACTTAGAATGACATTAATCGCAGCTGATGGAACAGTTATTGGTGAATCATCTATGCCAATGGATCAATTATCTCAGATGGACAACCATATATCTAGACCAGAGATTATTGAAGCAAAAGATGAAAACGAGGGTTTTTCTGCAAGATATAGCAACACGTTAAGAACCGAGTTTATTTATTTTGCTAAAAAGGTTGATCAAAATAAATTTGGATTTAAATACGTTAGAGTTGCACAATCATTAAAATCAGTTGAAAATTTGGCTAGCAAGTATCGTGAATTTTATTATCTTATTATCGCCATTATTATTTTTGTAATAATAGTTGCATGGTTTGTTTTAAAAAGTTGGTTAACAGATCCAATATCGGAGCTTACAAAAGCAGCTAATGATATCAGTCAAGGAGATTTTAAAAGGAGAGTCGCTATAAGAACTGGAGTCATTGAGATTGATGAGTTAGCGGATAATATGAATAAAATGACAATTGCTCTTGAAAGAAGTTATACAGGGATTAAACGGATGGAGAAAGTACGATCGGAGTTTCTTGGAAATGTTACACATGAATTAAAAACACCAATTTCATCCATTTCTGGTTATATAGAAACATTATTAGAGGGTGCAATAAATGATCAAACAGTGAATGTGGCTTTTCTAGAAAGGTCATTAGAGAATGCACATCGTTTAGAAGAATTAGTAACAGATCTAGTAGAAATATCAAGAATAGAAACAGGTGAGTTGAAAATGAATTTCGAGTATTTTAATGTTTTCGATATTCTAAATAATCTTACAAAAGATGCTAAGCAGAGGAACACGAATAAAAGAATTAAGATTGATCTTGATATTCCTGATAAAAAACTTTTTATATATGGTGATAAAAGTCGATTAGATCAAGTTATATCCAATTTATTATCAAATGCTTTGCGATATACTGATGAGGGCTATATTAAAGTCAAAGCAAATCGAAGAGATGATGAAATCGTTTTTTCAATTATTGATACAGGAATAGGAATTACACAAAAATCATTAAAAAGAGTATTTGAAAGGTTTTATAGAACAGATAAAGCAAGAGATAGACAAAAGGGGGGGACAGGACTTGGGCTTTCAATAGCCAAACATATTATTGAAGCTCACGCATCAAAAATCTATGTAGATACTGTAGAAGGGAAGGGGTCTTCTTTCTCTTTTGGGGTTACAACAATCAATCCTGAAGTATAATTATTTTTTCAGGTATTTAGTTTATTATTACATATCTTTTAATTGATATCCAATAGAATCAATAGGATTAATTATAGTGGTTGTAATATTTTTTAAATGACTGCCAATGCGTTTTAAATAACGTGCGTATAATACTATAGCTGCAGATTCTGA
>CEVM01261730.1_pt1 | contig 11067 bp, 8 predicted proteins | sample 531481 | NCBI WGS metagenome assembly CEVM01 (sample SAMEA2623649, study PRJEB7988) | marine metagenome | biome: marine biome (ENVO:00000447); feature: mesopelagic zone (ENVO:00000213) & marine oxygen minimum zone (ENVO:01000065); material: "saline water (ENVO:00002010), including plankton...
GCAAGGGTTTAATAAACTTGCTCCGCGTTGTAAAAGACGAGTTGGTAACGATGTATTTCACAAGAAGCCATAATACGTGTTTGACACTGTGTTATGGCTTTTCTTGTTTTTATATGTTACCGAACTTAATCTCACTTTTTTTACCCCTAGCAAATCCGTATATTTGCAAGCCTTCAACCTGAATTTCCATAGCGATTGAAGGTTATTTTTTCCAAACCAAATATCGAATCAAACATGAGCCAAACTGCGAAGATCATTTATACCAAAACAGACGAAGCCCCATTTTTAGCCACCCACTCCTTACTTCCCATCATTGAAGCCTATACGGGTCCCTCGGGCGTCGCCATCGAAACGCGAGACATCTCATTAGCAGCTCGAATCTTGGCTGTTTTCCCGGAATATCTTACGGAAGAACAACGTGTAAATGATGCCTTAGCAGAGCTAGGAGCCCTAGCCAAAACACCGGAAGCGAACATTATCAAGCTACCCAACATCAGTGCTTCGATTCCACAGCTAACCGCGGCCATTGCAGAGCTTCAAGCGCAGGGATACAAACTCCCTGATTACCCCGACGATCCACAGTCGGATGAAGAAAAAAAGATCAAGGCCACCTACGACAAAGTAAAGGGAAGCGCGGTAAATCCAGTGCTTCGTGAAGGAAATAGCGATCGGCGTGCGCCAAAAGCAGTAAAAAACTTCGCCAAAAAGAATCCGCATCGCATGGGCGCCTGGAGTTCTGACTCTAAATCACACGTCGCTACCATGAACGCCGGAGATTTTCGACATAATGAGCAATCGGTGACCCTTCAGAAAAGAGGAAACGTAGCTATTGTTCATAAAGATGCCAACGGAAACGAAACGACATTAAAAAGTGATATCGCCGTATTGGAAGGCGAAGTGATCGATGCAACCTTAATGGAGAAGAAAGCACTGCTCAACTTCTTAGAAGCACAGGTAAAAGATGCTAACGACAAAGACATTCTGTTCTCCCTTCACATGAAAGCTACCATGATGAAGGTAAGCGATCCAATCATTTTCGGGCATGCAGTGCGCGTATATTTCAAAGAATTGTTTGACAAATATGGCAGTACATTCGAGGAACTTGGTGTTGATGTAAATAATGGCTTCGGAAACCTATTGCATGAAATTGGTAATCTTCCGGAAGACAAGCGTAACGCCATTCTTTCAAACATTGAAACCATCATGGATAACAACCCTGATCTGGCCATGGTAAATAGCGACAAAGGAATTACCAACTTACACGTACCTAGTGATGTGATCATTGATGCTTCGATGCCGGCAATGATCCGTACGAGCGGACAGATGTGGGATAAGAACGGAGACACCAAAGACACCAAAGCGGTAATCCCGGATAGTAGTTACGCTGCTGTCTATCAAAAAACAATCGACTTTTGCAAAGAGCATGGGGCGTTTGACCCCACCACGATGGGTACGGTACCGAACGTAGGATTGATGGCTCAGAAAGCGGAAGAATACGGATCACACGACAAGACCTTTGAAATGACTACTTCGGGAACCGTTTCCGTAGTAGATCAAGATGGAACTACACTAATGGAGCATTCGGTAAGCGAGGGGGATATTTGGCGAATGTGTCAGGTGAAGGATGCGCCCATTCAAGATTGGGTAAAATTGGCTGTGAGTAGAGCGCGCGCCACCGGTTGGCCGGCTGTATTCTGGTTAGACGAAGACAGAGCGCATGATGCAGAATTGATCAAAAAAGTGAATCAATACCTTCCGAATCACGATACCAACGGACTCGAAATCAAAATCCTTTCTCCGGAAAAAGCAACACAATACACGTTGGAACGTGTGAAGCGTGGTGAAAATACCATTTCGGTAACAGGGAACGTGTTGCGCGACTACTTAACCGACCTCTTCCCTATTTTGGAATTAGGCACCAGTGCGAAAATGCTTTCAATTGTTCCGTTAATGAATGGCGGTGGATTATTTGAAACCGGCGCTGGAGGATCCGCACCAAAACACGTACAGCAATTTGTAGAAGAAGGGCATCTGCGATGGGATTCCTTAGGTGAATTCTTAGCCCTTGCTGTTTCCTTAGAACATTTAGGAAATACCTATAACAATGATAATGCTTTACTCTTAGCTGAAACTTTGGACGATGCGACCGAGAAATTTTTAGAGAACAAAAAATCTCCGTCACGAAAGGTAAATGAGTTGGACAATCGAGGTAGTCACTTTTTCTTAGCTAAATACTGGGCAGAAGCCTTAGCGGCACAAGATAAAGACGCTTCTCTAAAAGAGCGATTTGCTCCCATTGCCCAAAAATTAGCTGCAAATGAAGAAACGATTCTACAAGAATTGATCGAGGCACAAGGAAGTCCGGTAGACATTAAAGGTTACTATTACCCAAGTGTGTCGCGCGTGAATGCGGAAATGCGCGCTAGCAAGACATTCAATGACATTCTCGCTTCCATAGCATAATAAAAAAGCCTTCATCAATGAGGGCTTTTTTTAAATACTCTATTACAACTCAATGGTGAGGCCCCTACTTATTTTTTTCATTATTCTCTTCGGAATTACAACTGCAAAGGCGCAGGATAAAGTCACTTTAAGCGGTACCGTAACTGAAGCTGCTACTGGAGAAACGCTGATTGGTGTAAATGTTTTGATTCCGAGTTTACAAACAGGTGCCATCACAAATGAATATGGCTTTTATTCGATCACCATACCATCAGGCACCTATGAAGTTACCTATAGCAGCATAGGGTTTCAGGCAAAAGTAGAAACGGTAACATTAACCTCCACCAGGTCATTGAATATCACACTGGAAGAACAAACCGAAGTACTCGATGAAGTGATCATTCGTAACGACGTAGAGGAACTCAATATACGTGCGCCGCAAATGAGCGTTAACGCACTCACATCAAAAACCATTAAAAGCATTCCGGTGGTTTTGGGTGAATCAGACGTGATCAAATCCATTGTATTGCTCCCGGGAGTTACCAACGCAGGTGAAGGCGCTTCGGGGTTTAACGTACGCGGCGGAGCGGCCGATCAGAACCTGATCTTATTAGACGAAGCGACCATTTTCAATTCTTCCCACCTTTTTGGATTCTTTTCAGTATTCAATCCTGATGCGATCAAAGACATAAAATTGTACAAAGGTGGAATTCCTGCACGATATGGTGGGCGTGTTTCTTCCGTACTGGAAATATTTCAGAAGGAAGGGAACAGCAAAGAATTTAAAGTGAACGGTGGCATTGGTGCCGTTGCGAGTCGGGTGTTAGCTGAAGGCCCACTAGTAAAAGATCGAGGTGCTTTTTTAATTGGCGGACGCGCCTCGTATGCGCATTTATTTCTTCCCCTATTCGATATCGATAACAAAGCGTACTTCTATGATTTGAACACCAAACTGAATTATCGCCTCAACGAAAACAACAATATCTTTTTATCGGGTTATTTCGGGAGAGACCTCTTTGCCATCAACGATACCTTTACAAATCTCTATGGAAATGCCGTGGTCAACTTCCGATGGAATCATATTTTTTCTGAAAAACTATTTTCTAATCTTTCCTTGATCTACTCCGACTATTATTATGGTTTGGAATTAGATTTTGTTGGGTTTGAATGGAATTCGGGAATCCAAAACTTTAACCTCAAGTACGACCTCCAACATTATCTCAGCGATACCTTTCAATTAGATTACGGTTTAAATTCCATTTATTATGTGTTCAATCCTGGAAAAATTGAACCCAATGATGCCGAATCAGGGATCATCACCGAACAACTCACCAAGAAATACGCAAGCGAAAACGCTATTTATCTCGCCGCCGACCATGATCTAACGCCACAATTGAGCTTGCAATACGGCATCCGATTGTCACATTTTATTCGTTTGGGACAAGATGCTTTCAACGTCTATGCGAATGATCAACCCGTGATCTTCGACGACCAAACCTTGATCTATAAAGAAGCTACTCCCATCGATACCCTTTCAAATACTAGGGGTACTTCTCTTCAAACCTATACCAATCTCGAGCCTCGTATAGCTGCAGCATTTTCCTTTGATGACGATCACGCCATTAAAGCGAGTTACACCAGATTGTCACAATATTTACATTTGTTGTCGAATACAAGTTCACCTACACCTTTGGATGTGTGGACTCCCAGTGGCCCATTTGTAAAACCACAATTATTGGATCAATATGCCTTGGGATTTTTTAAGAATATAAAAGAGGGAACGTACTCTCTGGAAACGGAAGTCTATTACAAGGATGTTAAGAACAGGATCGACTATATAGATGGTGCCAATTTGATTGCCAATGATGCTATAGAACAAGTGATCTTGAATGGAGAAGCAAGAGCGTACGGCTGGGAAGTATTGCTTCGGAAGAACGAAGGAAAACTTACCGGTTGGTTGGCCTATACTTTATCTAAAAGTGAACAACGCACGCCGCCAAGAGATGAAAATGAGCTGGGCATCAACTACGGAAACTGGTACAACACCCCTTACGACAAGCCGCACGATATTGCAGTCTACGCGCAGTATGAATGGAATGACAAATGGACTTTCAACGCAAATTTTGTCTATCAAACAGGACGACCAACCAATTATCCCATCGGTCAATTTGAATTTCAGGATATTGTGGTTCCGTATTTCGGACCCAGAAATCAGGAACGTCTACCGGATTATCACAGGATCGATCTTTCGGCAGTACTCACCCCACGAAAAAACCGCGATCGAAATTGGCAAAGTGAGTGGGTGTTCAGTATTTATAACGCCTATAATCGTCGCAATGCTGCTTCTATTAATTTCCGAAGAAATGAAGATACGGGTAACAATGAAGCCGTACGAACCGCTATCTTTGGAATCGTCCCTTCTGTAACCTATAATTTTAAGTTTTAATTATGCGTCTGCTCCGAACTTCTCTCGTATTAATTGCAAGCCTTCTTGGCTTTTTAGGGTGTGAAGATGTGGTTGATATTGAAACGCCTTCAGATCGTCCAAGATTTATCTTCGATGCCTTGATCCGAGTAGACACCTCGCAAACTATGACACCGGTGCGTATCGAAGTTACTGAAACCAATAACTTTTTTGAGACGATCCCGCCGGCTAGTGTTGCAGAAATGATGCTTCAAAATGAAATGACCGGAGAACAGGTATTTCTTACAGAGGTTCCGGAAAACTCCGGCATTTATATCGATACAATTCCCACCGAGTTTCTGCTTCGGGACAGGCTGAGTCTTCAGATTACCACCGCGAACGAATCGTATGTCGCTTCGGCCTCTTTTCAACCTTCTGTGCCTATTGATTCGCTGGCGGTTGGAGATGGAGTGTTGATTGAAGACGAAACAGAATTAATAGTGTCTTTTACGGATAATGGCAGCCGAGATGATTATTACCTTTTCGATTTTGATTTTAGCAGTTATTTGGTAACCGAAGATGAATTCTACCAAGGGCAACCTTTCACATTTTCTTATTTTTACAATGAAGAATTGGCCATTGGACGAAAATTAGAGATTAGCTTAATGGGCGTCGATAAACCTTTCTATGATTATATGGCCTTATTGATCGAACAAAGTGAGCCTCCTTTTGGCCCTTTTGAAACGCCTTCGGTCACGGTTCGGGGCAATTTCATTACCGTTCCTGATGGGACTTCAGTTGAAAACGCAAACCCCATTGAAAATCCGGATGCCTATGCCTTAGGGTATTTTGCAATCGTTCAAGAATACAAGCGTTCCATTTTTATTACGGAGTAGCACCAAAAGCATCTTGTAGCATTGCGATAACATGTTTTTGAATCAGCGTTGCAGCATGCGTGAAAGAATAGCCATCCGGAAGGTTTGGATCGTACAATTCTCGTGCATCCTGCAATCCTAATTGCTTCAGTTGTGCGCGATCCATTTCCAGTTTCCCACAGATGGCAAACACCGGAATCTGAAATTTTTTCGCCATTTGTGTGAGTCCGTGTATAAACTTTCCGTGTATGGTTTGTCCATCTATCTTTCCTTCTCCCGTAATGATGAGATCAATATTTTTTTCTGAAAGAAGGTTTTCTAGTCCACTCAGTTCAAAAATAAAATCAGTTCCTTTTATAAATTCAGCATTACAAAATACCCGAAGTCCGTATGCCGTTCCGCCCGCAGCACCGGCTCCGGGAGTTAAAGCCTCCTTTCGTTCTAAACTCTTTGAAACTTGAATGTCTAAATTTTGTAAACCTTGATCCAGAATTTCTATGGTTGCTTCGGAAGCGCCTTTCTGTTTAGCAAACGTATACGCAGCTCCTGTGGGACCAAATAACGGATTTTGAACATCATTGACAGCGACAAATTGAATGTTTGCGTATGTTTCTTTGGGGGAAATAATATGTTTGATCTTGTTTAACGATTCCCCATTGGGTGATAAGGAATGGTTATTTGCATCCAAAAAACGGTAGCCAAGCGCCTGTGCAATCCCCATCGCTCCATCATTCGTTGCACTGCCGCCGATTCCTAGATAGATCATCGTAGCCCCTCGGTCAATCGCATGTTTGATAAGTATTCCGGTTCCTAATGTGCTTGTTTTTCGAGCATCTCTTTCGGTTTTCGTAAGCAATTCGATACCCGACGCAGCCGCCAATTCCACATAAGCTGTATGACTTTTAGCATTCCATAAATAATGCGCCTTGATCGATCTTCCCAATGGATCTGAGGTAGCTATTTCTACACGTTCTACATTGGGTTGGTATCGTGCAACGGCAGCCAAAAAACCTTCACCTCCATCAGATACCGCCATAGTATGGATAGTAGCTTCAGCGTTGAACACGAGGACGCCTTGTTTCATGGCTTCAGCGGCCGCTTCAGCTGTCACGCTATCTTTAAAAGCGTCAGGTGCGAGCAATACATTCATCTTAACCAAAAATTGTAGGCACGAAATAACTAAAGACCAAAATTACTATAAAGAATCCTCCAAGTATAAATACCTCTTTGGACATTACATCAGATCGAAGGATCTTAAATTCAATGATTTTTGTGGTTTTGGCAGGTGCTGAAGTAGCTGCAGAAACTACATAAGCTACGATTAGAGAAATGAGTACTCCGGTAAAATTCAGCCAAATCCAGAAGATATCGAAACCGAGGTCAATATGAAAAATTTCTTGAATGGTACTAGAGAAGATCAGATTAATAAGTACTGCGGAAATAATTCCGGCATTCATCCCAATGTGATTTACTTTTTTTGAAAATATGGCTAATAAAAACGTTACCTGCACGGGTCCATAAAATACTGAACCGATGGCGTTGATAATTTCGATAACTGCGCTTTTACTTCCGCCAAAGAGAAAAGAGAAAGCTATACATACCGTTCCCCAGAAGACTACGGCAACTTTTGAAAGTCGCATATATTTTTTGGTTTCCATCTTTTTCTCTCCACGATTAAAGAAATCTTCCATACTTACCGCAGAAAGTGAATTGACGGTAGAACTCAGCGAAGACATGGCAGCTGATAAGATAGCGACCATCAACAAACCAATAAAGCCATGTGGCAGGTATTGGGTAATAAAAACAGGGATCATCAAGTCGGCTTTCAAACCGCCATTAGCGGCAGCTTCCGGAAAATGGCGTTGGGTCGTCGCGGTTATTTCCGCAAGGAAATCAGGAGCAAGCGTTACCAAAGAACCAATGATCAAGCCCATGGTGCAATAGATCAGTACCACCGGAAATCTTAGGAGTCCGTTGGCCAACAACAACTGTCGAATCGTTTTTTCGTTTTTCGCCGAAAGCATACGCTGTGCTTGAGTCTGATCACAACCATAATAAGAAACATACAGAAAAAAACCGCCGATAAGCATGGGCCAGAGTCCGTATTCCTGATTCTCTCCGATCCCAAGATTGTAATCGATCACTTGTAGTCTTTCAGCTGAAAATCCATTTTGTAAGCCGCCGGCATCTTGTACCAATTCCCAACCGTAGATCAAACACACTAGTAGTCCGCCAAATAATAAGATCATTTGGATGGCATCGCCCCAGACGACGGCTTTCATTCCGCCTTGCCAGCTATAAATAATTGTAATAACGCTAATGATTAGAATGGTGTAGATATAATCAATATCCACCACGGCCTGTAAAATGATTGCAATGGTATAGACCATCACGCCGGTACCAAGCGCCCTGCTGATCTGAAATACCACGCTAAGGATAAGTCGGGTAGACGCTGAAAACCGTCGCTCTACAAATTCGTAAATACTTACCACTCCTGACCTAAATAAAGGAGGTATGATAAAAAGCATGATAAAGATCATGGCTAAAGGAACCGCCAATTCAAAAGTGAGCCATTTCATTCCGCCTCCTAATTTGAGACCCACAAAGGCCGGAGCAGAAATAAAGCTAATGGCAGAAAGTTGTGTCGCCATGGTAGAAAGACTCAAGGGAAACCACCCCATACTTCTTCCGCCCAAAAAATAATCATTAGAATCTTTGTTGTTCTTGAAGAAGTAGCCCATTCCCAAAAAAAAGAAAATATAGGTGGCTACTAAGGTATAGTCAAGCCAATTCATGGATATTTGGTATTGGTTAGTAAGTCGATAGTCAGTGCCGCACTCCAAGAAAAATTAGCGCCACCATATCCTGTCTTGAGGAGTTTATTCTTTTCTTTAGACGGTTCAAAATATTCATAGAAACCATATTTCTGAACCAGAAGTAGCGTGTCTCGTTTAATAGTTTCGGCCACGTCCAAAAAATCATATTTTATAAGTCCGCGATACATTAGCCAATTTAGGTTGATCCAAATAGGGCCTCTCCAGTATTTTTCAGAATTGTAGCGATCGCTCGTGGGGTCGAAAGAGGCACATAAATACCGCTCCTTTTGCGAACCATCAAAACGACCATTCTTTAAATTCGCACAGAGTTTTTCAGCTTGTTCTTGGGTAGGAATTCCAGCAAACAAAGGGGTAAAGCTAGAAGAGGAAAGATACCGTAATGGTCTCTCATTACGTAGATCATAATATACATACCCTCCTAGCCTATCATCAAAAAGCTTGTTATTCATGGCGGCGATGGCACGCTCGTTCCAATGTTTCAACTGGACGACTGCTTCCGTTCTACCCATTTTTTCCCCCAGGCGAATCAAGCTGTGATTGGAAGCAATGAGCATGCTGTTGAATAACGGATCTTGAATCAAGAAAGGAGATCTTTCCGCAATCAATGCATCGTCGTATTTCCATTCTTTAAAAAGTTCAACGAGATGAATGTAATAAGCATATTCCTTATTGGTAGGACGGTGACTTGCATCGATAAGTTGTGTATCGCGTCTCGGGAGATCGTATTCAGGAACTTTGAACGTTGCCCAAATATCATCCCAAACAGGTGTATTATCGGTGCCCGCCTCCCAATTATGGCAGATGTAGACCAATCCCTCATTTTGTGGATCACGATTCGTATAGAAGTAATGATGATTTTTAAATACGGCGTCGTACACTTCTTCCAAGAACTTCAGGATGTCTTTTTTATTTTTAGCATTATTATATAGTTCCTCTAGAACAAACCCCAAAACGGGAGGTTGCGTGATACCGGAGGTTAGAATTTCAGGACTATAGCGACTTAACGACGCTTTATATACCTCGGGACCGGGATAGTAAGTATCTGAAGGATTATGAAAAATGATATGCGGCAAAAAACCGTTGGGCCATTGTCCTTTGAGCAGGGAACGGATTTCTTCTTTGGCTCTTGAAAGGTTGAGATGCATCCAGCCTAAGGCAATAAATCCCGAGTCCCAATTCCACTGAAAAGGGTATAATCCTTCACACGGTATTGTGAAACCTTGTTTCCAATTATTGTCGAGTACTTTTGCGGCATTTTGAAAGAGAGGATTGTCCAAATTCTATTGATTTGTGATATAAATATAGCCTTTAATATTTATTTTTGAAGCGAAACAAAATGCATCACCTTGAGTTTTAAAAAAACAACGGAGTCTACCTCTCAGTATGATGACTTGGAAAAGCTTTCAGTTAATGAGCTTTTAACCCATATAAATAAAGAGGATCAAAGTGTTCCCTATGCGGTACATTCGGCACTCCCTCAAATTGAACGATTGACGGAGAAGGTTATAGCTCAACTGAAACAAGGAGGCAGATTGTTTTATATTGGAGCGGGTACTAGTGGTCGTCTTGGAATTGTAGATGCTAGTGAATGTCCACCGACCTTTGGTGTGGATCACGGATTGGTCGTTGGAATCATGGCCGGTGGTGATCAAGCCATTAGAAAAGCGGTTGAATTTGCTGAAGATTCTGAAACACAAGGTTGGACCGATCTCAAAATGCATAATATTTCAGAAAAAGATATTGTGATTGGTATTGCTGCCTCAGGAACGACGCCTTATGTTATTGAGGGGTTGAAAGAATGTAACAATAAAAAGATACCTACAGGCTGCATTACGTGTAATGCTGGAAGTCCGTTAGCCACTACGGCAAAATACCCGATAGAGGTTGTAGTTGGGGCAGAATTCGTAACCGGGAGCACTCGAATGAAGGCAGGTACTGCTCAAAAGTTAGTGTTGAACATGATTTCGACGGCTACCATGATTCAATTAGGGCACGTGAAGGGAAATAGAATGGTAGATATGCGATTGAGTAACAATAAACTTGTAGAACGTGGAACCATTATGCTAATGGAGAAGCTCGCTCTCAACCAAGATGCTGCTTTAAAACTTCTGCAAAAACACGGCAGTGTACGAAAAGCCATTCAGGCATATGAGCAGCGACACTAATAAAGGCCATACCGATAAAAAGCTTTTAGTAAAAGGGTTAAAACGTTTAGCCCTTGCCATCCCAGTTTTGGTGTTAAGCACTTACGCCATTACATTTTCCTTTCTAAATAAAGAAACACTACCTATTTACATCACTCTTGCGTTGGGGATTGTTTTTATGGGAATTACTTTATTCTTAATGTTTAGCGGATTGCGGTTGATATTACGCGCGGTTTTTGGCCCGAAAAAATAGTTATGAGGAATCACTGCTAGTAGAATTGATGATTTCTTCGGAATAAAAAAACCCAACCTATTATAGGTTGGGTTTTTATTATAAAAGAAGGCGGCGACCTACTTTCCCGCGA
>CEVM01126773.1_pt1 | contig 11039 bp, 10 predicted proteins | sample 531481 | NCBI WGS metagenome assembly CEVM01 (sample SAMEA2623649, study PRJEB7988) | marine metagenome | biome: marine biome (ENVO:00000447); feature: mesopelagic zone (ENVO:00000213) & marine oxygen minimum zone (ENVO:01000065); material: "saline water (ENVO:00002010), including plankton...
AAGAGTTCTTTCTCTTCCTCCTTCTAAACTCCACCGAGGGAACATACAGCCACTAATGGGTGTGCTGGACCAAACATACGGATATTGATCACCAGCAACATCAAGTCCTTCATCATTAGCTCTTTGAATTCCTTCAAGTAATTCTCGTCCTCTTCCCCAAAATTTTGGGCCTACTGCTTTAACATGACTTATTTGGACTCTGCATCCAGTTCGTCTAGCAATTTCTATTGCTTCAGCATGGGCAGGAAACAAGCCTGATGCATCATCACTTTCTGATCTTATATGTGAAGAATATAACATATCATTTTCAGCAACTATTTTTGTTAATTCAACTATTTCCTCCGTATGTGAATAAGACCCAGGGGCATACCATAATCCTGTTGAAAATCCCAAAATTCCTTGATCTATGGAAGAACGAATAATGTTCCTCATTTTATTTATATCCTCTGGTGTTGCAGAAACAGATTTCATTCCCATTACGTGTGCTCTTAAAATCCCATGACCCAATTGTGCTGCGACATTCACACTGGGTATATTTTCAGATATTTTATTTAACCATCCTTCAAAATCATTCCAGTCTATATCCAGGTCAATATTATATTTTGAAACACGATCTTTTAGTGTTTGAGATGAGCTAGAGCTTAATGGTGCACAAAAACTCATTCCGCAATTTCCCATCAATTCGAAAGTTACTCCTTGTGTTATTTTACTGTCCGCATCAGGATCAACTAAGAATGAAATGTCACTGTGTGTATGTAAATCTATAAATCCTGGAGATACTAAGTAGTCCTTTGCATCTATACTTTTTTTTGATTGTAATTTTTCGGATCCTATATATTGTATTTTGTCATTTTTAATACCTATATTTGCTGTTATAGATTCTGAAGATTTGCCGGTAAAAACTTTACCATTGTTAATTGTTAAATCAAACATGATATCATTGTAATTTTTTTTCTACAAATGGTTTTCTAAAATTAGTTAAACTAAAAAACCCACCTCCAGAGTTCCCTGCCTGAGCAATCAACCAGAGCTTCGCTAGAAGCGGGCTTTTTTTCTTTAGCTTCATCAATCCGATTAGCTTTCCTTTCGGTAATTTTGATATTATTGTTTCCAATAATTCCAGAATAATAGATCTTCTTCTATCTCTTCTCTTCTCTCCACCAAAGATTAAAATAAATACTATATTAAATTATTTTTTTTTCAACCCCTTTTTCCCAAAATAATAATAATTTATGATTTTCAATACGAACATACCTAGTAATATATAGTGTTTTATTATTTCCCAGCATTAAATCATTCAATAAACAACAATTTTTTCTTTACTATTAATTTTATAAGAATATGATTTGAATAAATTTTTTATATTTATAATTTATTGATTAACACCGAAATGAATAATTTGATACTTGTTGGGTGCGGTAAGAGGGGATTGCACCATCTTGATGCTATGCAAAAATTTGCTATAGTTCCAGGGATGTTTTGTGATTTCAATGAAACATCTTTATCTCAATTAAAAAATAAACACAAAAATAGCATGTTTTTTAATGACTTAAATGACTTAACAAAGAAAATTGAAAATAATAGAAGTCATTTCGCGATTGTAGCTGTTGATGTAGTAAACAATTATAAAGTAGCTTTAAGGTTACTAGAATCAGGTGTTAATGTTTTGATAGAAAAACCACCTGGCTTAGAAATCGAAGATGTGCAACTTTTAAACGAAGCTTCCATAAAGAATAAAGTTTTTTGTTATGTTGGATTTGACAGGAGATTCAATCCATATCTAACAAAAGCGTTAGAAATTATAAAAGAAGAAGGAGAAATATTTAGTGTCAGTGGAGAATTTAACAAAGATATATCCGAGTGGATAGGTAAAAGAGGTTTTGATGATACCATCTTAGACAAAATGGTACTTGAATCTCCAATACACTCTATAGATTTGATCAATTTTATTATTTCCTCTAAATTGATCAAAATAAGTGGATTTTCTAGAAGATTCCAATCGAAATACAGAACTTCATTTACAGCAATGATGGAATATGAAAATGGAAGTGTGGGATCAATTAACTCTAGTTACATTTCATCTGGAAGAATGGAAAGATATGTTATTCACGGAAGGAATATTTCAATTTATTTAGATGGTATAAATAGTGGAAAAATTTTTTATAAATCAAAAACTTATGATTTAAAAATTGAACAAAATCTATCAAGTACTGAGATACAGATGAAAAATTTTTTGGATTTTATATCAAATAAACAAAAATATTTTAATGGTGCAACTATTGATGATTCATTAAATATCTACAAGATAACTAATAAAATGTTTGAAAATACTTATAATGAAACATAAAATAGATGACAATCCAAATGATTAATTGAGGTGACTAATGTTAGAAAGATTTCATGTTCCACATGATATTGCAGTTAAGGTAAACCATGAGGAAATATTTAGTGTAGTTGAAGAAATATTTATAAAAATGGGAATGTCTCAAGTGGATGCTAAACTATCTGCAGATGTTTTAATTTACGCAGATGTTAGAGGTATAGAATCTCATGGAGTATCTAATATGTTACGTAGATATGTAGAATCATTCTCTGAAGGTGGCATTAATCCTACACCTACTCCAAAAGTTATTCGAGGGAAAGGTGCCGTTGCTACCCTTGATTCAGATGCTGGGCATGGATTAGTAGTAGGACCATACGCAATGAATATGGCAATAGAAAAGGCTAAAGATTACGGCATTGGTTCAGTGACAGTAAACAATGGAAGACATTTTGGGGCATGTGCTTATCATGCTGAAATGGCATTGACTCACAATATGATTGGAATTGCTATGACAACAGGCGGATTGATGGTACCTCCTGTGCATGGTGCAGAAGCTAGAGTGGGTCTTAATCCAATTGGAGTTGCTGTACCTACCAAAAACGAACCACCATTTATTTTTGATGCCTCTATGTCATCAGTAGCAGGAAATAAAATATCTTTAGCTCAACGGCTTGGTGTAAAAGTAATGCCTGGTTGGATAGCAAAAGAAGACGGAACTCCAATAATGGAAGAAACAGAGGTCCCAGAGAAATATTTAATGTTACCAGCAGGAGGAACGAGAGAGATTGGTGCTCACAAAGGATTTTCATTGGCAATGTTGGTTGAAATTTTAGCTGGAGTTTTAGGTGGTTCAGGTGCTGGACTAAATAGGAGATCCCAAGCTGCCCATCATTTTATTGCTTATGATATTGACGCTTTCACTGACGTTGATCAATTCAAGTCGGATATGGATGATTATATGAAATCTATAAAAGAAACAAAGCCATCGCCAGGTAACGATAGGGTAGTTTATGCAGGACTTCCCGAATTTGAAGAAAAGTTAGAAAGAGAATCAAATGGAATTCCTTATCATCCTGAAGTTCTAGATTGGTTTAAAGGAATATGCGCAGAGCTAGGTATAGATTGGACATTAAGTTAGAAAATATAAATGAAAAGAGAGTAATATGGCTAAAAGAATAAATAAAGTTATTGAATTGTGGGAAGAGGGGCAACCGATATATCATGAACACCCTTCTGAGCTTAGCTATGAAGGAGGATTGGAAGATTCTAAAACGTGGGCAGATATGATGCTAATAGATTTTGAACATAATCCATTTGACACAGTTGGATTAACTAAATTTATGCAGGGATTAAAAGACGGGGGACCTACTGCTAGTGGTCATCTAATGCCAACTGTTGTTTGTACATTACCCTCCAATGCTATTACTCCAGAAGAAGTAAAGTATAACGCATGGCAAGCCAGGCATGTATTAACCACAGGAGTGCATGGAATTTTACACACTCATACAAGAAGTGCTGAATCAGTTAAAGCTTTTGTTCAAATCACACGATATCCTTTTCAAGATATAGGAAGAGATATTATAGGTGAGGGTCTAAGGGGAGCTGGAGGACAAAAGAAACCTGCAGAATTATGGAACTTAGACTTAGGAGACTATGTTAAAGTAGCAGATCCTTGGCCATTAAATCCTAAAGGAGAATTGATTTTAGGCCTAAAAATAGAAGATAGGCATTGTGTTGCCAATGTTGATGATATTGCTAAAGTTCCTGGAATAGCTTTTGCTGAATGGGGTCCAGGAGATATGGGAATGAGTTTTATGCAACCAGATGCACATGATCCTCCTTATCCAGATGTGATGAATGATGCAAGAAATAAAATCAAATCTGCATTAGATAAAAATGGGAAAGTTTTTTACTCAAGCTGGTTGGATGAAAGTATGACTCCAGAGGAAAGAGTTGATTATGTAATTGATGTACTTGGTTGCAAGATGATTGGTGGAACTCCTGAGGTAGCTGAGTACGGTAGAAAGAAAACAGGACGAAAAATGCCTGTTTAAATATTTTGTTTTGGTTTTGATTTAATTTCTTTTGCTTTCTGATCTTTGGACTTTTAAAAAACGATTTGGAATTGAATAAAATCAGAATAAACTGAATAGAGAAATATATAATCAAAATTTGTATGATATAGATATGAGCTAAATAAATATCTATTTGAGAATAAATTATTGGTTAAAAAAAACAACATTGAAAAAATATATGGATTTAATGACAAGTTCTCAGAAGACTTAAGTAAATTTTCATATATGCGAGAAAGATTTTTAGATTTTTCTGAAAAATGGGGATATATGGAAATATCTCCTCCTATTATTGAAAACTCAGATCTTTTCAAACGAAAATCGGGAGAAACTTTTGTAAGTGATCTATATCAATTTAGTGATCCTTCAGGGATGAATGTTTCACTGAGACCTGAATACACATCTTCTATAATGCGAATGGTTATTGAAGAGGATATGTATGAATTAGATCAGGATCTAAGGTTTTCGTATTCAGGAGAGATATATAGATACGATAGAAAAAGTAAAAAAAATTATATTATGCAAAATGGTATTGAAATAATAGGTAATAATAATCCCATAACAGATACAGAAATAATTGCTTTATCCTATTTGTTCTCCAAGGAAATCTTGGGCCAAAATCCACTAATTTCAGTTGGAAATATTGGTATTTTATTTGACATTATGAAATATTTTAAGGTTTCAGAACGTGAATCTTTATTTTTGCTTAAAAATATTGACCAATTGGGTTCTAATTTCGACCAAAATAATTTAAAAACATTAGCAACAGAATTTGGTTTATTTTTTGAAAATGGTGCAGCAATCGCTTTAGTAAATAAATTTTCTGTTAAGGAAATCAACAAACTTTTAGATTTCGAGATAGATAATAACAAAAAATTTTCACAGACTCGTGATAAAGAATCAATTCTAGATAATTTGATTCGAAAAGCTTCAACCAACACTACAGAAGCACAATTTTTTGAGTGTGTTGAAATTTTATCTCGAGTTATAAATATTGATAAAAATATAGAAGAGTCTATAAGTGAAGTAGGTGAAATTATCAAAGATATTTCAGATAAAAAAAGCTTGACTAGTTTGTATAACATTGTAAAAAATTTAGAGCAATATGGAATCGATTTATCTTCAGTTAAATTAGATTATGGACTTGTTAGAGATTGGGGTTATTATAGTAGTTTAGTTTTCAATTTGTATGTTAATTCATATGACAGCCACAATTTATTTGGTGGAGGAGGACGATATGATAATCTTGGTCAATCTTTAGGTTTAGATGAAGATTTGCCTGCTTTAGGATTTGCTATAGATTCTGAAAAATTACTTTCTTTTTCTAAAATTCTATTACCTAAAATAAAAACAAAGAAAATAGTTATTTTGTTAGATGATTCAAAGAATTTAAAACAAGCACTAGAAATCTGTTTTTTAGAAAGAAATAAAGGGAATATTTCATATGTAGAAACTAAATTTAATAATCAAGAAAATTTAGATAATTGGGGAAAAGAAAACAAAATACATGAAATTATCACTTTAAATGGAGAAGAAATAGATAGGAGAAAGATATAAATTGGATGAATTACACTTAGCTTTACCTGTTTCAGGAGCCTTATACGAAGGAAGTATGAAATTATTTAATGATTGTGGATTGGGAATTTCACGCTCTAATGATAGGGTCTATACAGCCACAATACCATCTATAGAAGGACTAAATGTTATTTTTCAACGACAATCTGACATTCCTTCCAGACTTGATTCTAAAGTAGCTGATATGGGTATAGTAGGATTAGATAGCTTTTATGAATTTAAAGTTGATAATGGAAATACAATAACATTGATAGAGGATCTAGGATTTGGAAAATCTGATCTGGTTTTAGCTGTACCGGATGCATGGTTGGATATAAGTAATTTGAATGATTTAGCCAACTTGTCTTATGAAATGAGAGATAAAGGGAAAGATTTGAGAATAGCTACTAAATATCCACGACTTTTATCTAGATTCTTGAACAACAATTCTATTTTTTATTTTCAAATAGTTGATGCTAGTGGAGGGATTGAAGCTGCTCCATTTATTGGATATGCAGATTTAATTTGTGATATAACCGCGACAGGAAACACATTAAGACAAAATAGACTAAAGATCATAGAAGATGGCGTTGTTTTTTCATCTCAAGCTGCATTGATTGCCAATGTAGATTGCTTTATTGGAAGTGAAGAAAAAATAATCAGATCAAGAAATATAATTGAACAAATAGAAGCACTTATCAACGCTAAGGATTTTAAAAAAATAAGTGTAAATTTATCTGTACAGCAAGATCAAAATGTTGAAGAAATGATAAAATCGAATCCTATTCTTCACGGCTTAAAAGGTCCACATTATTCTCAGGTGATAAATGTTGAACCTGGTTTGTGGTACAACTTTGAACTTACAATAAGACAAGAAGAAGTTATGGAAGCTGTAGATGAGTTAAGAAAGCTTGGTGGAGTTTCTATAACAACTTCTGATGTTGGAATGTTATTCTTTAGAGATTCTGTTGGTTTTTCAAAACTTATTCAATATTTGGATGATATCGGGGATTAGTTATATGAAAATACTGAATGGAATAGATGAAACTTTTAGTTATTTATCAGAATTAAGAAAAGAACAAGAAAATTCTGTTTTAACAAATGGAAATGGGTATTACAAAACCTTAATGAATCCAAATGACTATGCAAGACAAATAATAAAAGATACCAAAAAAAGGGGAGATGTTTTTCTCAAAGAATTAAGTACTTGTGTTGATGAACAGGAATTTAAAAATGTCGAGATTTCAAAAACTGATCTTGAAAAATCCCTAAAGGAAATTTCTGAGGATGACATATCTATCATAAAGGAAACAATTAGTCGTATAACAGAATTTCAAAAAAAGACATTACATGATAGTTGGTTTGACGAATCAAATGGATATGGTGAATCTATTAAGCCGATAAAAAAGGTTGGATGTTACATTCCAGGAGGAGTGGCTCCCTTGATATCAACTGTTTTAATGACGGTTATTCCAGCCAAAGTTGCTGGGGTAAATCAAATTATAGTTTCTTCACCTACTAAAGGTGATGCCTTACCAAACAAACATCTTATGGCATCGGCATATTTATCGGGAGTTGATTCTTTTTTTACTTATGGGGGACCTCAAGCTATTGTAAGCATGGCTATAGGTACTTCCATTGTTCCTAAAGTAGATATGATCTGTGGACCAGGTAATATATTCGTAATGTCTGCAAAGAAAGCTGTATATGGAGAAGTGGGACTGGATGGTGTATTTGGACCTACTGAAACTCTTATTATTGCTGATAATTCTTGTGATATTGATTTTATAGTTGCTGATTTATTGGCGCAAGCTGAACATGATGTATTGGCACTTCCAATGTTATTAACTTTAGATTATGATTTAGCTAATCGGATCAATGAACTATATATAAAAAAAGTAAGCAAACTCTCAAAAAAAAATATAATTTTAAAATCAATGAATCGTGGTTTTATTTCTATTGTTGACAATGTTGACCAAATTGTTGAATTGGCAAATGAAATTGCTGCTGAACATACCTCAATACCTTCAGAAGCATTAATCCCACTTGCCGAAAAAATCAATTCCTCAGGGTCACTATTTTTGGGTGAACACTCACCTGAGGTTTTAGCTGATTATGTCGCAGGCCCTAGCCATGTAATGCCAACAAATGGAACCTCAAAATTTTCTTCTTCTTTGTCAGCTAGAATGTTTTTGAAATCCATCCCAGTCCTAAGTATAGACAAAGAAAAATTTCTTGATATTTCTAATAATGCAAGAATTTTGGCTAAATTAGAAACTTTAGATGCCCATGAATCAGCTATAAATATTAGAAGAAATAAATTCAATTCGGAATAAAAACATGAATTTAGAAAATTATTTTAGACAACACATAAAAAATATTTCCTCGTATGAAGGTGTAGATCCTTCCTATAAGCTTGCTTCAGAATCTGGTATATCAAAAGATAAAGTTATCAAGTTAAATGCTAACGAAAATCCCTTTGGTAAAGAATTGGGTTTGGGTAAAAAATTATCAGAGATTAATATACATGAATACCCAGATCCTCTTCAAAAGACCCTTAGAACAACCTTGGCTTCTTATAGTGGAAGAAAATATGAAGAAATTGTAGCTGGATCAGGAAGCGATGAATTGATTGATTTACTTATAAGAATTTTTTTAGAGAAAGGTGATATTTTAATAGATGTTCAACCTACTTTTGGAATGTATGAGTTTTCTGCAAAAATTCAAGGGGCAAAAGTTTGTTCAGTTTCTAGAAGAGATGATTTTGAGATCGATTTGGATAAAATTTTGAATTCAGTTTCAAATAAAACAAAAATTATATTTTTGGCATCTCCTAATAATCCTACTGGTAATATATTAAGTGAGCCAGATTTAGTTAAATTACTTCAAAGTGAACTGATTGTAGTAATTGATGAGACATATTATGAATTTTGTAATATAAGTTTTTCTCACCTTATTGATAAATATGAAAATTTAATTATTTTGAGATCCTTTTCTAAATGGTCTGGCCTTGCGGGTTTGAGAATAGGATATGCTATATCTAATCCGAAGATTATAGAAAAATTAATATTAATCAAACAACCATATAATATTAATTCTGCTGCAGAAACTGTTGCACTAGAAGCTATATCTAAAAAAGATTTCCTATTAGAAAAAGTACAGATATTATTAGAACAAAGAGATAGAATCTTCCAATTTTTACAAGGGAAAAAAGGTATAAAAGTTTATCCTTCTTATGCTAATTTTTTATTAGTAGATTTTGGTGAAATAGACGCAAATCTAGTTTTTGAAACTTTGGCAAAAAATGGAATTTTTGTTAGAAAATTTTCTCATCCAATGATAACTAATGCTCTAAGAATTTCATCAGGGACTCCTGATCAAATACGTATTTTATTACAAGTGCTTGATCAGTTTATTAAGTGATATAAAAAAATAGAGGATTATTATGAAAAATGTTAGAAAGTCTGTAAAAGAAAGAAAAACAGGCGAAACAAAAATTAAAATTGAAATAAATCTTGATGGTAAGGGAGTATCTAAAATAAAATCTCCTATTGGAATGCTTAATCACATGCTTGATCAATTAGCTAGACACGGTCTTGTGGATATTTATGCTGATATTGAAGGTGATTTAGAAACTGGTACTCATCATATTATTGAAGATACAGCTATAGTGCTTGGTATGTGTCTAGATGAAGCCCTTGGAAATAGAGAGGGAATAAATCGAATGGGTGATAAGACATGTTTATTGGATGAAGCACTATGTAGAATAGCCATAGATTTATCAGGTAGAGGTTACTCCATAATAGATATGGGACAGACAGATAATGAGGGTGAATTTTCTGTAGATATGTGTAGACATTTTTATGAGTCTTTATCTGCAAATGGTAGGTTTGGTATTCATTTAAAAATGTTATCTGGAACCAATCACCATCATATACTAGAATCATCTTTCAAAACTTTTGCAAGAGCTTTAAAAGAAGCTATTGATATTGATCCTCGTAGAATGGATACTATTCCTTCTACCAAAGGAAATCTATAATTATATTTTGTTGAAGCTATATTTCTCAATAATTGGATTGTGAAGAAGCTTATCGCAAATTTCATCAATTCTTATATTAGCTTCATTTTCATTTGGTGATTCTACATTGATTATAAATAATTTACCTGATCTAATCTTTTTGATTTCTTTAAATCCTATCCTTTGACTAGATTCAGTAATAGTTAATCCTTCTGGGTCGTTCACACTATCTTTATAGGTTATTTTTATTTCATATGTAAAATTCATATAATTATTCTTGTATTTCTTACTGAATCCCTGCAGTGATAATTCTTTCAAAAGCTTCTGAACGTAATGTTCCTGTATGACGTAAATTTACTGTGCCATCTTCGTTAATGAAAACCCAAAATGGGAATGCAGTTAAACCGAAAGATTCTGCTACAGAATTGTTTTTATCATCAAAAATTACAGGAACTGACCACTCTTCTCTTGATAACCATTCATTTGGTGGATAATTAGGCATTGTTTTGTCAATATGTGTAGCTACAGCATAAATATTAATATTCTCTGGATAACCGTTTTCATTAATCCATTTTTGAATCATTGGAACTTCTCTTTGGCAATGAGAACACCAATGAGCTAGAAATACTACCATAGTTGCTTTCTTTTGCTCAGTATTTTTCCTCGTTGAAATTGTGACTGAATTTCCTTCTAAGCCTATCCCAGTAGGAATAGGAGCAAATGCACCAATAGCAGGATCATTTGAGTTTTTCTTATCAAAAGGAGGTAAATCACCACCTTTTATTGTCACTTCAGAAAATATATAAGATGCACTGCATGATATTAATAGAAATACTAACCCAAAAATAAATTTATTCTTCATGTTTTTCTTTCATCGAAACTATCTTATGATTAACCAATACTAATGATATTGCAAAAAAGTTAAAAAATGCCAATAATGGGATAGAAATAAAGCCTAATTCCCAAATATAAGGGCTCGAACAGCTAACAACTTCACAAGATTCACTTGACGGAAAAATTTGTTGTAAATAGTGATACAAAGAAATTAAAGAACCTATCAAAATAAAAGGGA
>CEVM01027895.1_pt1 | contig 11018 bp, 8 predicted proteins | sample 531481 | NCBI WGS metagenome assembly CEVM01 (sample SAMEA2623649, study PRJEB7988) | marine metagenome | biome: marine biome (ENVO:00000447); feature: mesopelagic zone (ENVO:00000213) & marine oxygen minimum zone (ENVO:01000065); material: "saline water (ENVO:00002010), including plankton...
GAAACCTTGGCGCCCACGCCCTGCACGCTGGTCAGCAGCCGGTGCCATTCCTTTTCCAGCAGCGTCGGAAAGCCGAACAATTGCAGCAAATCCTCGCGCACCAGAAGGTCGGTATAAAGCGCCGCCGCCTGTCCCGCGGGCGGCAGGGCGGCCGCCGTCCGTTCGCTGACATGAACGATGTAGCCTACACCCCGCACGTCGATCAGGACATGATCGCGACCGCGGTGCAGGATGATCCCGGCGATGCGGCCGATCATGCGACACCCTGCCGCGGGCTCGCGATCCGCAGCACCCGGCCCTGAAGGTGATGTGCGTGGCAGATGGCGATGGCCAGCGCATCGGCCGCGTCTGGTCCCGCGAAGGCCACACCGGGCAGTTGCACCCGTACCATGTGCTGAACCTGTTCCTTGCCTGCATGGCCCACGCCGACAACCGTCTTCTTCACCGCATTCGGCGCGTATTCCCCCACTGCCAGACCCGCTTCCGCCGGGGCCAGCAGCGCGATGCCCCGCGCCTGCCCCAGCTTCAGGGTTCCGCTTGCGTCCTTGTTGACAAAGGTCTGTTCGACCGCCGCCGCATCGGGGGCGTGTTCGGCGATGACCGCGCAGAGGCCGCGGAACAGGACCGACAGCCTCGCGGCCAGATCGCGCGTGGATTTGTCCGCGGACGAATGGATCACGCCATTCGCCACATGCCGCAGCCGCGGCCCGTCCACGACGATCACGCCCCAGCCCGTATTCCTCAATCCGGGATCGATCCCCAGAACCCGCATGTCCGCCCCTTCCGGTTTTCCACAGCGTTAGCACGAAAGGCGAACATCGCCTAGGGGCAAGCGTCCGGGTCCGGTCATTTGCTTGACTCCACTGCAATGATTGGAAACACAAAGGTCAAGCAGCGAAAAGATCATACGCGCCAACAGGAAGCCCAGGACACATGTCGCCAGCCCTCATCGCCCTGCTGCCTTTCATCGGGGCCCTGCTGCCCGGCCTGCTGATCCGGTCCGGCCGCAGCGTCGCCGCCACGGCCTGCGGCACCACCACGCTGATTGCGCTGATCGGCCTCGTGCTGCATATTCCCGCGATCCTGCGCGGCGAGGTGATCACCGCCCGGTTCGAATGGCTGCCGCTGATCCAGCTGAACGCGAATTTCCGCATCGACGGGCTGTCGCTGCTGTTCGGCATCCTGATCCTGGGCATCGGGATGCTGATCATCGGATACGCGCGCTTCTATCTGTCGCGACAGGATTCGATCGGCAAATTCTACACCTATCTGATGCTGTTCCAGGGCGCGATGATCGGCATCGTGTTGTCGGACAACATCCTTCTGCTGCTGATCTTCTGGGAACTGACTTCGCTGTCCTCGTTCCTGCTGATCGGCTATTGGCGGCACCTGCCCGAGGGACGGCAGGGCGCGCGGATGGCGCTGGCCGTGACCGGCATGGGCGGGCTTGCGCTGATTGCGGGGATGCTGATCCTGGGCCAGGTTGCCGGCAGCTATGACATCGGCGATATCCTGACACGGAAGGACGCCATCCAGGCCAGTCCCTATTATCTGCCGATGCTGATCCTGATCCTGATCGGCGCTTTCACGAAATCCGCGCAATTCCCGTTTCATTTCTGGCTGCCGCACGCGATGGCCGCCCCGACCCCCGTCAGCGCCTATCTTCACAGCGCGACGATGGTGAAGGCCGGGCTGTTCCTGATGGCGCGGCTGTGGCCGGTGCTGGCAGGCACGGAGGAATGGTTCTGGATCGTGGCCACGACCGGGCTGATCACGATGACGGTGGGGGCCGTGATCGCGGTGTTCAAGGACGATCTGAAGGCGCTGCTGGCCCATTCTACGGTCAGCCAACTGGGCCTGATCACGATGCTGCTGGGCTTCGGAACGGAAGAGGCCGCGATAGCCGCCGTCTTCCACATCATCAACCATGCGACCTTCAAGGCGTCGCTTTTCATGACCGCCGGCATCATCGACCACGAAACCGGCACCCGCTCCATCAGGCGGCTGGGCGGGCTGCGCAGGCTGATGCCGATCACCTTTGCCATCGGCACCATCGCGGCGCTGTCGCTGGCCGGCATTCCGCCGCTGAACGGCTTTCTGTCAAAAGAGATGATGCTGGCCGAGCTGAGCGACCTTGAAATCGCGCGGCAGACCTTCATGATCGTGGGCACCGTCGCGGCGCTGTTCTCGGTGGGTTATTCGCTGCGCTTCATTGTCCACACGTTCTTCGGCCAGGAACGCGACGATTATCCGCATCGCCCGCACGATCCGGGATTCGGCCTCTATTCCTGGCCCGCGCTTCTGGCCTTGCTGGTCATTCTGATCGGTTTGTTTCCCAACACCATGGCGGGCTGGCTGGTCGATGCCTCGGCCGCCGCGGTGACGGGCGAGGCACAAAGTTCCGACATCTATCTGTGGCATGGCGTGAACGCGGCGTTGATCATGTCCACGATCGCAGTCCTGGGCGCCGTGGTTCTGCTGGGCCTGCACCGCCCCCTGCTTGCGGCCTGGAACGCCGCGCCGCGGCCCGAGGCCAAGACCATCTACGACTGGCTGCTTCTGCGCCTGGTCTTCGCGGCGCGGGGCTTTACCGACAACATGACCAATGGCGCAATGCCGCGCGCGCTGGCGGCCTTTACCCTGACCACGCTGTTTGCCGGCACGCTGGCCTGGTATACGGGCGCAGCCGGTCCGGCGACGCGCGACATGCTGCCCATCAAGCTGGTCCCCGCGATCGGCTGGGTGCTGGCGATGGTGGCGACCGGGCTGATGGTCACGTTCCACCGGGTCCGCGTCCTGGCGCTGGTTCTGGTCGGCATCGTCGGGCTGATGACTTCGGCCTTTTTCGCCTATTTCTCGGCGCCCGACCTTGCCCTGACGCAAATCTCGGTCGAGGTGGTGACGGTCATCCTGCTGCTGCTGGTGCTGAACTTCCTGCCAAAGCGCACATTGGTCGAATCCGGCGCAACGCAGCGCGGCTGGGATGCCTTTGTTGCGACGCTGGCGGGCGTTGGCTTTGGCGGGCTGACCTATGCCGTCCTGCGCCGCGACTTCGCCTTTGACCCGATCTCGGGCTACATGCTGGAAAACAGCTACGAGAAGGCCGGCGGCACCAATGTGGTCAACGTGATCCTGGTGGATTTCCGCGGCTATGACACCTTCGGCGAGATCACCGTCCTGGGGATCGCGGCACTGGCCATCTTCGCGCTGACCCAGACCCTGCTTCAGGGCAAATCCGCCAAGCGCCTGCGCAACTGGACCTATGATCAGCGCCGCGCCGGTGACCGCCACCCGCTGATGCTGGTGATCGCGACGCGGGTGCTGCTGCCGATCACGCTGGTCGTCGGCATCTATATCTTCCTGCGCGGCCACAACCAGCCCGGCGGCGGCTTTATCGCCGGTCTCGTCGTCGCCATCGCCCTGCTGATGCAATACATGGCCTCGGGCTATGCCTGGGCGCAGGAACGCCAGACCCTGCCCTATCACGCGCTGATCGGGGCGGGGGTGGTCGCGGCGGGCGCCACGGGCATCGGCGCCTGGTTCAACGGCCGGCCCTTCCTGACCTCGGCCTATGGCTATATCAAGCTGCCATTCCTGGAAAAAATCGGACTGTCCTCGGCCATCGGGTTTGATCTGGGCGTGTTCCTTTCGGTCGTGGGGGCGGTGATGCTGGCGTTGAACTCGCTGTCACGGATCGCGCGCCAGGCGGGCGAGAAGGTGAACACGAAACCGATGGACATAGACCTCAGCGAGGATCAGCCGGAGGGGGCGAAGTAGATGGAACTTCTCGTGGCCACCGCGATCGGCGCGATAACCGCCGCAGGCGTCTACCTGATCCTGCGCCTGCGCACCTTCGCCGTCGTTCTGGGCATGACGATGCTGACCTACGCGATCAATGCATTCCTGTTCGTCACCGGCCGGCTGGTCGTCAACATGCCGCCGATCCTGAGCAGCCACGACAACATTTCGCCGGCCGACTACACCGATCCCTTGCCGCAGGCGCTGGTGCTGACGGCCATCGTCATCAGCTTCGGGATGACCGCCGTCGTGGTGATGATGTCGCTGGGCGCCTTCATCGAGGGCGGCGACGACCGCGTCAACATGCCCGAGTCCGACCGGATCATGCCGCCGCTGAAGACTGTGGACGAGACGGCGAACGAGGACGAGAAAGCATGAATAACTGGCTGATCGCCCCCGTTCTGGTGCCGGCCCTGATGGGCCCGCTGATGGTGCTGTGGATGCGCCACGATCTGTTGCAACAGCGGGTCTTCGGCGTGATCGGCAGTCTTCTGACGCTGCTGGTCGCGATCAAGCTGCACATGATGGCCGTCGAGGGCGACGTTCTCGTCTATCGCCTGGGCAACTGGCCCGCGCCCTTCGGCATCGTGCTGATGCTGGACCGGCTGTCGGCGCTGATGCTGCTGCTGACGGCGATCCTGGCGGTGACGGTGCAGCTTTACGGCATCGGATCGGGCTGGGACCGCAAGGGTTGGCATTTCCATTCGCTGTGGCAGTTTCAGCTGATGGGTCTGAACGGCGCCTTTCTGACCGGGGACGCCTTCAACCTGTTCGTGTTCTTCGAGGTGCTGCTGATCGCCAGCTACGGGCTGATGATTCACGGAGGCGGCCCGATGCGGCTGCGCGCGGGCGTGCAATACATCAGCTACAACCTTGCCGGATCGGCGCTGTTCCTGGCCGCGCTCGGCTGTCTCTATGCCGTCACCGGAACCCTGAACATGGCCGACATGGCCGAGCGCGTGGCACGGATGCCGACCGAGGACACGGCGCTTCTGCGCACCGGCGCGGTGCTGCTGCTGCTGGTCTTTGCCATCAAGGCAGCCATCGTGCCGCTGCACTTCTGGCTGCCCTCGACCTATGCCAACGCGCCGGGTCCGGTGGCCGCGCTGTTTGCCATCATGTCCAAGGTCGGGGTCTATGCGATCATCCGCTTCTTCACGCTGGTCTTTCCGCAGGATTCGGTGATCGAGACCATCGCCACCGACCTGATCCTGCCCGCCGCCCTGATCACGCTGACCCTGGGGCAACTGGGGGTGATGGGCACCCGCAGCCTGGCGCGTCTGGCGGCCTTCGCGGCCATCGCCTCGATCGGGACGCTGATGATCTCGGTCGCGCGGTTCGATGCGCAGGGGCTGACGGCGGGGTTGTATTACATGATCCATTCCACCCTGTCGGCGGCGGCGCTGTTTCTTGTCGTGGATCTGGTCGCGGCGCGCCGCGGCGGTGATTTCTGGCTGCGGCTCAGGCCGGCCATCGGCAATACCGGCCTGATCTCGGCCCTGTTCTTCGCGACCGGCATTGCGGTCGTGGGGCTGCCGCCGCTGTCCGGCTTTCTGGGCAAGCTGATGATCCTCGACGCCACCGCCGACGACCCCTGGCGCGATGGCATCTGGGCCACGATTCTCGTGACCTCGCTGATCGCGCTGGTGGGCTTTGGGCGGGCAGGCTCGATCCTGTTCTGGAAGTCGCACGAGATGGACCCGGAGCCGGGCAACGACAGCGACGAAGGTCAGCGCCCCGCGCCCGGACCGATCCCGACGAAGCTGGAAACCGACGAACCGATCCAGGATGTCGGCGATTCGGCAGCGCCATGGCTGTCCTTCACCGCGACCGGCGCGCTGCTGGCCGGTATGGTGGTGCTGACCGTCTTCGCCGGGCCGCTGACCGATTATCTGCAACGGACGGCCGATCAACTGACCAACCCGACGCTCTACTACGAATCGGTGCTGCGCCAGCAGGAGGGTGCGAAATGATCCGGCGCCTGTTTCCTCATCCCTATCTTTCGGCGATGCTGGTCATCGTCTGGATGTTGCTGGTCAACCGGTTCGCCTGGGGTTCGCTGGTCTTTGCGGTGATCCTCAGCATCGCGATCCCGGCGCTGACCGAACCCTACTGGCCCGCCCGTGCCCGGCTGCGCCATCCGGGCAAGATCCTCGTCTATGTCACGATTGTCGTCCACGATATCATCAGGGCCAATATCGATGTGGCGCTGATCGTGCTGTTCAAGCCCAACCGCAACCTGCAACCCGCCTGGATCACCATTCCGCTGGAGTTGCGATCGCCCGAGGCGATCACGGTTCTGGCCAGCACCATCACGCTGACACCGGGGACGGTCAGTTCGGACCTGTCGCAGAACGGCCATGCGCTGCTGGTCCATTGCCTGCACGCTCCCGAACCGCAAGAGGTGATCGACGAGATCAAGACGCGCTACGAAGCCCGCCTGAAGGAGATCTTCGAATGATCCTCTACGCGCTTTATTTCGCCTTCGCCTGTTTCGGCATCGGCCAGTTGTTCTGCCTCTACCGCGTTGTTTTCGCGCCCGGAGTCGGCGATCGGGTTCTGGCGCTGGACACGATGGCGATCAACATGATCGCGCTGACCGCCCTGTTCGGCATCCTGCACGACACGACGATGTATTTCGAGATCATGCTGCTGTTCGCCATGGTCGGCTTCATCTCGACCGTGGCCTATGCAAAATTCCTGCTGCGCGGCGACCTGATCGAATGAAAGGGAAAATGCGATGGACCTTGCTGGAGAGATCCTGATCTCGGCGATGCTGGTCATCGGCGGTGCTTTCGGTCTTGTGGGATCCTACGGGCTGGTGAAGCTGCCCGATCAGATGACCCGGCTTCATGCACCGACCAAGGCCGCAACGCTTGGCGTGGGTGGCATCATGATCGCATCGCTGCTCTGGTTCGGCTTTTTCGGCGAACGTGCCAGCTGGCACGAATTCCTGATCGTGCTGTTTCTGTTCCTGACCGCGCCGATAACCGGGCTGATGATCGCCAAGACCAACATGCACCTGACCTGGCGCCCCGATGAGTTGCCCTATCCGGGCGAGGACATGCACTGGGCCACCTTCGGCGATTCCGCCGATCGCAGCCTGATGGACGGCGACGCCGATCTGGACAACACCGAACGCGACCTGAGAGAATAGGCCGCGCTCGCCCTATTCCTCGCTGACCTCCAGCACCCCCGGCACGGCGCGCAACGCCTGCCGCGCGGGCGTGGTCAGAGGCGCATCATCGGCCACCTCGATCTCGATCAGTTCATCGCCTTCGCGCAGACGCAGCAGAATCGGCCCGCGAGATCGCGCCGAAACCACGATTTCAGTGCGGATCCGACCCAGAACCTCGGCCAGGCGCGGAATCGCGTCGGCGCCCTGCATCTCGACCGCAAGGCTGCCGGCGCCTGCATCGGCCACCGCGTCCTCCAGCCGGGTGACGGAATTGGCCAGCATCTTGACCTGCTCGCCCGAGGGTTCGACCTTGACCTGCAACACGACATTCTCGCCCGGTTCCAGCCGATCGCGCGAGGCGTTCAGCAGGTCCGAGAACACCGTCACCTCGTAAAGCCCGGTCGGATCGGACAGGCTGACAAAGGCGTAGGGCGTGCCCTTGGCCGACTTGCGTTCCATCCGCGCGGCCACGGTGCCGGCGATGCTGGCCACCATCGGGCCGCCTGCCGCCTCGGCGCTGATCTGGGCCAGCGTCATCACGTTCTTGCGCTTCAGCGCGGGCAGGTAATCGTCCAGCGGATGCCCGGACAGGTAAAAGCCGATGGCGCGATGTTCCTCGCCCAGCTTCTCGGTCGGCAGCCAGACCTGCTCGATCGCCGCACGCGGCGGCGGCAGATCCTCGCCGCCGCCGAACAGCGAGGATTGGCTGGACGCCGCCTGTTCCTGAACCGCCGCCGACCACGCGACCAGGCTGTCCAGAGATTTCAGGACCCTCGCGCGGTTATCGTCCAGCGCATCGAACGCGCCGGCGCGGGCCAGCATCTCCAGCGGGCGCTTGCCCACGCGCTTCATGTCCACGCGGCGGGCAAAATCATGGATATCGGCAAAGGGTCTGTCGCCGCGCGCCTCGTGGACCAGTCGCATCGCCTCGATGCCGACGCCCTTCAACGCCCCAAGCGCATAATGGATGCGGCCTTCGCCCACGGTGAATTTCGGTGCCGAGCGGTTGACGCAGGGGGCCAAGATCGCGATTCCCATCCGGTCGCATTCGCGTTTGTAGATGGCCAGCTTGTCGGTCAGGTGGATGTCGCAGTTCATCACCGCGGCCATGAATTCGACCGGATGGTTCGCCTTCAGCCAGGCGGTCTGATAGCTGACCACGGCATAGGCGGCCGCGTGTGATTTGTTGAAGCCGTAATTGGCGAACTTCTCGAGCAGGTCGAAAACTTCGCCGGCCTTCTTTTCGGGCACGCCGTTCTCGATGCTGCCCTTGATGAATTTCGGACGTTCCTTGGCCATTTCGGCGGCGATCTTCTTGCCCATGGCGCGGCGCAGCAGATCGGCCCCGCCAAGGCTGTAGCCGGCCATGACCTGCGCGATCTGCATCACCTGTTCCTGATAGACGATGATGCCCTGCGTCTCGGCCAGGATATGGTCGATGCTGGGATGGATCGATTCCAGCGCGCGCGCGCCGTTCTTGACCTCGCAATAGGTCGGGATGTTCTCCATCGGGCCGGGACGATACAGGGCCACGAGGGCCACGATATCCTCGATGCAGGTGGGCTTCATCCGGCGCAGCGCATCCATCATGCCGCTGCTTTCCACCTGGAACACCGCGACCGTGCGGGCACTGGCGAAAAGATCATAGCTGGCCTGGTCGTCCAGCGGGATGGCGTTGATCTGGTTCTCGGCACCCTCGGGCGGCCGATACAATTCGCGGCCATCGGCTGTGACATGCAGGGGCCGCCCGCCGGCATTGATCAGATCGACCGCGTTCTGGATCACGGTCAGCGTCTTCAGGCCCAGAAAGTCGAACTTGACCAGCCCGGCCTGTTCCACCCATTTCATGTTGAACTGCGTCGCCGGCATGTCCGATCCGGGATCGCGATACAAGGGCACCAGCCGGTCCAGCGGCCGGTCCCCGATCACCACCCCCGCCGCGTGGGTCGAGGCGTTGCGATACAGCCCCTCGATCTTTTCGGCATAGTCCAGCAGCCGGGCGATCACCTCTTCGCGGGCGGCCTCGCGCAGGCGCGGTTCTTCGGCCCGCGCCCGGGTGATGCTGACGGGCTTCACCCCTTCGACCGGGATCATCTTGGACAGGCGATCCACCTGCATGAAGGGCAGCTGCAGAACACGGCCGACATCGCGCACCGCTGCCTTGGACAGCAGCGCGCCGAAGGTGATGATCTGGCCAACCTTTTCCTTGCCGTATTTCTCCTGCACATAGCGGATCACCTCTTCGCGGCGATCCATGCAGAAATCGATGTCGAAATCCGGCATGCTGACCCGTTCGGGGTTCAGGAAGCGTTCGAACAAGAGGTTGTAGCGCAGCGGATCCAGATCGGTGATGGTCAGGGCATAGGCAACAAGCGACCCCGCCCCCGAGCCGCGCCCCGGTCCCACCGGGATGTCGTGGTCCTTGGCCCACTGGATGAAATCGGCGACGATCAGGAAATAGCCCGGAAAGCCCATCTGCTCGATGATGCCCAACTCGAAATCCAGCCGCTTTTCGTAATCCTCGACCGGCACTGCATGGGGGATGACCTTCAGCCGCGCCGCGAGACCTTCCTCGGCCTGCCGCCGCAGCTCGGCGACCTCGTCATCGGCGAATCTGGGCAGGATCGGCTTGTGCCTTTCGACCGCGAACGCGCAGCGGCGGGCGATCTCGACGCTATTGTCCAGCGCCTCGGGCAGGTCGGCGAACAGGACCGCCATTTCCTCGGGCGACTTGAAATAGTGCTGCGGCGTCAGGCGGCGGCGGGGCTGGGACTGATCGACATAGGCCTTTTCGGCGATGCAGATCAGCGCGTCATGGGCCTCGAACATTTCGGGCCTGGGGAAATAGACGTCGTTCGTGGCGACCAGCGGCAATTCCTTAGCATAGGCAAGCTCGATCAGTCCGCCTTCCGACACGGCCTCGGCCTCCGGCAACTTGCCGTTCTCGGCCGGATGGCGCTGCAATTCGACATAGAGTCGGGTCGGAAAGGCCGAGCCAAGGCGATCCGCAAGCAATGCGGCCTTGTCGGTCTGACCTAGCGCGATCAACAGACCCAGCGGCCCCGTCGGGCCGCCCGACAGGCAGATCAACCCCTGGGCATGGGCGCAGACCTCCTCCAGCGTGACATGCGGCAGGCTGCCATCCGTGCGCAGATAGAGACACGAGGACAGCGCCATCAGGTTCAGCCAGCCCTGCCGGTTCTGCGCCAGCAGCACGACCGGGGCGGACACGCTTGCCAGGGTCTCGGGCAGGCGCAGTGTCATCTGGCAGCCGATGATCGGCTGGATGCCCTTCTCCATCGCCTTGACGCTGAATTCCAGCGCGGCGAACATCGCGTTGGTGTCGGTCAGCGCGACCGCAGGCATGCCTGCTTCGGCGGCAAGCGTGGCCAGTTTGCCTACGGGAACCGCGCCTTCCAGCAGGGAATGCTCGGAATGTGTGCGCAGATGAATGAATCGGGGGGATTTCGTCGCCATGGTCGCGACGTTATCGCAGCCTGACCAAACAGCGCAATTGCCGAAGGCGGCGCGGGCGCGCTAGACAGGACGAAGATTTTGACCGGAGGGGCAAATTTGACGGCAGAGGCGGCGGTGTTCCGGGCCGAAGGGGTCGGAAAGTCCTATCCCGGTGTGCGCGCCAATGACGACGTGTCCTTCGCGGTCGAGGCGGGCCAGATCCACGCGCTGCTGGGCGAGAACGGCGCGGGAAAATCGACCCTGGTCAAGATGATCTACGGCCTGGTGAAGCCCGATGACGGCCGTATGACGCTGAACGGTGCACACCACCATCCCGCCGATCCCCGTGCCGCGCGCGCGGCCGGGGTCGCAATGGTGTTTCAGCATTTCAGCCTGTTCGACGCGCTGACGGTGGCCGAAAACATCGCGCTCGGCATGGAATATCCGCCGCCCCGGCGGGAATTGTCGGCCCGGATCCGGCAGGTCAGCCAGGATTTCGGCCTGCCGCTGAACCCTGCGCGCCGCATCGTCACGCTGTCGGCCGGCGAACGTCAGCGGGTCGAGATCATCCGATGCCTGTTGCAGG
>CEVM01051988.1_pt1 | contig 10957 bp, 7 predicted proteins | sample 531481 | NCBI WGS metagenome assembly CEVM01 (sample SAMEA2623649, study PRJEB7988) | marine metagenome | biome: marine biome (ENVO:00000447); feature: mesopelagic zone (ENVO:00000213) & marine oxygen minimum zone (ENVO:01000065); material: "saline water (ENVO:00002010), including plankton...
AGGGCAGCGCGACGGCCGATCTGCTGGATCCGATCCGACAGACGCCCGCGCGCCTGCCGGCGATGACCGCGCTGATGCTGCGCCTGCTGACCGCGCAATTGCCGCCGCCGATCCCCGGGCCCGCCGATGCTCCGGCCGATACCGATAGCGGTGCCGATACCGGTGCCGGCCCGGCTGCCGTGGAAAGCGGGCAGCTGCTGCTGGCGCGGGCCGACAGATTGCTGGACATGGGCGCGCTGGACCGGGCCCAGGCGCTGCTGATGGCGACGGGCGCGGGCGATCCGCAGATCTTTCGCCGCCTGTTCGATATCGCGCTGCTCGAGGGCGACGAGAGCCGCGCCTGCGACATCATGAACACCACGCCCGGCATCGCGCCCAGCTTTGCCGCGCGCATCTTCTGCCTGGCCCAGACCGGCGACTGGGCCGCCGCCGCGATCAGCCTGAGCGGGGCCGAACGCCTGCGTCTGATTTCCGCCGATCAGGCGCTGCTGATGCAGCATTTCCTTGACGATACCTTCGTCGATAGCGGCGAGGTGCTGGAACCGTCGCAGCCGATGACGCCGCTGAATTTCCGCATCTTCGAGGCGATCGGCCAGCCGCTGCCCAGCCTGGGCCTGCCCATCGCCTTCGCCCAGTCCGACCTGCGCGCCAATAATGGCTGGAAGACGCGCCTGGAAGCGGCCGAGCGTCTGGCCCGGATCGGCGCCATCGACCCCGGTCGTCTGCGCGCGATCTATGCCGAACAGAAACCCCCGGCTTCGGGCGGGGTCTGGGAACGCGCCGGGGCCATGCGCACGCTTGAGGCGGCCCTGGCACAGGGCGATCCCGCCGCCGCCCTGCCGGCGGCCTTCGATCAGTTCCGCGCGGCCGGCATGGCGGATGTGCTGGCCGCGATGGTGGCCGACGAATTGCCGCCGAACCTGGAAGGCCGCGCGGGCGAGGTCGCGAGCTGGCTGCGCCAATGGCAAGGCCTGCCCGCCGCGACGCCACTGCCGACCGATCCCGTGCTTCTAAGCGGTCAGACCCCGCCTCCGGCCCAACGGCGCGGCGAGGCGCTGCTGGCCGCGATGGCCGATATCGATGCCGGACTTGATGGTGATCTGGCCCGCGCCGGGCGCGGGCTGGCGGTCTTGCGCGGACTGGGCCTCGAGGCGGATGCCGATCTTGCCGCCGCGCAGCTTTCGCTGCTGCCGGTGATGACGAAAGCGCCGCAATGACGCCCGATTACCGCGCCATCTCGGCCTTTCTGGACGCCCAGGCCGCCGAAGCCGGGGCCGCGCGCAATACGCTGCTGGCCTATGGCCGCGATCTGCGCGATCTGTCCGACTGGCTGGCCCGGCGCGAATCCTCTCTGGCGCTACTGGGTCGCGAAACGATCGAAAGCTATCTCGCCCATTGCGACGCCCAGGGCCTGTCGCGGGCCACGCGCGCAAGGCGGCTGTCCTCGATCCGCCAGTTCACCCGCTTTGCCCTGGAAGAGGGTTGGCGCCAGGACGACCCGGCCATCCGCATCACCGGTCCCGGCCGCGCCCACCGCCTGCCCGCGACGCTGGACCGGGCCGAGATCGAGGCCATGCTTCGGGTCGCCCCCGAGATCGGCCGGACCCGGACTGATCGGACCCGCAACCGGTGCCTGATCGAGCTGCTCTATGCCACCGGAATGCGCGTCAGTGAACTGGTCGCGCTGCCGGTCGCGTCCTGCCGGGGCGATCCTGCCGTGCTGCTGATCCGGGGCAAGGGCGGCAAGGAACGCATGGTCCCGCTGACCGGACCGGCCAGGACGGCGCTTGCGGAATGGCTGCGGATCCGCGATCGGGCCGACAGGTCCAGCCCGCTGGGCCGGGCGATTGCCGACAAAGGCGCGCGCTGGCTGTTTCCCGCCCCCGGCGCCGCCGGTCATCTGCCGAGGCAGGGCCTTGGGCGCATCCTGAACGACATGGCTGCCCGGGCGGGCGTCGATCCGTCCCGCGTGACGCCGCATGTGATCCGCCATGCCTTTGCCACCCATCTGCTGGAGGGTGGCGCCGATCTGCGCAGCATCCAGTCCCTTCTGGGCCATGCCGATCTGGGCACCACCGAAATCTATACCCATGTGCTGGACGAGCGGATGCGCGATCTGGTGCTGAACCATCATCCGCTGGCCGGCGTTCCGGCGCCGGACGACTCCCTTCCCGCCAACCAGGACCGACAGGACCATGGACGACCCTCCGATTAGTTTCGACGCCGCCATCTGGCTGACCGCCGCCGCCATCGTGGTCCTGCTGGCCCTGTCCGCCTTCTTCTCGGGATCCGAGACCGCGCTGACGGCCGCCAGCCGGTCCAAGCTTCGCTCGCGCGCCGATCGCGGCGATGCGGGCGCGATCGCCGCGCTGAACGTGACCGAGGACAGCGAAAAGCTGATCGGCGCGATCCTTCTGGGCAACAATGTCGTCAACATCCTCTCGGCCAGCCTCGCCACGGCCATGTTCACGCGGCTTCTGGGATCCAGCGGCGTCGCCATTGCCACGCTGGTGATGACGGTCCTGGTGCTGATCTTCGCCGAGGTGATGCCCAAGACCTACGCGATCTCCGGCCCCGAGACGCTTGCCAGCCGGGTCGCCCGGCCGATCCGCTGGGTCACGCGGGCCCTGTCGCCCATCGTGGCCATCGTGCGCATGATCGTGCGCGGCATCCTGTCTGCTTTCGGGCTGAAGACCGATCCCGGATCCCACATGTTTTCGGTGCAAGAGGAAATCGCCGGCGCCCTGTCCATCGGCCACGCCGCGGGCGCAGTTCAGAAAGAGGATCGCGACCGGCTGCTGGGCGCGCTGGATCTGGGCAACCGCACCGTCGAAGAGATCATGCTGCACCGCTCGCAGATCCAGATGATCGACGCCGAACTGGCCCCCAGCGAAATCCTGGACCGGGTGCTGGCCAGCCCGCATACGCGGCTGCCGGTCTACAAGACCGAACGCGAGAACGTGGTGGGCGTGGTCCATGCCAAGGATCTGTTGCGCGCCGTCAACCGCGCCGTGCGCGAGGCCGGGGACGCGGCGGCGGCGCGGAACTTCGACGTCATGGCGGTGGCGATGCAGCCCTATTTCATCCCCGACACCACGGCGCTGGACGAACAGATGCGCGAATTCCTGAAGCGCCGCACGCATTTTGCGCTGGTCGTGGACGAATATGGCACCCTGCGCGGCCTGATCACGCTGGAGGATATCCTGGAAGAAATCGTGGGCGAGATCGCGGATGAACACGACACCGAGGCCGACCAGACCCTGACGCCCAATGCGCAGGGCGATTACACGGTGGATGGCGGCATGACCATCCGCGACCTGAACCGCCAACTGGACTGGAACCTGCCCGATGACGAGGCCAATACCGTCGCGGGTCTGGTCATCCACATGGCGCAATCGATTCCGGAACAGGGCCAGGTCTTTTCGTTCCACGGCTACCGGTTCGAGGTCGTCACCCGTCGCGAAAACCGCATCACCCGCCTGCGCATCCGCCCACTGGCCAACGGCGCGGCCACCAAGGAGTAGGCCGGGCCTTGCCCGTGGCGCCGTTTCCGGGCCGTCTGTCGGCGCCACCGCCCGAAACGCGAAAGGGGCGGCCCGCCCGACCGCCCCCTTGCAATTCTTTCAGCCGCCTTACTGGCTGTCGCTTTTCGCGTCTCCGATCGGCAGGGCGACAAAACGGGGCTCGCCCTCGCGGCGGATCAGCACCAGCACGGATTTCCGGCCGGCCTTGCGGGCGTCATCGATCCGGGCCTTCAGATCGGCGATGCTGGCGACCGGCTGCTGGCTGGCCTCGGTGATGACGTCACCGGCGGCCAGTCCCTTGTCGGCGGCAACGCCTTCGGGATCGAGTGCCTCGATCAGCAAACCCTTGGTGCTGGGATCGGCGCCAAGCTGGGATGCGATTTCGGGCGTCAGGGGCACCAGGCTCATTCCCAGCATTTCCTGATTGCCACCCTGGTCCGGCGTCGCGCCGCCATCGGCGTTGTTGCCGCCCACGGCGGTCTCGCGCCGACCCAGCGTCACCGACAGGGTCTTCTCGCCGTCGCCGCGCTGGACGACGACCTCGACCGCCTGGCCCGACGGCGCCTCGGCCACGCGCTTGACCAAGCCGCGCGTATCCTCGACCGGCTGACCGTCGAAGCTGGTGATCACGTCGCCTGCCTTCATCCCGGCATCCTTGGCCGGCCCGTCAGGCACATCGGTGACCATCGCACCGCGATCGGCCTTCAGTCCAAGCGCCTCGGCCATGTCTGGGGTCACGTCCTGGATCTTGACGCCCAGCCAGCCGCGACGGGTCTCGCCATATTCCTGAAGCTGGTTAATGACTTCGCTGACCACGTTGGAAGCCATCGAGAAACCGATCCCGATCGAGCCGCCGTTGGGCGACAGGATCGCGGTGTTCACGCCAATGACCTCGCCATCCATGTTGAACAGCGGACCCCCGGAATTGCCCCGGTTGATCGCCGCGTCGGTCTGGAGAAAATCGTCATAGGTGCCCGACAATTCGCGATTCCGCGCCGAGACGATCCCGGTCGAGGCCGAGAACCCCTGCCCCAGCGGGTTGCCGAGGGCCATGACCCAGTCGCCCACGCGGGCCTTGTCGGAATCGCCGAACTTCACGAAGGGCAGCGCGCTGTCGCTGTTCACCTTCAGCAGCGCCAGGTCGGTATTGGGATCGGTCCCCACCACCTTGGCGGGCAAGGTCTTGCCGGAATATAGCTCGATCTCGATCTCGTCGGCGCCGTCGATGACGTGGTTGTTGGTCACGATGAAGCCGTCGGCGGAAATCACGAAGCCCGAACCCAGTGAATTCGATCGCTGCGGCATCTGCCGGCGCGGCTGACCGTGCTGCCCGGGCTGGCCGGGTTCGCCAGGCTGGCCCTGAAAGCCGAAATCGCGGAAAAGTTCGGAAAACGGGCTGCCTTCGGGAAAGGTCGGCCCGCCGGCCGGCTGGGTCACGACCGAGGTCGTGGTGATGTTGACGACGGCGGGGGCGACCTTCTCGACCAGATCGGCAAAGCCGCCGGGCATCATCTGCGACGATTGCTGCGGCGAAACCGTCGTGTCCAGAGGCTTGTTGTTGTTCGCCGCTTCCTGCGCCTGCTGGCTGACTTGCGGCGAGACGTCGGAGTTGCTCTGCTGCGCGCCGGCCACGCCAAGGCCTATGGTCAGCGCCAGGGCAGAGGCGGTCAGAAGATGCTTGGGGGAAGGCGTTTTCATTATGGATGTCCTCTTGATTCAATCACTGCGCCGGGGCGAGGCCGTCCCGGAACTCGACTGAATACAAACGGGATCCGCCTCCGAGTTGCAAATAAACCACGCTCTCGCAAAGTGAACTGATCGTGACATTTGTTTCAACATCCCGCGTCCCCGTTCCATCCGCGCAATCCTGCACCGATTCTGCCGATGATACCAGAAATCCGTGGCGCCATGCCGGGGAAGGAAACGGACCGGGCGCTGCCCGGTCCGGTCGCTGCCGCTGGGCGCGAAGCCGCGCGGCACGCGCGGCGGGAACGCGAAGGGGGATCCGGGACCGGCGTCGAGCGGAAACGAAAAAAGGGCGAATGCCGCACGGCATCCGCCCCGTCCTTCTCTGTCGCCGCCACCCGGCCTCAATTGCCGCCGGTCGTGTCCCCCGCGGTTCCGTTCCGGGGCCGCGCTGTATCGGAACTGCCGCCAGCCTCGGGCGCCGGATCGGCGGCGGGCGTCTGTTCGGCGGGTGCCGCGGCGGGTGCCGGCGTCTGCGGTTGAGACGATTGCCCGGCCCCGCCGGCGGAAGCGTCACCAGCCCCCGGGGTCGTTTCGGGCGCCGCTGTCTGGCCAGCGGGCTGATCGGCGGTCGCCGAGCCCCCGGTCATGGGGCGGACCACCTCGGACGGCCTTTCGGGCGGGGTGGCCAGGCTTTCGGGAACCGGTGTCAGCTTGACGCCCGCGCTTTCGCCCAGGGGCTTGCCTTCGCGGTCGGTCACGGTCGGCGTCACCAGATCCTCTTCCTCAGTCGTCGCTGCGCCATCGGCACCGCGCGCGGCATTGCTTTGCGCCGAGGAACCGGGCGGCGTGGCCACCGGGGCGGGATTGGCCCGGCTTGCGCCATCGTCGCGCAGATAGCTGAAGAACTCGCCGTCGGGCTGGATCACCATGCTGCTGTTCTGGCCCTTCAGCGCGCGTTCATAGGAGGTCATCGAGCGCGTGAAGGCAAAGAATTCCGGATCGCGGCCGAACGCGTCGGCATAGATTGCGTTGCGTTCCGCATCCGCCTCGCCGCGAACGATCGAGGCGCGCTTCTGGGCTTCGGAGGTCAGCTCGACCACGGTCCGGTCGGCAGCCGCGCGGATGCGCTGCGCGGCCTCTCCACCACGGGCAATCTCGTCCGCCGCCTCGCGCTGACGTTCCGCCCGCATCCGGGCATAGGTCGCGGTCAGGTTCTGTTCGGGCAGATCGGTCCGGGTCAGGCGCACGTCGATGATCTCGACGCCAAGGCCGGTCGAATTGTTGCGCGCCTCGTCGCGGATCTGGTTCATCAGCCCGGTCCGGTCATCCGACAGCACGCTGGTCGAGGGAACCGAACCCAGAACCTCGCGGATGGCGGTGTTGACGATCGGCTCCAGCCGGCCAAGGGCGGTCTGGATGCCGCCGGTGCCGACGGCCTGCCGGAAGCGCACCGGGTCGGTGATCCGCCAGCGAGCGAAGGCGTCGACGACCAGCCGCCGATCGTCCAGCGGTGTCACCTCCAGCGGCGAGGTGGGCAGGCCCAGGATACGATCGTCGTATTTCGCGACGTTGTCGAGGAACGGCACCTTGACGCCAAGGCCGGGCTGCTCTTGCACATCGACGACCCGGCCAAGGCGCAGCACCAGCGCCTTCTCGCGTTCGTCGACAATGAAGATCGAGGACATGGCGACGACGCCCACGACGATCAGCGCGGGGATCGCCAGCGCGGAAATGGTCAGTCTGCGGGCGGCCATCAGTTATTCCCTCCGGTCGTCATGTTGCTGCGATTGGTATTGTCGGTCTGGCTGGCGCCATTGCCCGAACCCGAACCGGATCCGGATGGCCGCCGCAGCTGATCCAGCGGCAGATAGGGCACCACGCCCGATCCGTTCGCGCCGCCGCCGATCCCCTCGCCGATGATGACCTTGTCCACACTTCCCAGAACATTTTCCATTGTTTCCAGATACATCCGGCGGCGGGTGACCTCGGGGGCCTTGATATATTCCTCGTAGATCGAATTGAAACGCGCGGCCTCGCCCTGGGCGTTGTTGACAGCCTCGGCGCGATAGCCCTCGGCCTGTTCCAGCGTCGCGGCGGCATCACCGCGGGCCTGGGCCAGGACGCGGTTGGCATAGGCGTCGGCCTCTTTCTCCAGCCGGTCGCGTTCCTGCTGCGCGGCCTGCACCTCGCGGAAGGCGTCGATCACCTCGCCCGGCGGGTCGGCCCGGTCGAGGTTGACGCGGACCACGTTGATCCCCGACTGATAGGCGTCCAGCGTGCGCTGCACCGCATCCTTCAGGTCATTGGCGATGGAGCCGCGATCGCGGTTCAGGATCGGCGCCAGTTCCGACCGCGCGATGATGTCGCGCATGGCCGATTCGGCGACCGCCCGGATCGTGTCGGCCGGATCGGCAAGGTTGAACAGGAATTTCTCGGGATCCGAGATGTTCCAGACGACCTGATATTCCATGTCCACGATATTCTGGTCGCGGGTCAGCATCAGCCCGCTGTCCATCGGACCGGACCGGCCGGTGCCGATCTCGGTCACGCGTTCATTGGTGACGGGGACGACTTCTGCGGTGACGAAAGGCCAGGGCGCAAAGTTCAGACCCTCGCTGCCCACCGCAACGGCGCGGCCGAACAGGAATTCGACGCTTTTCTCGTTGGTCTGGACCCGGTAGAAACTGGCAAAGGCCCACAGGCCAAGCGCGACCAGCCCGCCCAGCACCAACGTCGAGCGGTTGAAGCCGAAGCCCGGCCCCGACGGCCCGCGACCCGAACCGTTCGGACGGCCGCCGCCGCCGCCACGCCCGCCCATCAGCACGCGCAGACGTTCCTGGCCCTTCTTCATCAGTTCCTCGATCTCGGGCATCTGTTCGCCGCCGCCGGGCCGGCGCGGACCCTTCGGCGGCTGATCGTTGCCCCAGGGGCGGTCCGACGGGCGCTTGCCGCGATCCTCGTCATCCCCGCCGCCATTTCCGCCGCCGCCCCACGGGCCCTGACTTGCCATGCGCTCGATCTTCCTTTCGTCGATGAATTTCCCTGACTGACACTTAAGGGGCCGGGGCCGATGGTCAACCCTTGCCGGCCAGCCGGTTTCCCCGGCCGCCTGCGGCACGGGGCCGCGCCTCCATCCGTCAGACCGCCATCGTTTCGATCCGGTGCCGGCGGACCGGATGCCGCATCGTCACCAGTTCCTCGGCCGCGGTCGGATGGACGGCGATGGTTGCATCGAACTGCGCCTTGGTCGCGCCCAGGGTGATCGGGATCGCGGCCAGCTGGATCATCTCGCCCGCCTCGGGGCCGAAGATCTGGCAGCCCAGCACGCGGTCGGTCTCGGGTTCGACCAGCAGCTTCATCATCGTGCGCGCGTCCGAACCGGCGAACATCGACCGCATCGGTCTGAAGGTGGTTGCATAGACATCGACCGATCCCGCCACGCGGGCCTGTTCCTCGGTCAGCCCGACCGTGCCCAGTTCATGCGGGCGCAGATAGACGGCGCTGGCGACGATGCCGTGATCGACCTTGCGCGGGCCATCGCCGAAGATCGTGTCGGCGAAACTGTGCCCCTCGCGGATGGCGACCGGGGTCAGGTTGACCCGGTCGGTGACATCACCCACCGCGAAGATCGAGGGAACCGAGGTCTGCGACCATTCGTCCACCGCGACGGCACCGTTCGCCCGCAGCGTCACCTCGGTCCGTTCCAGGCCCAGATCCTGGCTGTGCGGCGCGCGCCCGGTCGCAAAGATCACCCGGTCCACGATTTCGTGGCTGCCATCGGCAAAATGCACCGCGATCCGGCCGTTCCGTTCGTCCAGCCGCGACGGCGTCAGGCCCAGCCGCAGATCGATCCCGATATCCTGAAGCTGCCGCGTCGCCATCTCGCGCGCTTCCAGATCGAAGCCGCGCAGCACCGCGTCGCCGCGATAGGTCTGGATGACATCGACGCCCAGCCCGTTCAGGATGGTCGCAAACTCGCAGGCGATGAAGCCGCCACCGACGATCAGCGCGCGCTGCGGCAGGGTTTCCATCAAGAACAGGTCGTCCGAGATCATCCCCAGTTCCTGACCCGCGATGCCCGGCCAGACGGGCCGGCCGCCGGCGGCGATCAGGATGTGCTTGGCGCTCAGCCGCGTGCCATCGGCCAGTTCCACCTCGTGATGGCCGGCCAGCCGGGCGCGCTGGTGGTGGATCGTCACCCCGGCCTTTTCGGCGTTGGTGGTATAGGCGCGCTCCAACCGGTCCAGTTCCGCATCCAGTTTCTCGCGGAAGATCTGCCAGTCAAAGCGACCGGACTCGGCATCGCTCCAGCCATAGCCGCGCATTTCCTCGGCCATCAAGCCGGCCTGACTGGCAAAGATCATCAGCTTCTTGGGCACGCAGCCGCGAATGACGCAGGTGCCGCCCATGCGGCTTTCCTCGGCCAGTCCGACCCTGGCGCCATGTTCACCCGCCGCGATGCGCGCCGCGCGCACCCCGCCCGAGCCGCCGCCGATGACGAAGAGATCGTAATCGAAACCCATCAGAACTGCTCTCCCTCGCCGGCCAGGAAATCGGCATCCATGCCCGCGTCGCGGTTCAGTTCCACGACGCTGCCATCAGCCTTGCCAATGATGGCCAGATCGCACATGCCGAGGAACAATCCATGTTCGACCACGCCCGGAATGGCCGACAGCGCATGGGCCAGCGCGACCGGCTCGGGGATCGCATCCAGATGCAGATCCAGGATCCAGTTGCCCTCGTCGGTCAGCCAGGGATCGCTGCCCCGCAGCCGGTGCATGACGTCGTGTCCGCCAAGGCCCAGATCGTCCAGCGCACGGCGGATCAGCTTGCGCGTCGTCTCGAAGCCGAATTGCAGCACCTCGACCGGCAGGGGGAACTTGCCCAGCTGATCGACGATCTTGCCGGGATCGGCGATCACCACCATGCGGTCACTGGCGGCGGCCACCACCTTTTCGCGCAGATGCGCGCCGCCGCCGCCCTTGACGAGATGCAGATCGGGATCGACCTCGTCGGCACCGTCGATGGTCATGTCGAGCCAGCCGAGCTGATCGAGGCTTTCGATGCCGATGCCATTGCGCAGGGCCAGATCGGCGGTCGTCTTCGAGGTCGCCGCACAGCGCAGCTTCAGACCCTCGGCCTGCACGCGGGCGCCCAGCAATTCGACCATGATGCTGGCGGTCGAGCCGGTGCCGAGACCCAGCTTCATGCCGTCCTCGACCAGGGCCACCGCGGCGCGGGCGGCGGCCAGCTTGGCCGGATCGGGTTCTTGCGGCATGAGCGGATCTCCTTCGAAGGCTGTTCCGGCGCTGTATAGACCAAGGCAGGCGCAAGGGCGAGAGGCGCCTTCGATCCCCGCTCGGGCATGCCGCGCGCCCGACGAGGGGGCGGACCGGGGCCCAGCCCCGGCCCGGTCGCTGCCGCTGGGCCTTGAAGCCGCGCGGGACGCGCGGGACGCGACCTCAATCCCCCGCGGACCCGCCCGACGCCGCGCCCGCCTCCGGCAGGATCACGGTGAAGCGGCTTCCCTGGCCTTTCGTGCTTTCGATCCGGAAGCGGCCGCGATGACGGTTCACGATATGCTTGACGATGGCGAGGCCGAGGCCCGTCCCCCCCTGCGCCCGCGAACGGTGGGTATCGACGCGATAGAACCGCTCGGTCAGGCGCGGAAGATGGATCTCGTCGATCCCCTCGCCGCGATCCTCGATCGCGACCGCCCAGCCGGGACCGCGCAGCATCGGCTC
>CEVM01041061.1_pt1 | contig 10956 bp, 10 predicted proteins | sample 531481 | NCBI WGS metagenome assembly CEVM01 (sample SAMEA2623649, study PRJEB7988) | marine metagenome | biome: marine biome (ENVO:00000447); feature: mesopelagic zone (ENVO:00000213) & marine oxygen minimum zone (ENVO:01000065); material: "saline water (ENVO:00002010), including plankton...
TCTAACTGCAAGCGCTAGTGCATCGGAAGGACGGGCATCAATCTCAACAGTTTTGTCACCTAGCCGGACAACTATAGTCGCAAAGTAAGTGTCGTTCTCCATACTCGATACAACTATATGATCTATGGTCCCGCCGAGACTCTTGATGCAGTTATGCATAAGGTCATGGGTCAACGGTCGGGGGACCGACACTTCTTGAAGTCGAACAGCAATCGCATCGGCCTCTGGCGGACCAATCCAGATCGGAAGATAACGCTCAGTATCTTTTTGTTTAAGAATTACAACGCGTTGATGGTTAAGCAAACTGACTCGAATGCTATCTATGACTAGCTCCATCATTTTGCAGACCTCCAACTCGAGGAACGATAGACAATTCGTTGTTCCAAGCGACGTTAATAATCGATTCAAATGGTACACCGAACACTAGCCTTCACCTCAATCAAACGTCACTTATTAGGACGTTATCCGGATTCTGCCTCATCACTAGCACCAACACCACTGATACTAGATTTTTTTTTGCGTTCGGCATCTCGACGTGTAAGCATCATTCTTCGTGAACATTTCAAACACTTCATACCAATATCTGCACCAATTCTGTAAACCTCCCAATCACGACCGCCGCAAGGGTGTAGTTTCTTGAGGGTTATGCGTTCTCCAACCTTAAACGAAGTTCCTGACATTCACAAAACCTATCAAATTATTGAGCATTAACCATCCAAGCAAGCAAAATCTATTTCAATTTGCAAGCATCATTTATCTGATCACGCAATAATTCAGCTGCAAGCCGGGCCTCGCTCTCGAAAGACAAAGGATCACTGGACGCATAAATGATCCCACGAGATGAATTAATAAGGAATCCCTTTCCGTGTTCATTCATTCCTGCTCTCGTAGTTTCTTCCACTTCCCCACCCTGAGCCCCTACACCCGGAATAAGAAAATGTAATTCAGGATGCCGTGTTCTTAAGGCCCGTAAATCATCAGGAAAAGTTGCTCCAGCCACGATCCCAACATTCTGGGTTGCCGTCCAGCGATCAGCCATATCTGCTACCCGATCAAACACCTGAGTCTGACCGTTATCACCATCAACCTTTAAATCTTGAATATCGCGTGAACTAGGGTTAGAGGTACGGCAGACGATATACACCCCTCGTCCTGGATAGTTCAGAAATGGCTCGACCGAATCGCTACCCTGATAGGCGTAGATCGTAGCTATGTCGACATCCCATATCTCGTACATCGCAGTCGCGTAGGCGGTTGCAGTAGTCGAAATATCCCCACGCTTTCCATCACCAATAATTATATGATCCGGTGCGACATCTCGGATGTGCTGTATGGTTTTTTCAAGAATCTTAAAACCTTTGATCCCCATAGCTTCATAGTAAGCAAATTGAGGTTTGAAAGCAGAAACAACATCTTTTGTGGCATCGATGATAGCCCGGTTAAAGGCCGCTATATCATCGATCGGAGCGCGCTCGATAGTGGGGTCGAGGCCCACACATACGAAGCTGTTCATTTTGATTGCAGCAGCATCTAGCTTTTCGAACATCGTCTCCAAAGGTGCCTCCAAGCGTTAACATCTCTGCTTAGCTTAACGCGGTCAAAGCGAATGCCAATTATCGCACACAGCCAACGTCCAACATTCAAATAACCTAGAGGATTTACCACACATTGTCCGTTGATCCGACCCGAAACATCCTGGAGCAAATATATAACCGTTTATTGAACAAAAACGGTCCACTGAAATGGTGGCCCGTGAAGTTTAACGCGAAGCAAGGATTCGAAATAGTTACTGGTGCGATTCTTGTACAGAACACAACTTGGAGAAATGCCGAAATAGCGCTTGCTAATATGCACGCAGAAGGAATATGGGGCTATAAAGCCGTTCAAAACACAACAGAATCCAAACTCGCAGGTGTGATTCGCTCATCGGGATATCACAATGTCAAAGCCAAAAAACTCAAAGCATTTGCCAAAATAATAACCTGTAAATACAACAATGATGACGAGATATTATTCTCCCATCCACTACCTGAGCTACGTAAACGACTTCTGAGCATTTATGGAATCGGAAACGAAACGGCTGATGACATAATTTTATACGCTGCAAAAAAACCGAGCTTCATCATAGATACTTACACCCGCCGGATAGTCGACAGACTCGGGTGGAAGATCAGTGGGAACACTTACCAAGATTACCAGCAATTATTTAGCAACAATCTCGAAGCAGACGTGAAGGTCTGGGGCGAGTTCCACGCGCAACTAGACATCCATGCAGCGCAAGTTTGCCTTAAAGTCAAACCGCTTTGCGGGGAGTGTGTACTCGCAGACATATGCCCTACCAGTCGACAATAACTGAACTAACCATCATCAAGTTGGTTTCATATGTCACTCAGGTGGGCCCGGTATAGGTACTACTTGGGCAGCAAAAAATGAAACGTCTTTGTGCTCACTGCCAGGTGGGAACTCGATAACCACGGATGTTGGGAATCCAAATACTGAGTCAAAACCAAGAGACACCCTAGACGGATCGTTATCGAGGGCCTCCCCGATGACCTTGAACAACCCATCTATGCTGTGGTATTGATCAGGGTTTGGCGTATCTGGAACCACGAAGCCCGGGGGCTCAGAACCATCTGTAGTAATAGCGTTTTCAGCCCACGCTACAGCGTCAATTTCATTCTTTAGTACACGTACTTCAACATTAGCTTTTTCATAAGCGAAATCACCGACATTCCACTGGAACCCAAATTTGTAATTATTAGTCGGCCGAGTAGCCCAGAGTTGACGATGAAGATCCATACCCAACAACATTGCCGTTTCACGATCAATTTCAGCATCAGCCGGCATAATAGGTTGCGCATCCTCAGCCAATTTAACGACAACCCGCGTCGCAGGAATAGATGTGGCCTTAGGAGATGAATCCGATGAACAGGCAACAAGACTTATAAAGAGCAGCGGTAAAACTAGGGAATAAAAAAAAATCATATATTTCGTTCGGGGGCTCACGCGTCGAATACACCGACACTGCTTGATTTGAATACTAAAAATACGTCGTGACCGATACGTATTCCAAGGTCTTTCAATGCATTTTCCGTCAACTCAACAATAAATTTCGGACCAGCATCGACATGAATGAATACTTTCCCAAGGTTAGACCAGGTTTCAATGACTTTACCTTTCAGGATATTACGAGCCGAAATATTTACTGGTCGATCCGCTGCCAAAATAATTTGATTTGCACTCAACAAAACTATTACGCGCTCACCCGAATTTTGATTTTGACGCCCTGTCGATATTTCGATTCCCCCAACCTCGATGGTGGTTAAATAATCTGTAGAACGACCAATCACTCCATCAAATATATTTTCGAAGTTATCAATAGCCCCAAAGGCGTTGACATAGGGTAAGAGTGCGGTCGGGCGATCGAATCCGACTACCTTTCCGGCTTCCAGCATCATCGCATTAGAAGCGATCGATACAACTTCTGAAATAGAGTGAGATACATAAACCATCGGGATATTAAACTCCCCATGCACACGTTTCAGATAATTAAGTATCGACCCACGCCTAGCAGTGTCAAGCGACGCAAGCGGTTCGTCCAAAAGAAGCAAATCCGGCATCGTAGCCAGTGCCCTCGCTATCGCTACGCGCTGGCGTTCTCCTCCAGAGAGCGCAGACGGTTTTCGGCTCAGTAAACTCGACAATCCCAAAAAGTCGGCAAGGTCAAGAGGGTCAATCTGACGCTTGTGTTCAGGAATCAATTTCCACCCAAATTCAATGTTGTTCTTAACGTCGAGATGGGGAAACAAAGCTCCATCTTGATAAACAGTTCCAACACGGCGGTTCTCAGGTGTGACCCAAACCCTATCAAGACTTGAATACCAGGTCGTCGTCTTCATTTGAACGTAGCCGCTATCGGGACGAAGAGAGCCACCTATGCAATCCAGTAGACTCGACTTTCCAGCACCCGAGGAACCAAATACGGCTGTGATACCGGCGTCAAACTCTCCAGTCACATCCAAGTGGAAACCCGATCGTTCTATCTGGATATCAAATGAAATCATACTGGAGGGCCACCCAATCGCGTAGACCCAGGCCCTATAGACGATCTAGGCCGATTCAGCAACCAGTTGTGAACTCCAAGAGCGATAACACCTAACACCAGTGAAACGATAGCAAGGCGCCAGGCCGAATTAGTGTCACCTGAAGAAATTCTGGTGAATATCGCCGTAGGCACGGTTTGAGTGCGCCCAGGAATATTGCCGGCAACAATAATGGTCGCGCCAAATTCTGACAAAGCCCTTACAAAGCCAAGTAATACCCCCGCTATCACACCCCTTTGAGCTAGCGGCAAGGTTACGGTCAAAAAAGTACGTAAAGACCCTGCGCCGAGGCCTTTTGCCGCCACTTCTAATCTAGGGTCAACCCCAGCCAGAGCCACTGTGAACGATCTAACAACAAGCGGAAAAGACACCACTGACGAAGCCAGCACCGCCGCAAACCAAGTGAACGCAAGAGTTGAACCGAATAGCCAGTGACTTAATTGCCCGACCCAACCGTGTGTACCAACAATCCATAACAACACATACCCCACAACAACCGGAGGCAAAGCTAGTGGAAGAGAGACAAGAACATCAAGGGCAAACTTACCCCGAAAATTTTTCCTTACCAACAACCACGCCGTTATCAGTCCAATGGGCAACGTCACGCCAGTCGCCACGAAAGCAACCTGCAGTGAAAATACGACTATTGGAATATCTAACGTCATTGAAAAAAAGTCCTAGAAAATAGGCCGTTCATGGGTTATTTGCTCCAGGAGACACAAAATTGAATCCAGCCGTCCCAAATAGATTACGGGTTTTCTGGGAGGAAGCAATAAACGTAAAAAAATCAGCGGCAGCATCCGATTGGGAAGCATTGGTAATCTTCCAGCCAACATACTCGATACGTGGGTATGATTCTTGGATTTCATAAACAATTGATACGGCATCTGAGCTAATCGCATCAGTTTTGTAGACAATCCCGTAATCAGCATTACCTGACTGAACGGCTGCCATGGCAGCTCGAGCGTCTAACGCAAATATGGCATCTCTAGAAACATCGTCCCATAAGTCCACTGATTCAAAAGCTTTCTGAGTAAATATTCCAACTGGTGCCAAGCCCGGATCCCCAAGTGCTACGCGAGGTGCCTCAGCGACAAGTTCTTCCAATGACGTTACAGATCTGTGGTCGGAGGGAGCTATTGCAACAAGTTTGTTGACAAGCCCAATTGCTGAATTATTATCGGAATACATTCCCGCTTTTCTAAGAATTAAGACTGGATTGTCTCCAACAAAAAAAAATCCATCTGCCGGTGCACCAAGCTCTGCGATCTGATTCGCCAGCATAATCGAACCACCGAAACTGAATTCAACGCTATTCCCGGTCTCCGCCTCATATAGATCAGCAGCCTCTCCCACCACATCTGATAACGAAGCAGCAACAAATATCAGCGGCACGTCATCTTTTCCACTCCCATTGCAGGCAACCACCGATGCAATACAGATCACCAGGAAAATAATTCGAAAAAGGCGTATTTCAGACAATGCTTTAACTTACTGGTATATAAAAAATTAGCTCTGATAGAATTCAGATGTTGTATCTAAAGTAGTGCAACAGATTTGAATCTACGGATTACATTCAGCGCTGCGGATGCAGCAATTTATGAGGCAAGAAATTGGATACTGCGAGCGAAGAATACACCTTCACGAGCTTTTCCTACCTCCCCTTTTACACCCAGGTCAATGTACGTTTGCTTGATCTTGCAGAAGTTGGCAAACAACGAACCATCGTCGACTTGGGGTGTGGCACCGGAGGAGTCACAAAATTAATTTTAGAACGACTTCAATCCGCCAAAGACACCGTTATTTACGCTGTAGATCACTCAACTACTGCACTAAAAGCAGCGGCAGAAGAAATTGGTGAGCGCAAAGACCTAGTCGTTAACTACGTACATTCAGAAGCTCAAAATTTAACAGACGCGGTTAAAGACCGTGTAGACGCTATCGTTTACTGTAATTCAATTCACTATGTGCCAGACAAAGCCAAACTTGTAAATCAAATCAAAGAAAAACTAGTTACCCGAGGTATATTTGCATTCAATACCTCATTCTTCGAGGGTGCCCATCCGGAAGATAGCCACGAGTTCTTCAGAAAATGGATGATGCGTTCACTCCGAATACTAAAACGTGAGCATGGCCTTTCACCAAAAAAATCTTCAAAGGTCGAATCACGCGTGCAGCTAACAGCCAACCAATATATCGATATTGTAGAAGGTGCTGGACTCAAAATATTAGTAAATGACCTAAACCGCGTCGAAGTTCCCCACGAAGGATGGCACCAAATTTCTGGATTCTCCGATTGGATTGAAGGTGTAATGCCAGGTGTGCCACTAGATAAAGGACGCGAGTCACTGCAAAAAGGACTCGCACAGATATGGACAGAAATGGAACTGAAAACCGTCCCGAGGGTGTGGTTGTCAGTAAGCGCTTCGAAAGTTTAACTTTCTCGAGTGTAACCAGAAGATAACCGGTCTACGTGTCACCAAGATACTCAGCTAAAGTCTTCACGCTATAGCCTTGACTCTCCATATCATCGGTCATTGCACCCTCTGACTCAATAGCGCAGCGAGCCGTGTCTATAGATGTGAAACATGGAATACGTTGCATAACTGCTGCTCTACGGATATGAAATCCATCCTGCAATGTAGATCGGTCACCAGTGACTGTGTTAACCACAGCACTCACAGTTCCGTCTTCGATAATATCAACGACTGTTCGACCTTTCCCTCCCTGCAAGCGTTTTTCAACCTCAGTAACATCTACCCCCATTAAACGGATCATATTAGCCGTACCGTTTGTTGCATAAATTTTATGACCTCCTTGTTCAAGCATACGAACAAGACCAGCAGAATCAGACTTATCAGGATCAGCAATGCTCAACAATACCGATCCTCCTTCCGGAACGTTAAGTCCAGAACCAAGTAATGCCTTAGTTATCGCTCCTTCGAACGTTTGGTCAATGCCCATCACTTCACCCGTAGACTTCATTTCTGGACCTAAGAAGGTATCAACTCCGGCCAATTTGGACATCGAAAACACGGGAGCTTTTACTGCAATCAAATTCTGCTCTTTGGCCAGCCCAGTTGCGTAACCTTGCTCCTTGATAGTTTTTCCTTGCATAACATCCGTGGCTATCCGAACCATAGGTATACGGGTGACTTTGGATATAAACGGTATGGTCCTGGATGATCTGGGATTAACTTCAATAATGTAAACCTCAGCATCTCCTGATTCATCTCTGTAATCATCACCATTAAAACCACGGTATGTACCGCCTCCGGTGACAATAAATTGAATGTTCATTAAACCAATGATGCCCAGCGCAAGTCCGATCCTCCGGGTGTAATCAACAATTTTTTCGACCTCAGCCTCAGTCAATGATTGTGCTGGATATACAGCCATAGAATCACCGGAGTGAACTCCCGCCCGTTCTATGTGTTGCATGATTCCTGGAATCAATACATCTTTACCATCGCACACAGCATCTACTTCAACTTCAAGTCCAGTCAAATAATGATCAATCAAAATGTTCTGGTCAGGAAATTCCCGCAAAGCCGTTTTGAAATAGCGCTGAAGTTCAGATGGAGTTTGAACAATCTCCATTGCTCGGCCACCTAGCACGTAACTTGGTCTAACTAACACCGGATATCCGACATTGTTTGCTATTTGAAGAGCAACTTCCACATCTGACGCCATCCCGCCTGGTGGTTGAGGTAACCCATAACGAGCAGTTAGCATTTCAAACCGTCCACGATCAGATGCCAAGTCGATTACGTCAGGGCTAGATCCAAGAATGGGAAGTCCAGCAACACCCAATGATTGAGAGAGATTGATAGCTGTCTGGCCTCCAAATTGCACCATCGATGCGGGAATTGAACGTCCTTCGCCTTCATTCTCAATGATGTCTCGCACACTCTCTTCATCGAGTGGCTCAAAATACAAGCGGTCAGATGTATCGAAATCAGTCGAAACGGTTTCAGGATTTGAATTGACCATGACAGCCTTTATGCCTGACGCCTGCAGGGCTAATGCAGCGTGAACAGAACAATAATCAAATTCAATACCTTGACCTATTCTTATCGGACCGCTTCCCAAGACAACAGCAACGGCGTCATCCGATGAAACAGCTTCGTTCTCTTGCTCGTATGTTGAATAAAAATATGGAGTAACTGCTTCAAACTCACCGGCACAAGTGTCTACCATTTTGTAGACAGGTTTTAATCCCCACTCCTTCCGCATTGACCTGACCTGCTCCGGAAGATAATCCGCAAGCGATCCGATTTGAGCATCCGAAAAACCCATTCGCTTTGCGTTTCGCATGAGATCAGGCGTCAGTTCTTCCCCCAGCAGTTGGCGTTCCATGCCAATAATTCTCGAAAGAGCACGTGAGAACCAAGGATCTATACCTGTCTCCAGCGTCACTGACTCGGCAGAACGTCCACTGCGTATCGCAGCTGCCAGTTTCCACAAACGATCATCATCCGCAAGAAGCTGTGGTGGTTCGCCAGCCGTCCAATTAGGATCTTCCCACAAAAGCGAACCACGCCCATTCTCGAGAGATCGAATTGCCTTCTGCAATGCAGCCTCAAATGTACGGTCGATTGCCATGACTTCGCCGGTAGCTTTCATTTGAGTTCCAAGAGAACGATCACCCATAGGAAATTTATCGAACGGCCATCGCGGAATTTTTACCACGCAATAATCGAGAGCAGGCTCAAATGCAGCTGTCGTTTTCTCAGTTACAGCATTTGATATCTCGGCAAGCGTCTTGCCAAGAGCAATTTTTGCTGCAACCCGTGCAATAGGGTAGCCGGTCGCCTTCGAGGCCAGGGCAGAAGATCGACTCACGCGAGGATTAACTTCAATGACGTAATACATTGAGCCTTCTTCGTCATAGCCTGACCCTTCACCAATGGTCTCAGCAACCATTTTGGAGGGACGATATGCCAGTTGAACATTGCAACCGCCTTTAATATCAAGCCCCGTAATAATATTCAGCGATGCCGTACGAAGCCGCTGATAGTCCTTGTCATTGAGCGTCTGGCTAGGTGCAACAACAATGGAATCACCAGTATGTACACCCATAGGATCTAGGTTTTCCATATTACAAATCGTGATGACATTTCCCTCACCATCTCGCATCACTTCGTACTCAATCTCTTTCCAACCAAGAAGAGAGCGCTCGATGAGTACCTGGCCAACTTTGCTGGCCGCAATCCCACCACTTGCAATATCGCGAAGTTCATCTTCATTATGTGCGATTCCACCCCCTGTTCCGCCGAGCGTATACGCGGGTCGCACAACTGCGGGGTAACCGATCTCAGATCCAGCAACGATAGCTTCCTCTATTGACTCAACTGCATACGATGGAAGTACGGGCTCACCAATCCGTTCAAGTAGATCACGAAATTTTTCACGATCTTCAGCCATTTCGACTGAAGCCACGGAGGTACCCAGTGTTTTGACGCTGTACTTGTCGAGAATCCCCATCTCTTCTAGATCGACCAAAAGATTAAGACCGGTCTGCCCACCAAGAGTTCCTAACACACCATCCGGACGCTCTCTGGCAATAATTCTTTCAAGCACAGGAACAGTTAATGGTTCGATATAGATACGATCAGCCATATCTTCATCCGTCATGATCGTTGCTGGATTAGAGTTGACCAAAACGACTTCTACTCCCTCCTCACGAAGAGAACGACAGGCCTGAGTACCCGCGTAGTCGAATTCAGCGGCCTGCCCAATGATGATTGGACCTGAGCCAATTACAAGTACTTTTTTAGGCATATCGTTAGGCGGATTGTTGCCCAGCACTCTCGTCAATCAAGTCTCCTTTTCACACACAATGACAGTGTTATTCAATCTAACCGGCGCAAATATAAAATTACTAATACTTTGTAGCGGCTCCAATTTGAATCATTTTCAAAAATCGATCAAAGAGATACTCGCTGTCATGGGGGCCTGGGGAAGCTTCAGAGTGATATTGAATAGTCATAATCGGCAGATCTCTATGACGAAGACCTTCAACCGTATTGTCGTTCAGATTAACATGACTGATTTCCAGCGCCGCAGGAAGACCGTCTGGATCCACTGCGTAACCATGATTTTGTGCTGTAACGTAAACACGACCAGATTCAAGGTCCTTAACCGGTTGATTTGCTCCTCGATGCCCAAAATGCAACTTAAAAGTATCTGCCCCAAATGATCGAGCAATCACCTGATGCCCCAAACAAATCCCCATAATCGGAACCTTGCCTACCAGTCCTCTGGCAGTTTCCACGGAACGATCAAGCAATTCAGGATCGCCCGGACCGGGCGAAAGCATCACACCATCAGGTTTCTGTTTTAAAATTTCCTCCGCGGATGCATCATCAGGGACAACAACGACCTCACAGCCTCGGGCGCGTAGTGATCGGAGGATATTCAATTTGACCCCGTAGTCATTGACCACAATCTTGATTAGATCATCCCCAATGTCTCGCCCAACTATTGTTGCCCTAACCCCACGCCCCATTCCTCCTTGGCGAGCTCTCGCTCGCAGATCACGGTAAGCGCGAGATCGTTCTCCGGCGTCTCCCTCCCATGCATAGATGTTATTAGTAGAGACATCTCTTACAACATCAAACTCGCCATAACGCGGAGCCTCTGCCAATGCCTGTAGAGCATGAGACACACTTCCGCTTGGAGTGATAATGCCCATCATTACCCCAGATGACCGCAGTTTCCGAGTAACAGCGCGGGTGTCGATACCTGAGACTCCAGGGATCCCATTCTGCGATAAATAGTCGTGTACCGTGCCCTCGGACAGAGGATGGGAGGGTGCATCACAATCCTCGCGTACTACAAAGCCAGTCAC
>CEVM01024416.1_pt1 | contig 10926 bp, 11 predicted proteins | sample 531481 | NCBI WGS metagenome assembly CEVM01 (sample SAMEA2623649, study PRJEB7988) | marine metagenome | biome: marine biome (ENVO:00000447); feature: mesopelagic zone (ENVO:00000213) & marine oxygen minimum zone (ENVO:01000065); material: "saline water (ENVO:00002010), including plankton...
AACTATATAGGTCGTGATTTTCGTTCCACCGAAGGGTTAGATCGTGGAGATATTTATGAACCTCCAATGATTGATGGCCATCTTGCAGTAGGATTATCACCAGAATCAGATGGAGGATACTATCATACAACGGATATCCGTTCAGTTAATGAAACGAATGGTGTTTGGGATTTACGTATTTTAGCAGGAAAAAAAGATGGACCGGTGGATGTACAATTCCATTCTGTTAATGATCCTCCTGAAAATATTGTTGTTGCTCTTGTAGATCTTCAAACTAGAACTCCCTATCGCGATATTATGGAAACTGGAATTGCTATTGCAGAAAAATCAACAGTTGGGTACGATATGAAGGTTGTTATAGGAGGATCTGATTTTGTAGATAATGAAATTCAACGCATTTTGGATGGTATGCCTACCCAATATTCTTTAGGATATAATTATCCAAACCCATTTAACGCCAATACGCGCTTGGATTATTCTTTGCCAGTTCGATCTCATGTTAGTATTCGGTTATATAACATGTTGGGTCAGGAAGTCGCTGTATTAGTAAATGAAGAGCAGCCTTATGGTAATCGTTATGTGGTGTGGGATGGACTTAATAATCAAGGTAATGTGGTAGCTTCTGGAGTATATCTAGCAGAGTTTACGGCTGGCAGTTTTCTTGCAACACGCAAGATGATATTGATGAAATAACCTTTATTTCCGATATACATATCATTTTAGATTCTACATATGCGTAAGGTAATTCGTTTTTCCTTTATCTTAATAGTGTTGCAATTTATGTATATATACGCCGATCCACCTATGAAGCGCACGATTACATTGCAACAAAAAAACACGTTTAAAAATGAAGTATTTCGGTATTTACGATATTTTCGTATTTCAACTGAAGATATAGAATTATCATTTTCCATAATAGAAAACGATAATATCCTATTTTCTGCCACGGTACAATCTAGAAGAAATAATTTTGAGGAAGTGCTCGTGAAAACCTATGCATGTATTGGTCGAGTGATGATCGCAGTACCTAATAGCAAGTTAAATGAAGGACAGTTATTAATTTTACCATCAATTATTAATGTTCAATGTCATGTTCCAGTAGGAAGAGATAATACATATTTTTCCACATCTGCAAATAGCAAAGAGGTGATTCAATTTACCAATGGTGTGATAACGGCAGAGGGATTCCTTGTTGCACTGAAAGAAACAATGGATGGATCATTTGTTCCTTATACGGATAAATCAGTATCTAGCATTATGAATGCGGATGTTGATTTTGAAAATTTGATTGCGGTACGAATGGCGTTAGAGGGGAAAAACAATCCAAGACTTTCCAGCGTGCTTACCTTAGCAAGTAAAGCAAAATATATTCCTGGTCTCGAAAGTAAAATTGAAGTAATGATGCTTGAAAAGATAAAATCAAAACATTGGGATTTGATGACGGAAACATTTGGTTATTCGCCAACAAATAAACAGATAAAACGAATTGGAAAGCAAGTATTTTATCATATTCAAATGCAGCCTGCAGATATTATAAATACCCATATGAATGATTCGTTGCGTTATGTGTGGAAAGGGAGAAGATACCCAGAGCCTTTAAATATATATTACCGTGATTATAATGCAAAATATGGAATTAAAAGACCCAGTATTAATGATTAACTATTTTATATAAAAATTATGGATAAGAATAAATTAAATATGGATGAAAACCTTTCAGAGAAAGATCTCATTGATCATATTGATGAAGCTCCATTAGAACATATTATAGAAACGTTTCCTGTACCAGTTGAAAATTTAAATATTTCAAATGATGATGATATAGAGAGAAAAAGTTTAGAGCATAAGCTTGCCAATATATTTATGGCGATCAAGAATGAAAAAGAAGAAACGCAAGAACTGGCTCAACTATTAAAAAAATATGTGGAGCAAGAGGGGAGTTTATCATCAGAAGAAATGAAAAAAGTGAAAGAACAATTTTCTGATCTATTAAAAATAGCTGGATTATCCATCCCCATCATTATGCCATTTAGTTTTGTTATCATTCCTTTAATAATGAAGCTAGGTCAAAAAGTAGGTGTGAAGATATTGCCAACATCTTTTTATGGTGATAGCGGATTTGATTAATATTCAAATCCCATTGTTTTTATTTAGCATAATTATAAATTCCCGAGCTTTTATTGAAGATAGATAGTAATATAGAGTTTCGGGGCCGTAGCTCAGTTGGGAGAGCGCCTGAATGGCATTCAGGAGGTCGTCGGTTCGATCCCGTCCGGCTCCACAGGTTGATTTTTTTTGATGAAGTTACATAAATATACTTTCTTTGTAATAATTGGACTGTTTGTATTTACAAGCTGTTCATCTACTCGACAAATAATGTCAGGGTATCGCCGTGGTATGGTAATACCTGAATCTGCGGAGCCTTATCCAGAGCCAACTCCTCGATCATTGTTGCTTGGAAAATTGACGCCACTGCGTACATGCTATGATGTAACCTTTTATGATATGAATATCGATATTGACATTGATACGAGAAAAATTGCTGGATATGTGGATTTTCATTCTATTGCCATGGATAACTTTGTAAAGTTACAATTTGATCTGGCAAAGAATATGATTATTGATGAAGTAAATTTTCGAGGGAAAAGCTTACCTTACACGCGAGAAGAGGATGCTATATTTGTTACCTTTCCTCAAATCAATAAAAGTGATTCTTTTCAATTTCGAGTGACATATCATGGGGAGCCAATGGAAGCAAAAAAACCCCCTTGGGATGGAGGCTTTGTATGGAAAACAGATAAAGCTGGGAGAGATTTTATTGGTGTCGCATGCGAAGGTGATGGCGCAAGTTTATGGTGGCCAAATAAAGACCATCCCACGGAAGAGCCCGATAGTATGGCTATCAATGTTACCGTACCAAGTGATATAATGTGTGTAGCAAATGGGCAGTTACGAGAAACCATCAAAACAGATGTAAAAACAACCTATAAATGGTTTGTATCGAACCCCATTAATAATTACAACGTATCAGTTAATATTGCTAATTATGCAGTTATTAATGATACAATACATTCCATAACTGGTATACAACCTGCTCAATATTATGTATTGGATTATAATGAAGATGTAGCAAGAGAACATTTTAAAGAAGCTCGAGATATGATGCGTTCATTAGAAAAGTTTTTTGGTCCATTCCCATGGTGGGAAGATGGGTATAAATTAGTGGAAACCCCTTATTTAGGAATGGAGCATCAATCAGCGATTGCATATGGGAATGATTTTAAAACCTATGATAGCGGAGTTCGGTCTATTTATGGCTACATTGATTACATAACTCTTCATGAAACTGCTCACGAATGGTGGGGGAATAATATAACTGCTTGTGATGGAGCTGATGTATGGTTACATGAAGGTTTTGGCATGTATACGGAGGTTTTATATGTCGAGGATAGATTGGGGTATCCAATGAGTATCCATTATTTATTAGAAAAAAGAAAAGGGATTGCAAATCGTCGGGCAATTGTCGGTCCAAGAGATGAATATTATTGGGGATTTGAGGATGCATATAACAAAGGGGCTTGGATTTTACATACGTTACGGAATGTATTAGATGATGATGCGATGTTTTTTGGGATTCTTTCTGGTTTTCAAGAGGAGTTTGCAAAGCAAATTGTTTGTACGGAAGATCTTGTAGAATATATTAATCGTGTTTCAGGAAAAGATTTTCATGCATTTTTTAATCAATACATTTTTGATCGCAGACCGCCTGTTTTAGAGTATAATATTACGGATAATAAATTGTTTTATCGATATAGTGGTATTGTAGATGGATTTACGATGCCCATTAATGTGTTAGTGAATAAAGAGGAAATACGTATAAAACCGACTATAGTAACGCAAGAATTAGATATTCCTGATTATGCAACGGTTCAAATAATGGATTGGGAGTATTTAATAATGAAAAAAGAAGATGATATATTAAAAATAAATTAATGGTATTTAGGATATGCCATTTCAATTAGATAACTTGGAAAAAATAAATACAGGATTCAAAAAAATATGAAAGATGACCATTATTTATCATTATTTAAAGTACTAGATAGTGAGCAGCAAATTATTATGAGAACAGATCAAAAAGCATTTACCATGCTTTCCTTGATGGGTGTGTTTATGGTTTTCTTTTTAGTGCATTTTCCTAAAATACAAATAAACTGGTTTAACTTTATCATGCTTATACTCTATCTAGTTGCGGCGCTTGTGGCGCTTATCCAATTAATTATGGTGATAAATCCTAGAATTAAGCGAAGAGAGAAACAGGATGATTTACCTGAAACAAACCCTACTTATTTTAAAGGGATTGTAAGTTTTAATAGTGCCTCAAAATATGGGAAATATTTACGAAAAATTATGGATGACGAAAATAGGGCCTATACGATGTTTGCGAATCAAGTGTATTCAGTTGCTTCCATCAATGATTACAAACATGGACATATGCAAACGGCAATACGTTTCTTTGCAGTAGCTATTATATCTGAGTTATTAATCGTAATGTCTGTAGCGTATACAAGATCTTTACCGTTTCTATTTGGTGGATAATGAATAGATATTTTTCGATTTTCTTTTGTGTATTAATTGTGGCTGTTGGATGCACCCCAAAGGCTATTCCTGGACCTGAAGGCCTACAGGGGCCTATTGGTCCAAAGGGTCAAGAAGGAACTGAAGGGTCTAAAGGTGAATCAGGTTTGCAAGGTCCTCCAGGACCCAAAGGGGAACCAGGGAAATCAGTTAGTTCAGAAGTACTTAATAATTTGAAACAAAAATTAGAGTTACTTGATGCTTCAATGGATAAAAAAGAAAAAATATGTTCATTAATATCCTATAAAGAAGGTATTGCACCTCCAGTTCTTGGTTTTGCTGCATTAACAACAAATGGAAAAATATTATTTATGAAAAATCCGAGCCCAATTTCAATCGGTAGCAAGTTTAAATTTCAAACACAGATTGCTGATCGTTCAGATTTTGTTGCATTAAATGTTCTTGAAGGTACAGAAGGTGAAAGAACATTCTATGTCGCTATTACTGCAGATGGGCATCATTATTATTCTGAAGATCTAAAAAAGTGGAATCCTCAGGGTCAAAGTTCCTTTTAAACTGGCTGCTTTTATTAAAAATATTTAAGGCCTTGAATCACTAGATTTGGGCCTTTTTTTGTTTTAGTATATGTCATATGATTGCGTGTTTTATCAGTTTATTATTATTTATCGGTTTTCTCAATGCTTCCGATCCTATTGTTATTGATGGTCTTTGGGATGATTGGGATTCAATCCCTATTGCTGTTATAGATGAAGAAGGGGACTATAATGGAGATGATTGGGCGGAATTGAAGATATCTAACGATAATGAGTTTCTATTTTTAAAAATTCAATTACACAGTGAAGAAACCTTACTCCAAAATTGGAATAATTTTCACTTATACATTGATGCAGACTTTGATTCATTAACAGGTCATCCATTTCGTGGGGTAGGTGCTGAGTTAGAGTGGCATTTTGGTGAACGTTCCGGACAATATTTTGTTCAGGATGGAGTGATTGATATAGGGCAGAATGATATTACTCTACGACAGGCTCCTACTGTGACAAGTAATGAATTTGAAATTGCTATTGCACTTGATTCTTTTGTGTTAAATAATCCGGATTCTATTGCAATTATTTTCAATAGTAATAATGACTATGGTGATTTGATGCCAGATAATTGGGGAGGAATTATATATCAAATTGATTCTACTGAAGTAGAAGAATTAGAACCCATATCATTAGAAAAGGCTGATATCCGTTTAGTGAGTTATAATACCTACAATACAGGTATTGTTGAATCAGATCGCCAACCATATTTTCAAAGAATATTTCAAGCATTAGATCCAGATATAATTGCGTTGCAGGAACACAGTGAATGGGATGAAATAGGTGATATTGTATCAAGCTGGTTTCCCAATGACACTTGGTATCAAGGGTATACGTTCCGTGATCTTGTAATATTAAGCAAATATCCTATTTTAGAAGAGTCGAATTTGATTAGTTCTGAGAGATCAATGTGTTCATTATTAGAAATTGATAATCCAAATCAACCTTATGTATTAATTATAAATTCTCATTTTTCCTGTTGTGATAACGATGATAATAGGCAGGAACAGGTTGATGAATTAGTTCAAGTTCTTAGAGAATGGATTTTATATGGCGATGGTCCGTTTGATCTACCTGATAATACACCGATTTTTCATGTTGGGGACTTTAATTTTGTCGGATATCAACAACAAATAAACACAGTAACTCTTGGGGATATATACGATGAATCATCATATGGTAATGATTTTCCTTTGGATTGGGATGGTAGCTCAGCTACTGATCTTTTCTCTAGACACACGCATAAAAGAATGGGATATACATGGCGAAATGATGGGAGCTCATATAATCCAGGGAAATTAGATTATATTATTTATACCGATAGTAACATATCTATATCAAGACATTTTGTACTAAATACCTTATCCATGCCTGATAGCGTATTAATTGAATGGGAATTAGAGTCAGATGATACGAATGAAGCTTCGGATCATTTGCCTAGAGTAGCAGATTTTATAATAAACGATCTTGAAGTTTCTGAAGAAACAAGTATAGCCCACAATTTTGCCTTACACGAACCGTATCCAAATCCATTCAACCCAAGAGTTAATATTCCAATATATTTGGATAGAAAAGCATATATACAGTTGAATATTTATGATATACATGGACGATACGTGACCGCTTTAGCAGATGATGTCTTTACGTCAGGGAATAAAGTATTTTATTGGGATGGAGCTTCATTTGCAAATGGTATATATTTTGTTCACTTACAAATGAATAAAGATGTACAAACGCAGAAAATTATCTTATTAAAATAATTGCAATCTGGAGGTCTTATTAGCAAAGATAACAATTCTTCAATTGTTTATTCAACAAATCCTGATTTCGATAAAGATCAAGAGCAAGAAATGGATATGGATCCTGATGGTAAGCAAGATTTGCGAATTCATTTGATTAGAAAAGGTGGAGGGAAGATTGTAACTGTAATTCGAGGGTATAAAGGAAGTAAAGAAGATTTAAAAACTTTAGGTAAATATTTGCAATCATCCTGTAGTACTGGAGGCACTTTCAAGCAAAATGAAATAGCATTACAGGGAGATTTTCGTAAAAAGGTGAAAGATCTTCTGATTAAAAAAGGATATAAATCAAAATTTAGCGGGGGATAATGCTCTATCATTTACTAAGACCGATTGCCATTACAGGAATTAATTTATTTTATAATTCTATTTCTGTGGAGAATCAGGATAGGGTACCAAAAAAAGGTCCTGTGATTTTTGCTGCAAATCATCCCAATACAATGATGGATCCTCTTATAGTAGCTGCAAGTTGCGGACGTAGAGTATCATTTTTAGCAAAAAGCACGTTATTTTTGAACTCTATTGTTTCCAGGTTATTGAGCATGATTGGAATTATACCTGTTTACAGGAAAAGTGATGCAAAAGATGATATGCATAAGAATGAAGAAATGTTTTCAGCTACCTACCGGCATTTAGAGAGGAATCACGGCTTATTAATATTCCCTGAAGGAGCATCTACCCCAGAACGAATTATTCATAAAATTAAAACTGGCGCAGCAAGAATTGGACTAGGAGCTGAGGAAAAGAATGATTTTTTATTAAATGTACAAATTGTTCCTGCAGGAATAAATTATTCGGCGAGTACAAAATTTCGCAGTGATGTTCATTGTAGATTTGGTAGGCCAATTAAATTAATGGACTATAAAGAGAAATATCAAAAAGATAATTGGTTAGCAGTAGAGGAAGTTACTAATCAAATACGTAAAGCTCTTGAAAAGCTTACAACAACAGTTTCTGATAAAGCAGATGAAGACATTCTTAAGTCATTAGAATCAATATACAAAAAAGAGCTTACTGTAAATTTAGGAATGGATAAAAAATCTAAGAGTGATGACTTTAATATATCCAAAGGTATTATAAAAGCGTTGGAATGGTTTAGTAAAAATAAACCTAAATGGACACTTGATATGAAACAGTCTATATACAACTATATTAGTATGTTAGATAGGCTTAATATTCGCGATGATTTTTTATCAACAGGACAATCAAAGATCACTTTTTTCCGTCGTATTCAATCATGGTTATTTTTAATTATTGGATTTCCAATATTTGTATATGGTGTAATAATTAATTATTTACCGTACAAAATATCTGGTCATCTTGCGGTATGGGCAGTAAAGGGGAATATTGCTGATATAAGTTCAAAAAAAATGCTCATTGGTCTAGGTTTTTTTGTTTTTTGGTATTCATTGTTACTTCTATTATTTCATTCTACTAGTTTTGACTTGATTTGGACTATACTTTTTTTTGCGACTTTTATTCCTGCAGGAAATTTCTCTTTATATTATTTTAGGAAAGCCAAGAATTATCAACAACATATTCGGTTTTTAACTATTTTTTATCAGAAACGTATTTTATTATATGAATTAATTGAGAAAAGATTGAGTATTATCAATGAATTGAATAGAGCAAAAGATGATTATTTTGCTCAGTTAGATAAAAAAGATAATAATTAACAAAATGGAATATTTCTTTAGTTTATTAGAAATATTTTTTCTTGATATCTAATCTATTCCATAAATTAAGGCCATGAAAATATTTAATTATACTTTATTGACTGTTTTAATCTTCTTAGTTGCTTGTACAAAATCTGAGAAGGATGTTGTTGGTGATATAACTTTATTAGTTTCTACAAATGTTCGGGGTCAACTTGACCCCTGCGGATGAAAGAAGAATCCTCTAGGCGGTCTGTCTAGAAAGTCAACATACGTTAAACAATTAAATAATGAAGGAAAGAATGTAGTTATTCTTGATGCAGGTGATTTATTGTTTAATAGTTCTGTATTAGTAGATGTTCAATCAGAAGCGGATAAATTGCGTGCCCAAACAGTTATTAAAGGTTATGAAAAGATAGGGTGTGATGTTGTTAATGTAGGAGGCTTTGATATGGCGGCTGGAATTGACTATCTTCAACTAATTGTTGATAGCACTGAGATTCCATTTATTTCAGCGAATATTATAGATTCTAAGACTAAGCAGCATCTATTTCCTCCACACCATATAATTGAAAATGCTGGTATATCCATAGGTGTGATCGGTCTTACAAATTTAATTCCATCACATGTTCGAACAGTAAAGCTTGAAGATTTTATCTCTGTTGGAAAAGCACAGATAGCCGAACTGCGAAAGAAAGTTGATATTGTTGTTGTATTAGCAAATGTGAATAGAGATAAAAATAAATTGATGAATGAAGAATTTATTGATGCAGATTATGTGTTTCTTAGTAGAAATCCGATGAGAACAAGATCTGGGACAGAGCAACCATTAAATGGGCCATTTACATATGGAAGTAATATTCAAGGAAAATATTTAGCACAAATTGATATTAATTTAACGGAGATAGATTCTCCACTAGTAGATGTTTCAAGTTTGCACACTCAAATGGATAATATTGATAAACGTTTGCAAAGGTTTCAGAATAAAGATCCAAAAAAGTCATTGGAAGATATTTATGCTGATCAGCCTCGAATAATAAAATTAATCGGTGAATTGAGACAAAATCGTGAATCTTTTGAGAAAAATCTTAAACTAGCCAAAAATACTTCTTTATATAAAAGTGTTTCATTATCGCGAAAGATAGATGATGATCAAGTAATGCTAACATACGTTACAGATGTACTTCAACAGTGTGAAGTGCTTACAAAATTTAAACATAAGAATAATCTCATGAAAAATTCTTCAGAATTTGAAAAGAATTTTAAAAAGGGTATTAAATCTGGATGAACATAGGATTGCCATCGGTTCAGGTTTTTGTATTAATAGTCTTCTCATCAGTATTTAGCTTATTTGTCAACGGTGTTCGTACTGATGGTATTCCTTTACTTGCTAAGGAGCTTGATGTAGCAGATAATATTGAAATTACAGTTGATGAACCGCAGCTTTTAGCTATTACATTAGAACAAGCGATTGATTTATATAAGAAAGGTACAGTATTTATAGATGCTAGAGAGCCAGAATATTTTACTGATGGTCATATAATGGGTGCTTGGAATATTCCATTTTTTTTCGAGCTAACATTTAAGCTTGATAGTCTCCAAGGAAAAGATAGCCCTATAGTGCTTTATTGCAGTGCTGACGAATGTGGCTCAAGTGAAGATTTAGCTTATGAATTACAAGCAGAAGGTTTTACTAATTTATATGTTTTCAAAGGAGGGTGGACTGAATGGAGTGAAAATGGCCACCCAATAGGTCCATGATTAGTTTAAAACAGCGTTCAGTACTTGTATTATTTTCAAGAATAGTGTTAGGTGTAGTTCTTATTGCTGCGAGCATTGATAAAATTCTCCACCCAGAAGCGTTTGCAAAAATAATTGGGAATTATAATGTATTACCTTTTGGTCTGGAAAATATTGTTGCTATTATTTTACCGATCTTAGAGTTATTTGTCGGATGTTGCCTTATTTTTGGTGTTATGCTTGATGGTTCGGCAGTAATCACTGCTGGAATGATGTGTGTATTTATTATCGCTTTATCACAGGCGATGATTCGAGGAATCGATATTAATTGTGGTTGTTTTAAAGTTTCTGTAGAGAATGGTGGAAGCTATATAGGATTTAGAAGAATTGTTGAAGATATTATATTTTTAGGTCTGGCACTTTTTATTCTGAATCGTGGCAAACGAAAGTGGGAATTGTATCCTAAAACTTGATTGACTAGATAATCAGCACTATATAAATTCATACCGCTTTTTACAAATGCGAGAGTAGCTCAGCTGGTAGAGCACCACC
>CEVM01105297.1_pt1 | contig 10918 bp, 13 predicted proteins | sample 531481 | NCBI WGS metagenome assembly CEVM01 (sample SAMEA2623649, study PRJEB7988) | marine metagenome | biome: marine biome (ENVO:00000447); feature: mesopelagic zone (ENVO:00000213) & marine oxygen minimum zone (ENVO:01000065); material: "saline water (ENVO:00002010), including plankton...
GCTGGTTCGCAGGGGATCGGGTGAGTTCTGATCGTCTGGCGCTCTGGGTATCAATGCGGCTCTCGGGCGCACAGGATGACCCAAATGCCCTGGCAAGAATTGGATGGGCTATTCGGCGCCTGACAGGCGGTCCTGGACCGAAGGTTGACTTGGCCGCCTTCCTGGATCGCCGCGATCCCGAGAACATCGAGGACAGTGCCGAGCGTTTTGAAGATCGCGCGGGCGGATGGCTAGACGTAATGGCTGCGGCGGCCGATCTCCACCCGATCACGCGGGCTTGCATGAGCTATCATCTCTGGAGGCTGGCGGGTCTCGGGCAACACGGCGACCAGATTGAAGCCGCCGTCACCGCGGCCAGGATCGCGGCCAGCGACGGAAGCGGTGCCATCTTCGCACCGCTCGCCATGGGTGGGGCAGGGGGGTTGCGTGCCTCCGGCTTGCCACCCGAACGGTTGTTCCGCTGGCTGGATGGGATGAACAGCGCTGCACTGACCGCAATGCGGCACTTGGACAATATTGAGGAATGGGCGGGGCGGGCAGAGAATGTCATGGCGCATTTGTCGGGCCGCACGCCGGTTGCTTTACGAAGGATTTTCACCGAGTGGCCTTTGGTGTCGGCACCTATGGCCCAAAGCCTCTCAAGCGCCAGTCGCGCTGCCGTTCAGCGCAATTTGGCGTGGATGGAGATGCACGGGCTCATCCGAGAAGTGACCGGTAACGAACGGTATCGAACGTGGTCTCTCGACAACTGAAAGTCGCTACGCCGGGGTTGCTAGATTCGTCAAATGTGACAGCACGACAAAATGTGTCATGCTGCTCTGATAGAGTTAGTGCAATCTGGGAATAAGGTTGTCCGAATGAGCTATTAAGAAACTGCTAATCTGCTGCGCGTCGCTGACAGGGTCATTTCAGGGCCTCGCATGACCTATTCAGCTTACAGACAGCGTTTCTGTCTACGATTGAAGAAGGCGCGACATTCTGACGTTGGCAGATGCATCACCCAAGGCGTAAGCGCGTATCCGTCAAGAAAGTGTAGGGCGGTAGATCAAGGTTGCGCGGTGCCGGGCCTTTGCGAATTCGTCCGGCAGTATCGTAGTGAGACCCATGGCAAGGGCAAAACCAGCCTTTCCAATCTCCAAGCGGATCGCCGCTGTGCTGACCAAGAGGCACACAGCCAAGATGCGTGCAAATCCCGATGACGATCAGCCACTCTGGCCGTTCCGCTCGATCTGCATCTGGCGCGGGATCGATGAGGTCAGCCCCATCATCGGCGCGTGCAAGGGCAATCTGTTCTTGCGTGCGTCGGTCAATGAAAACCGGTTTCCCCTGCCACTTGAGCGTGATGCGCGTGCCAACCTCAACGCCGTCAAGATCAACCTCGATCGAGGACAATGCGGTCACATCCGCACTTGGGTTCATCGAATTGATCAACGGCCAAACAGCCGCTCCGGTCGCGACTACACCTGCACCAGCGGCGCTATAGTAAAGAAAGTCACGCCGTGCCGATTTTGCGCTGGTGTGGCCAATACGGTTGTCAGCTGTTTTGGGGGTATTTTGGTTGATCATATCAAGCTCCAGAATCTGATTTTCTGTCGCGCCCCCTGCCTCAGATGCCCCAGGCGTAGTTGGGCACTCGGCCCAAGTGAACCGACACTTCGCCAAGACCGTCAATCGCTTCCAGCGCGATCTTTGCGGCATCTTCTTCGTCGTTGGAATTGACGATGCCCCAGACATCCACACGATTTTCCGCAACTATGACGTTCAGATGAACCGGGTTCAGTCCCGGCACCTGAGCAAGCGCGCCCAGGATGATGTCACGTTTTTCATCCTCGTCTGCGCCCGAGCGGATGTGCACGATCGGTTGCGCTGCGAGAGCCTGCAACAGATTGGCACGGCTCACGATACCGACGAGCTTGCCGTCTTCGACAACTGGCACCCGCTTGATGTGTTTCTTTTCAAGCATCCGGGCGATCTGCCCGACAGGCGTGTCGGGTGTCACGGTCGTCACTTGCGTGGTCATGGTATCCTGAAGGCGCTGTCCGCGCTCTTGGACGAAGCTTCTCGCGCTTGTCTGGGACTCGGAGAAAAGGGACAACCACCAGGATCGGGTCTGGTCCTTTGCACCCTCAACCCGGCGCATGAGATCTCCCTCACTCACGATGCCCACAAGGCCGTCCTCATCGTCCAGGACCGGAATGGCGCTGATCCGGTGTTGCGACATCAATTCGGCCGCCTCTTCGACTGTTGTATCTGGCCTTCCAGAAATGACAGTTTTCGTCATGATATCTGATGCGTTCATCTCAGGTTCGCCTTTCGCGCTCTGTTTTCTGCCACCAGGAAACCGAACGAGGTTTCATTGGCCGCTAAACTGGTGACGTGCGAAGCAGCGAAACATTACAGGCGATTGTCCTTTCCAGCGCAGAATGGCTCGCCGACATGTGCTGAAGATCGCGCGAACCGGATTTCGCTTTGTCGTTTCAGACCAAGACATTACGCCGGATTGTGCGCCTGCTCTGAAGTCTTGCGCGTCAATCGGTGCATGTACCAAAGCACGAAAACAGGGACAAAAAACCATTGCAGGATAGGGGACAGCCCTGTGCCGAGGATCGGGAGGGTGGGCATCACCCCGTCATAGGCCCAGCGGTCCGTCACCTCGGTATGCAGGTATTCAAGACCAATGGTTGCCAAAATCCCAACCGCAAAAAACACCGCCAAGGCTGCCATGCCTGTGTCTGCAATCCAATTGCGGCTCTTGCCGACAACGGCGGCACACCAGAATGCCGCAAGCGCGATGGCCAGGTCACCCAGCGTTGCCTTGAGGCAAATGACGATACCGGCAAAGTGTTCGGTTTGGCTGAGGCTCGCAAACAGTGGGGCCTGCAAGAGTTCCCACGTGAAATGCCCCAGGAACGACAGAATTAGAAGGTCAACCTCTGGCGGCAGGCGACGGGGAAGCGAAACGAGTACGGGCATCTGGAACCTGATGTTTTCAGAGAAGAATTGGTCATTGATCCCGACAGTCTTATCCTGAAGCCAACACTGTGAACAGAGAGGCTGCGCTGGCCACTAGCCGCTTGCTGCACCCGGATACTGTTGGCCGCCAAGATTGACTCAAATCAAAGTCGTGCCCCGGCAAGAAGTCTAAACCTGATCGTGAGAATCCTGAGAGGTTTGGACGGATGTTCAATGCTATGCGGAGAATTTGGGGCGTGAGGATGCGTGCGGTGATAGCCGCCGCAGCCATCTTGGCGCTTCTTGTCTCTGCATTTGCGGTGCCGCCGGAAATCGACCACGAGGCCATGCAGTCGCGAGCTGCCGCTGTTTCCGTCGCCAACGTCGGCAGTGATGATGGCGGTCGCATACAGCTTGCTTCAAGCGTGGAATGCCATGCCGGACTCAGCTGCATACCCGCGATCATGCCCAGCGACGGACAAGGTTTGGCGCACGCCGATACCGCGCCTCACCCTTCCCACAATATTGAATACCATACGTTGGGGGTCCTTTACCGACCGTTCCAACCGCCTCGAATCCTTTCACAGGTCTGACCGCCGGCACCGGTTGTCCGGTGCCGCAAGCCATCTTGTGAAAGGAGCGAGCTATGCTTGCCGAACGAATAAACATAACCACTGAAGTCTCTCGACGTGAAGCCGAGACTAAACTCATCGAGTGCCGCAACAAGTTTCTGGGGTTTCTTCGAAAACGTCTGCGAAATCCGCAGGATGCCGAGGATGTCTTTCAGGATTTCTGTCTAAAGGTTCTGCGCAACCACGCTTCTATCAAAAGCGGCGAGCGGCTGGATGCCTGGTTGGCAATCACCCTGAGGCACACACTGACCGATCACTACCGGCGTCAGGCGACGCGAAATCGGGGGACCGAAGCCTACGTGAACGAGGCCAAGATCATTTCTCCGGAGACGGGTCCCGCGTCCGAGGATGTGGGTGAGCCTGCGTGCAGCTGCGTTCTTTCCGCTATCCGAGAACTGCAACCGGCCCACGCCGAACTGTTGACGCGCCTCGATCTGCGCGAAGAACCACGTGATACTTTAGCAGCCGACCTTGCGGTCAGCCCGAGCACTTTGCGGGTGCGTGTCCATCGTGCGAGGCTCGCGTTGAAGAAACGCATTTCCGAGATCTGCCCGACTTGCGGCGATGGCCGGTTCATGCAGTGCGACTGCGGTCATTCCCCAGAAGTCCACAATCGGACGGAAATGGCGTTCTGAATGTCGGGAAACGCCCAAATGCGCTTCTTCCAATCAACGACAGACATTTTAGCGAAGGGTCAAATGATTGGGCGAAGCGAAATCTATGACAAATTAGATACGCCGGGTCGCCCCATCGCGCGGGGTGGGAACCCTGGTCGGAAACCGCAGCGCACCGTCGCCCCTTTGATGTCGCGGCGGCCGGGGCGCAATCCAGGTGCGATCTGGGGAATACACCTATGAGATCTCCCCGCGCGCCAGGTTCAATTCGCGACGATGAGCTTGAAGCGTTGATCTGCGACTGTCTTGACGTGCTTCTGCCTGTGCTTCCCCCAGATCAGGCAAACATAGTTCGCGCTGTAGATCTCGAAAGGGAATCGCCCCAATTTGTTGCTGAAACTCTGGGGCTACGACTGAACGAGGTCGTCACGTCCCTTTCGCTGGGGCGGCAGGGTCTGAAAGACCTGTTTGGAGAGTTGTCGATGATCTGCCCGGAACACGGACTGGCTGGATGCGACTGTCACTCGAAGCGTGCCTCAAGAATCTGAATATCCTGCTTCCTGTAACGTCGGGCCGCCTCGTGCGTCTTTACAATACAAAGGCAAATTCCTGATGGAGGATATGAACATGTGCCCGACCTCGAATGCACCATCCAAGACGCAAGACCAGAAGCAAGATAGCTGCTGCGGGCCGTCACCCGACGCCTCGAAAAGTGCCGCAACTGAGATCCGAAAAACGGCATCGGCAGATACTCAGAACACTTCGGCAAAAGAGACCGCCACTGACGGATCCCGCAGTTGCTGCGGCGGGCAAGGGTCGAAATAAATCGGCCATTTACGCCGGTTCAAAAGATCCAAGGAGACTAATCATGCCAGCTATTCTGATCATTTTTGCAGCCGGATTGACCCTCTTTCTGGTGGATTACGGCTTCCGCCACCGGCCTGTCGTCCCAGCAATGGCGCGCCTCAAATCCGCCGCTGAAAACTGCAGTAGCAAACCGAAGGAAAAATTCTGATGAAGGGAACATTTGCCAGCACCATCGCGGCATTGCTAATGACGACCGCGGTTGCGACTGCTCAGACCATCGTCTTCGTGCCGGAAGGTAGCGCCGACAGCGTCCGCATGGTGAAAGCCGAAACCGGCGAAACCATCCGGCGGATCACCGGGCTAGAGGCAGTCCATGGGCTGTCCGGCGCGCCGGGTGTGCCTTATTTGGTCGCGGGTAGTTATGCCGAAACAGACCGCGTGGCGATTGTAGAATTGAACCAGCCCGAGGGTGTCTCCGAAGATGAACACGCGGCGCATCACGCAAAACCCGCAGCCAAGCCGACCGGGCCAGCGGATGCGGGTATCAGCATTCTCAGTGTGCTGGATGCAGCGTCCGGCGAGATTATTCGACGGATTGAGGTTCCGGGGGCTGTCCATCACACTGCCGTCTCGCCTGACGGACGATTTGCCGTGGCGACTCATCCTTCGGGCGACGGAATTTCAGTGGTCGACCTGACGACTTTCGAGCTGATCGCTTTCATTCCGACCGGCAGCATGCCCAACTACGCCGCTTTCGGGTCTGCCCCGGACATTGTCTATGTGTCGAATGGCGGCAACGGCACTATCAGCGAGGTCGATCTTGACCGCGCAATTGTGCGGCGCAACATGGTGGCCGGAATTGCGCCGGAACACATCGTTATCGATGCTGCCAATTCCACTCTTTTTGCCGCCGATCCGGAAGAGGGCAACGTGCTGGAGCTGTCGCTGGAGGACGGCTTTGTTTTGCGCAGTTTTGCCATTGGCGGTGAGTTGCACGGGCTGGACTTGTCCGATGATCGCACATCGTTGTTTGTCGCCGGTCGCGGTGAAGGCAAGATCGTGGCCGTTGATCTGGCGACCGGGGGTTTGACATTCGCTCCGATGTCACCCGAGCCCTACCATCTGACGAATATCCCCGGAACCGGCACATTCTACGTCTCATCGCGCGCCGAACCAAAGGTCTGGATAATCGATGAGGCCACTCTGACAACGGTAGGAGAATTCCCGATCGAAGGCGAAGGGCACCAGATGGTGGCAATTCGCTGATAGAATCCGGAGCCCTAAGGAAATGCGAAAATGAAGATGCTTTGACGTCATTGTCGGTCAACGCTGCTCAGAGGTTCACGAATAGTCATGAATAACTCTCTGGACAACCATGCCGTTCCAGAGGCGACGATGGGCCATATGGAAGGTGAAGAAGCGCATGATTGATCCGGGGCAAACAACCCTGCTTCGAGGGCGCAAGCCCGTCCCTATCTGCTCAGGAGAGACTTTGGAAAGGAGCCTTTAAATGTCTGGTTTTGGAATGGGTTTCGGCGGTTTGTGGATGCTCTTGCTTCTTGTTGTTATCGTTTTGGCGATAGCGGCACTGATCAAGTATCTGCGGAAGTAACTATGGTCGAAAAAATTATGAGCTATAGGATAAATCGAACCATCAACAACGCGTCCGCGGAAGGGCATCGAGGGCCTCACGCGAACGACGCGCCAATGCGGGATTTCGGGTGCTTACCGCGATCGACGTCAGGGCTACCATGAAAGAGAAGACCAATAAGGACATGTCTGAGTGTCTTATTCTTGGGGATGCTGTCCGGACATGATCTGGCAGTGAAAGCCTCGAAACGAATGGCGTCGCGATTCTGCCCTGCAACATCAACTTGTACGAGACAAAATCAGGGGTCCAAGTTTCCGTGGTCGATCCGCTAGCGTCTTTAGCCGGTATCGACAACAACCAGTAACAAGGAGTGGCTGGACAAGTTCGGGAGATGCTGAGCGGCGTTCTGGAAGAGGTCTGAATGGCTGACACCACCGGTGATCTATTCGGTGGCGTTTGCTTTGCGGCACGATCAATGACGGAGTGCAACTTAGATTTTCTCCGTCGGTTTGCGCGGATGCATTTGTCACGTCTGACCGTTCTTGTTCTGAGATCGTGGACATGCGCAAGAAGATGGGTACCTTTGCAATTTGAAAGCAAGCAATCAGATTTTCGCGGACATGCGAATCCGGAGGTCTGATAGTAACTACCCGAGGCAGACACATGACACACTCCCACGGCGACGACGCGATGAAAAAGGGCTCGATAAGTCTGGGGGGGGCGGTTGGCATGGGCACCGGCGTGATGATTGGCGCAGGCATTTTTGCGCTGACCGGGCAGATCGCCCAGCTTGCCGGCCCATACTTTGCGGTGTCGTTCGTGCTGGGGGCAATCGTCACGTCATTCAGCGCCTATAGCTACATCAAGATGTCGAACGCCTGGCCATCCTCTGGCGGCATCGCGATGATCCTGCAAAAGGCTTATGGTCCCGGCGCGATTGCGGCCGCAGCGGCGTTGCTGATGGCGCTTTCTATGGTGATCTCCGAAAGTCTGGTGGCGCGGACATTTGCGACCTATGTCTTGCGCCCCTTCGACATCGCGGGTGGGCCGCTGGTGCCGATACTGGCGGTCGGGGTCATATTGTTCGCATTTCTCGTGAACATTTCCGGCAATCGTTCCGTCGGACTGCTTTCGATTATCATGGCCGTCTTCAAGATCGGCGGCATCGCCTTGTTCGGCATTGTCGCCCTGTGGTCGGGTGGTTTCAGCTTTCCGGACGCCAGCACCGGCATCGGCGGGTTTGACCCGACCGGATTTGTAGCCTCAGTCGCGCTGTCTATCCTGGCATTCAAAGGCTTTACCACGATCACGAACAGCGGCGCTGAAATCACCGACCCGCACCGCAACGTCGGGCGCACCATCATGATCTCGATTGCGATCTGCGTTGTGGTCTATCTTCTGGTTGCCTTTGCCGTCGGCTCCAACCTGACCATCGATCAGATCGTCGCGGCAAAGGATTACTCGCTGGCCGAAGCCGCATCGCCGGCGTTGGGGCAGTTCGGATTCTATTTCACGGTCGTTCTGGCCGCCGTGGCGACTGCATCGGGGGTATTAGCCAGCGTCTTTGCCGTGTCGCGCATGTTGGCGATGCTGACAGACATGAAGATGATACCGCACAGCCATTTCGGGATGTCCGGCCCGATCCGCAGCCATACGCTGGTCTACACCGTGGTCCTGGCCTCGATACTTGCGGTGTTTTTCGACCTCAGCCGGATCGCGTCGCTTGGGGCGTTCTTTTATCTGATCATGGACATGCTCGTGCATTGGGGGGTGTTTCGACACCTACGGCACGAGATTGGCGCGAACGCGGTGATCCTTCTGTCTGCGTTGGCGTTTGACGCGATTGTTCTGCTGGCTTTCACGATAATGAAACTGGGTTCGGATCCGTTGATCGTGCTTTATGCAGCGGTCGGGATCACGGCAGTCTTCATTTACGAGCGGATCTATCTGTCCCGCTGGACCGCGCCACAGGCGGATATGAAGCACTAGCGACGCAGCATCGTTGCACGGCTACGACGAGGATTTTGAGATGTGCCTTTCCCAGACTGTCAGTTTCACAGCGAGCGTCTTTCTTGTCGGCGGCGGTGCCTTCGCGGTTGCCAAAGCATGGCAAATCAACAAGCGTTACTTGCCGGTCGCCTTGATGCCGCTATTCGCCGGCCTGCAACAGTTCATGGAGGGTAACGTCTGGTGGGGCGTCAATACTGGCGACCCGGGAACGACACTGCTTGGCGCTTTGGGGTTCATCTTTTTTACCTGGTTCATGTGGCCATTCTGGATTCCGCTTTCCAGCTATGTGCTGGAGCCGAGCGGTAGCCGCCGACGTCCCTACATGTTGGCGATGACGTTGGCCGGGCTTGCCTTCGGGCTGGCGCTATATGTCCCACATCTGACCAATCCGGAGTGGATTGAGGTCACCGTCAATCAGGATTCGCTGGCCTATGAGGGCACCATGCTCCTCGACTTTCTGATTCCTCGCGAGATGACTTACGTGATCTACCTGTTCCTGATCATCGTGCCGCCAATGATTTCGACATATCTGCACATGCGCTGGTTTGCGTTGACCATTGTGACCGTGGTCGTCGTCGACATCCTGTTTCTGCGCTACGCTTATATCTCGTTTTTCTGCCTGCTGGCGGGGCTTGGGACGCTGCACCTGATTTACATCATCGTACGCAACAAATGCGCGCGGGAATGCCCAATGTTGTTTGGCTAAAGCGTTTCGACTTAAACCTGAATCACCATTCTCTGCCTTTCGCCTGTGGCTCAAACGCGATTGGTGATGAGCGATGTCTCAAATCAAAGTCGAAACGTTTTAGATTCCATATTGGGTCAACGTTTGTCCGAGGGTTTGTGGGGCAGTCTGGGCTTGTCACGCGACTTCAACGCCTCAAAACCGACGATAACGTCCAGAAGCTCAGTCGTGATCTCTGACTGGCGGACCGATCTCGTATCGGCAAGCAGTTCCTCAAGTCGGTCGTCGACCGATTGCTCGGCCTGCTGCGTCCGTGTCAGGCGTGCGGCGTTTTCGGTCAGCAGCGCCTCGGCCCCGGCTCGGAACAACTCGGCGAAAAGATAGCTGCGGATGAGCGCCGCCAGAAGCTGGTTCGTCGGCAGGTGGAACTGCGGCAGGCTGCGCGAATCCCAGGGGCGCCCGGCAAGGTCGCCCAGCATTGCAGGATCGAGCGGTAAAAGCCGTTGCAATGCCGGCGACTGTTGGCCGCGCGCGCCGCGCTGCATGAGCACCAGCGAAACCGTGATGGCCCCAGTTGTGGCCGGTGCGCGAATGGCGTCGATATGTGTGATGAGCGCGCCGGCCAGCCGGCCCAGCCCTTCGGCCGTTGCCGGCGGCAGCAGCGTGGTGATTGGATGAATGCCAAGCCCTGTCAGCGCGTCCTCCATCTGAGCGCCAATGCAGATTACACGCGTCGCCTGCCTGTCAGTCGTGGATTGCGCCACCATTTCAGCCAGCGATTCGTTGTAACTGCCGCAAAGCCCGTGATGCGACCCGAAGGCGATCAGGACTGGCACTGCGTCGGTCTCCGCGGCGACCGGCAGCGGGCCGTTGCAATGCATGAAGGCCTGAAACCCGCAAAGCACGGTGTCGCGATAGGTTTCGATTGTCCGGGCGGCCTGTTCGTAGGGCAGCGCGTTGATCGCCGACATGGTTTTCATCGTCCGCACGATGCCGCGAATGCTGCGCATCGTTTCCGTGCGGTGGATCAGGAGGTCAAGCGTTTGTGCCATCTGCCGCGCCCTCCGCCGCGACCGCCACGTGTGCTGCGCCGACGACTGCGGCCCGTGTTTCGTCATCAAGGCTTCGGTTCTCGGCGATCAGCGCTGTTAGACCATGATCGTCGTGCCGGATGCGCTCGCGGATGGCGCGCATCGCCGCCATGGCCTGCGGTTCAGTCAGCCCATCAAGGAGGCCTTCCATCGCGCCAAGCAGAACCGCCAGTTGTTCGCACGCCGCGATCGGATCACGTTCGGGTTGTAGCAGCGCCGCCCGCACCGCAGCACCGCGCGCCAGACGCGCCCGGGTGGCCGGATCCAGCCGGGTTCCGAACCGGGCGAACTCTTCTAACTCCTCGAACTGCGACAGGGTGACACGCAGGTTTCCGGCAACTTCCCGGAAGGCCCGTGCCTGCGCCTTGCCGCCGACGCGCGACACTGACACGCCAAGATCGACGGCGGGAAATTGGTTGCGGCGCACCAGACGGGGCGACAGGTAAATCTGACCATCGGTAATCGAAATGAGGTTGGTCGGGATATAGGCCGAGAGGTTCTCGGCCTGGGTCTCCACCACCGGCAGAGCGGTGATT
>CEVM01038192.1_pt1 | contig 10811 bp, 11 predicted proteins | sample 531481 | NCBI WGS metagenome assembly CEVM01 (sample SAMEA2623649, study PRJEB7988) | marine metagenome | biome: marine biome (ENVO:00000447); feature: mesopelagic zone (ENVO:00000213) & marine oxygen minimum zone (ENVO:01000065); material: "saline water (ENVO:00002010), including plankton...
TTCTCCCCTTAAAAGTGTCCCATCATCGCTGAACGCCTACACCGTGGAGCCGGTTCGTTCGCTGTAACTCTGCCTGCTCCCTACCGGTCCAGTTACCCCGGATGTTATAATAACGCACCGAACAAGCGACCTAAATCGATGGCAGAGAGGATGATTGACATGCCGCAGATATCTGGACTTGGCCACGTAGGGATATATGCCGAAGACCTAACCAAGCAACGTGATTTTTATTCCAGAGTTTTGGGCTTAACGATAGCCGACGAAGATCTGGAGAACCGGGGCATGGTGTTTATGAGTTCGGATCCTGAATCCGAACACCACGAATTCGTACTGATGAAGGGCCGGGTTACCTCGGGCGATGCCAAGGTCATCCAGCAGATCTCCTTCCACGTTCCGACCATCGACGATCTGCGAGGTTACAAGCAGGCGCTCGACGCCGAGAACATCACCATCGAGAGAATCGTCAGCCACGGCAACGCTTTCGGCATGTACTTCTTCGACCCCGAAGGCAACCGGGTCGAGGTTTACTATCGAACCGGCGTTCCGGTGCCCCAGCCCCACGGCGACCTGATCAACCTGGAAGACTCCGACGAGAAACTTATGGGCGACGCCCGCGAGTTGCTTCTAGCCAAGTAACCCGCCTAAGCACCCGAGTTCAAAAAAGAGGCCTCCCGGAATACCGGGAGGCCTCTTTCTAATCCTGATCTAATCTAGGATTGAAACAGGCTAAGCAGCCATTATGGTCCTCCTGTCTCCGCATGTTATGTCTTCTACCGACCGTCTCATGGTGGACTACTGGCCCACCAAGGCGACAACCCTACCCGCCGTATTCCGACGCATACCAGTTGTATATCTCATCCCCGGTACACATCCATACATCGCCGTGGCCCGCTATGTAAGCGAGTGCCTGTTCCAGATATTTGGACAGGTGCGGCGCTCCCACCAAGAAGGGATGCAGCGCGATGGCCATGGTCCGGGGTATGGTGGCACCTTCCCGGTACAGAACGTCGAACTGGTCAACAATCATCTGGTAGAACTCCTGGTCGGACCGTTTGGAACTCAGTACCATGCCGATGTCGTTGATGTGCTGGGTGTAGGGGACGGACGCAAGTTTCCCGCTTTTGACATTCATCTGAAAGGGCTGGTCGTCGCACACCCAATCGCAGACATACTTCACTCCGGCTTCCACCAGCAGGTCCGGGGTCACGTAGCTCTCAGCCAAAGCCGGACCCAGCCATCCGATAGGCCGGGTACCCGTGGTTTGCTCAATTATGGCTAGGGTGTCGCCAATGACCTTCCGTTCTTCGTCTTCCGGCAGATTGGTCAGGTTCTGGGAATTGGTCATGCCGTGGCCCAGTATTGGCCAGCCCAACCTTACCATCTCGTCGACGACGGGTTTCTCGTGTATGCACACCTCACCATTGAGGGTCGAAGAGCCCTTGATTCCCAATCGCTCCATCATCTCGAAGAGACGCCACATCCCAACCCGCATGCCGTAGTCCCGCCATGCGTAGTTGATAACGTCGGGTTTTAGGTGAGCCAGACCCTCGCTCTGGGCGGTGGCTTGTACGTCAACTTTGAAGTGCTCTACGTTGTAGCAGACCCAAACTGCCAGCCTTTCACCGTTGGGCCAACGAAAGGGTTCACGCTGGGTGATTGCTGAGAAGTCGTACCTTGTATTATCTTGCGGCATTCCTCGTTCCCTCCTGGAGATTATTCACGTCACTGGACCAAGGCTGACTACATGCTGATATCGCCGTGCCGGCAGCAAGTCTACTCAGACCAGATCCCACTGAACTGGGTGCCCACAACCCGGTCGTAGGGCACCGGTCCGGAGAGTATCCCAGTTTCTTGGGCGAAGCGATTCATGGCCTCCACGGCAGTTTCGGGAATCGATGGGTCGTAGAAGGGCAAATCCCGCTCTACCAAAGCCGCAATCATCTCGGCTTCTTGGGCGGGAAACAATCGCTGCCCCACTTGGGTCGCCAAGGACGGGTCCGCTTTCAGATCTTTCTGTACCTTCACGATCGCGCGGACAGCGCCCGCCACCTCATCTAGGCTTTTGTCGATATGACTGTCCGAGGTGACTAACGCAGCAAAAGTATATCCGGTGGCTGAGACCGGGCCGATACCCCTCCTAACGTCAAGAATCACCTTGCCGGCCCCACTTTGGACCGCCACTTCACAACCCATGGCGTTGGCCCAGAAACCATCGATCTCGCCCCTTTCCAACACCCCGGCGGCGTGAACCCCGAAGTTGACGTCGTGACCTTCCGCACCGGGCACCCGGCCCAACTCCACCCCGTCTCTCACCAGGTCTATGCCAGCTTCGGTCAACAGGTGCCTGAAGGCTTGCTCCGGTCCCGGCGCCGCCCCGATACGCAGTCCCTTCACCGCCTGAACGTCTCCCGGCTCCACATCCAGGTCCGCCCGGAGAACCAACAGCCAGAAGGTTTGCTTAGCTAGCGCAGCAACCACTTTGGCGCCTTGCCAATCGGGAAAAGCCGCCAAAGTGGCATGGGCCGGCCCGGCGACAAAGTCTATCTCGCCGTCCCGTAACGCCGCCATAGCTCTGGGAATCGGGGAAATCATCTGCAATTCCGCATCCACTCCTTCGGCCTTAAAGTGTCCTAATTCGACAGCGGCCACGGCGGGAAAATATGAGTTGGATACAAGGTCTGGCACGGCGATACGCATGAAATGTCTCCTTCAGTGATTTGTGCGCGTCCGTTACTTTTGGCGCAACAATCCTGGTGCGAACTTGTAGATTCTAAAAAGTTACCCGCCACGGACGGCGTAGAGAGCGGCATACTAGGCTTAGATCCCCAGCGGGGAAATCTTCAGCAGCCGCTAATACGACTCGGTGGCCACCGAGTCGATCTCTCGCAGCACCGTATCCAGGGAAAGCGGGTCTTTCAGATAGCTAAGAAGCCCCAACCAAAAAGCTCGCTGGACGCTACTGGGCATCAGGTCGTCAGCATCGAATCTTATCACGCGGGCCGAGGCTAGTTGGCGGGCGAGGGCGGCAGAAGTGGCATTCGGGTAGCTATCCAAGCTGAGGGACTTGTTGGGAGACAGATACCCGCCCATCATTGCCCAGGGTTCCCAGACGCTTCCGGTGGCCAGATACTTCATGAGAGACCGTGACGCCGCAGTTTCATTCAGCATAACGACCATATCCGCCCCGACGGTCGTCGAAGAAGCGAATCTGGTGTCAAGACTGGGAAGTGGGAAAAAGTCGTAAGCCTCGCCGGCCTTCAGTTCAGGAAACTCGTCGGCGATGAACCCTTGAGTGAAGCTGCCTAGAAGATACATATAAGCATCCGGAGGGTCACTGAACAGTACGTGGGCGCCCTTGACCGGATCGGTCTATTGGCCCTGAAGAACAAGTACGACCCGGCGAATCTATTCCGTCTGAACCAGAACATCAAGCCGACGGTATGACCGGGGCTTGAAAATCAATCCTCCAGGGCGCCAGGATAGATGGTGACATGCTGAGGAGACGTCGTTAGGTATCAGCCACCAATAACCCTCTCCATTTTTGGAGGGGTTAATTATTTACAGAGCCAGCCGGCATACGCCGGTTCTGTAAGCCATAGCTGGCCTATCATATGTGGTAGAATCCGCCCGGAACCACGATGGAACTCCAAACCATTAGCAAGGAACCGAGATAGATGGCCGCTTTAGAAACCGGCGTCCAATTCCACCTGCCAACCTACGCCCACGTTCCCCTTCCCCAGCTTATCGACCTGGGTAAGATGGCCCAGGCAAGCGGGGTGAAGCAACTCTGGGTTACCGACAACCTGCGCAGCCGCAACGCCTTCGTTGTGCTGACCGCTTTCGCCGCCAATATTCCCATCAACCTGGGCACGGCGGTAACCGTTCAATATTTCCGCAATCCGGTGGACGTGGCCGACTCGGTCGCCGCCATCAGCGAGATTATGGACGGCGACGAACTGAGCATCGGCATCGCCAGGGGCAACGGGAACACACCCAACTTCGTCAACACTCCCAAGCCAATCACCATGGCGCGGGAGGTGGCCCAGAGCCTGAAACGCCTGCTGGCCGGGGAGTCTGTGTGCTTTGCCGACTATCCGGCGTTGACCGAGTACTTCAACTTCAATCCCACCGCCTCGTTCCGTATGAACTTCAGCCCCAAGACTCCCATCCGCTTGTATTGCGGAGGAAACGGCCCCTTAGGCCTGGCTGTGGGTGGGGAACACATGGACGGCCTCATCGTGGGGGGTGAATTCAAAGCAATCTCCGGGGCGGGACATCTGCCTTCAGTCCTGGACAAGTTTGAAGAGGGCGCCGCCAAGGCTGGAAAGAGTACGGACTTGCCTAAGATAGCCGAGATTAAGCTTTCCGTGTCACGAGACAAAGAGGCGGCCCGAGCGTTCGCCAGACCCACCGCTGGCCGCAGAATCTTGAACCTCAGCCGCCGCGGCTACGGTCCGGAAGACATCCTCGCTATGGGAGTCGACCCGGAAGATGTCGCCAAGTTGGACGACGCCCAGAGAGAAGGTGCTACCGAGGAACGGTTCTCCGCGCTGGTGACTGACGCCATGCTGGACGCGGTATTCGTGGCGGGAGAGCCGGAGTACTGCATCGAGCGGATGATTGAGCTTCGAGACACGGCTCAGAAGTACGGGTTCAAACAGTTGATGTATTCCGAGTTGGGCCCGGACGTGGAAGAAAGCCTGCGCCTGTTGTGCGACGAGATAGTTCCGGCTGTCTAACCCCAACTTGGATATTTGGCTTGCCGGTTGCAATTCCGGCGTGTTCCCTGAGACACTAGCATCCTAATCGATCAGTAAGGAGGGAAGTCCTCTTGACGCAAGCGAAAGACGGTGGAGAAGCGATTCTGGAGGCGTTCCGGAATCTGGACATCGATTACATCATAGCCTCGCCGGGCTCCGAGTGGGCCCCGGTATGGGAAGCCCTTGCCCGGCAGCGAATCAACGAATCCGACGGCCCCACCTACATCAATTGCTGGCATGAAACCCTGGCCGTGGACATGGCCATCGGCTACACACGAATAACCGGCAGGATGCAGGCCGTTCTGCTTCATGCCGGGGTGGGTCTGCTGCAGGGTAGCATGGGCATTCACAGCGCCACATTGGGCGAGGTACCCATGCTGGTATGCTCCGGTGAAGCCAACAGTTACGGGGAAAATCCCGAGATGGACCCCCAAGCCCAATGGTATCGTAATCTGAGCGTGGTCGGTGGCCCGAACAAGTTCGTCGACACCTTCACCAAGTGGAGCGGCCAGGCCACCAGCCCTTACACGCTCTATGAACAGTTGGTTCGGGCCGGCGAGATGGCTCAAAGAGTGCCCCAGGGTCCGACCTACCTGGACGTTCCCATCGAGAGCATGATTCACGACTGGACACCACCGGCCAAGATTCGCAAAGTTCCGGGAGCGCCAAAGAATCAACCGACGCCAGATTCCATCAGCAACCTTGCCGAATTACTGTCCAACAGCAAAAATCCTCTGATAATAACAGAGTCGGCCGGGCGGACGCCCGAGGGCTTCGCCAGCCTGGTCAAGCTTTGCGATATGCTGGCTATCCCGGTGGTGGAGAGCGCGGCAGTATACTCCAATTTCCCCAAGAGCCACCCGATGCACATGGGGTTCAATCCACGGCCCTACATGAATGAGGCAGACTTGGTTCTGGTTATCGCCAGCCGGTCTCCCTGGTATCCCCCTTACCAAGGTCCGAGCAATGCCACCGTGGTAGTGATGGGCGATACCACTCTCAAGGGCCACATGGTCTACCAGAATCTGATGGCCGATCACTACGTGGAAGGCGACTTGCCCATCGGCCTGGGACTGCTGTTAGATGCATTGCAATCCAGCGGTGCGGGAAATGCCAGTAAGATCGCAGAGCGGCGGAGCCGCTGGGAAGCCGAGCACAACAAGATAACCGAAAGCATCCAGGCGGAGCAGGCCGCAGCGAAAACAAAATCTCCCATAGACCCGGTATGGCTCTGCGCCGCATTGAACGAGGTCATGCCCAAAGACGTCATATACTCGGAAGAGACTACCTCCCATCGGGGCGCAATTATTCGCCACGTCAACTGGGAAGCCCCCCATGCCTACCTCCATCCCAGCGGCGGTCTGGGCCAAGGGCTGGGTCTGGCGTTGGGTGCTAAGCTCGCCAGACCCGATCAGCCCGTGGTCGCTCTGATGGGTGACGGAGGCTTCCTCTATAACCCGGTTACTCAGAGCTTTGGCGTTGCCTGCGAGGCCGGTCTGCCATTCATGACCGTGATTTTCAACAACGCCAACTACGAAGCCATGCGTAGCAATCACTTGCATTACTATCCGAATGGAGACGCTGCAGCCTCAGACATCTGGCACGGCGTCCACATACCGGGCCCCGAATACTCCAAGCTTGTCGATCCCTTTGGCGGCTATGGTGAGCGGGTGGACGACCCGGCCAAGCTGACGCAGGCTCTGCAAAATGGACTAGACGCGGTTAAGCAAGGCAAGATATCTATCATCGATGTTGTTCTTTCCGTATAAGAACCAAGGTCCCAACGTATCTGAGAAACCGTCGGGGTATTCCCTGTTTTTCCCTTGCGGCACTCGTAACCTGGAGCTATCATAGACGCCATGGAGCCACCAGAGGTCAAATACTCACTGGGCGCGGTGTCACGCATCGTGCCCAACACATTCGGGGAACCGGGACAACGCACCTTTAACCTAGTGCTGGAGTCCGGTGAAGCCCGATGCACCGTCTGGCTAGAGAAGGAGCAACTGTTTCAGTTGGGGATCTATCTTCAAGAAGCCGTTGAATCTCTCTCCGACGAAGACAAAGCCAGGGAAACCCAGGGAAAAGAGCCGGCGTGGACCGGTGAGGGGATATCCCTGGACTTCAAAGTCGGCCAGGTGATGCTGAACTACGACCAGGACAGCAACTCCTTTCGGATGCTGGCTTATGAGCGGGAAGAAGAAGAGGCTACCGAGGACGGCGCCTCGGTGAGTTTCTGGATGAGCCTCCAGCAAGCCGGCTCCGTTTCCGAAGAAGCCTTGCAGATCTGCGCCGCCGGGCGTCCCCGGTGCTTCCTGTGCGGTCTCCCCATCAACCCTGATGGACACGTTTGTCCCAGAGCTAACGGCCACACCGTTCTGGAAGCCGGCTGACCCAGGCCGCAACAGAAATAGGGGTCTCGTTGAACCTAGATCAGTCTACGTTAGAATTAATCCACGACGGCGAAATCGTTTCCTGCCAGCTCACTCCCGCTGGTTCTAATTACACTTTTCTCGCCCAGCTTCAACTGGGTGACCGGCAAGGGCTGGCGATCTACAAACCTCGAGACGGTGAGTCGCCCCTGTGGGATTTTCCCAGCGGTACGCTGTATAAGCGGGAGTACGCCTCCTTCCTGCTCAGCGAAATCTTGGGCTGGGACTTCATACCCTATACCATCATCCGCGACGGTCCCTATGGCATCGGCACGGTTCAGCACTATATCGACCATGATCCCAAGCAGAACTACTACAACCTCACCGACGATAACTCGGACGAGTTGCGGAAGATTGCTTGCTTCGACTTGGTGGCTAACAGCACCGACCGGAAGCCGAATCATCTTCTTGTGGACGAAGCAGGAAAGCTGTGGAGCATCGACCACGGGCTGACGTTTCACTCTGAGACGAAGATTCGCACGGTGATCTGGGATTTTGGCGGCAGACGTATCGCCAGGCCCCATCTGAATGCGTTACGCTACCTGGCAAAGCAACTGGAGTCCCCGGAGGGCCAGGTTCAGGAAATGCTTGATCAGTTGCACCCCAGTGAAGTAGCCGCCCTGCATCACCGCATCGAGTGGGTGTTGGACGAAGGAACCTACCCCGGTCTCCCCCGCCAGGCCCGCCGCAGACGGCAGTAGGCATCAGAGCCTTGAGTCGAATCTATCCATGATCAGAACCGGTTAATCCAGGTATCGCCGCCGGGCATCGGCCACCGCTTGCTGGTACACATCTTGCAGCGGCATCCCCGACTCCAAAGCTATCTTTCGGCAATCCTCATATTCCGGAGCAGCGCTGACGGCCTTCCCAGCCAGGTACTTAACCTTGACCCCAATCACACCCGACCCGGTTTCCATCGCTTCGTTCCGACGCTCCGCTGCGTACCGCTCCACGGGCCTAGTCCTGATTCCAAGGGTGGTCGTTTCCCGCAGGATAAGTTCATAGGCAGCAGTTTCCAGATCCTGGGGCACCAGGGTGGACAGCATCACGCCGGGCCGGTTCTTCTTCATCTGGATGGGCGTATACCAAACGTCCAGAGCGCCCAGAGCAAATAGCTGCTCTTGGGCGTAACCCACCACCTCACCCGTCACATCGTCCAGGTTGGTTTCCAACAGAACGATGCCACCCTGCCGCCCGGCAACGGACGCTTCCGCTGTCTCGCCCAACCAAACCCTGATCGCATTGGGGAAACCTTCAGGGTCCTTGTTCCCCAGGCCGATGCCCACGCCGGTCACCGAGAACGGCGGCCGCTGAAATTCCGCCAGAGTCGTCATCAGTGACGCGCCGGTTGGAGTGGTCAATTCACCGGCTCCCTTATGAACCGGTAGGTCCGCCACCACCGGGGCGCCTGACATCGCCACCAACTCCAGCGTAGCCGGGGCCGGATTGGAGTATCCGCCAGCCCATCTGGGAGGTGTCGACTCGCCCAGGATGATGGGCGCAGCGTACACTCGTTCCACACCCAACTGGTGCAGGCCGGAAACCACTCCCACCACGTCCACGAGCGTATCCACGGTGCCCAATTCTTCCAGCTCAAGGATATCCTCGGATTCCCCGTGAACCCGGCATTCGGCGCGCCACAGGGCCGACAGCACTGCACTGGCTTGAGCTATCACCCCCTCCGGAAGGGTGCTCTTCGCCACTGTATCCAACAAGGAGCGCGGAGTGAATCGTTTGGCATTCTCGTCGAGTTGAACATTCATCTTGGTGCCCCGCATCTCGCAGCGGGTGTCCTGGGTAACCTGTAGCTCGTAGCCCGATATGCCCATCTTGTTCAGGTCGGTTTGAAGGGTCTCCAGGGAAAGGCCGAGGTCCAGCAGGGCTCCCAATAGCATGTCGCCGCTGGCTCCTCCGACCGGTTGTATATAAGCTATCCGCAAAAGTCACCTCGCTTAGGGTCAAGCCCGTCCGTATTGAGCGGCATTGGCAATATTGTACAATCTAAGCCGTTCAGTGCGAAGGAGAGCCGGGAGGTTAGGCCACCGTGACGGTCCAGAACATCAGCGCAGTGACTTTGGCCGTGAAAGACATGGCCAAGGCGGTAGACTTCTACCAGGCCAAAATGGGGCTGGTGGTTCGCTATGGGGGGCCAACAGCGTCATTTACCAGCTTTGAAGTGGGGCAAAGTTACTTGAACCTCATCCTGGCAACCGAGGGCGGATGGTCTTGGTGGGGCCGGTTGATTCTTCACGTGGACGATGTGGACGCTATCTACAATCGCCTGACGAGTGCCGGTCTCTCCCCCGACGCTCCTCCGGAAGACGCTAGTTGGGGTGAGCGGTACTTCCACATCAGCGACCCGGACGGCCACGAACTTAGCTTCGCCAAGCGCCTCGGGGATTAGACGTTGATCAGGAAGTTGATAACGTCGCCGTCTTTCACTAGATAGGTCTTCCCTTCCGACCGCAGCACCCCTTCCTTCCGGCCTTGGGGTATCCCACCGCAACGCACTAGGTCGTCGTACGGGATGACTTCGGCGCGGATGAACCCCCGGATAAAGTCCGAATGGACCGCTCCAGCGGCTTCCTGCGCGGGCAGGTCGGCGGGAATGGTCCAAGCGCGAACCTCGTCCTCTCCAACGGTCAGGAAGGATATCAAACCAAGAGTCCCATAGCTGACGTTAATCACTTTGAACGTCGCCGGTTCCCCAACGCCAAGTTCCTCACGGAACATGGCATCGTCCTCGTCGGACATCAGGGAAAGGTCTTCTTCCAGCTTACCGCAGAGACTGACTTGGCCCAGAGTGTGTATCGCCGAGTCATCCAATCCCAACTGGGTCATATCGACGTCGGGGCCAGTCTCATCGGTATTGAATGCCACGATGACCGGTTTCGCGGTTAACAGCTGGTAGGCCGACAAGAACTCCATCTCAGAGGGAGACAGATCCTGCCTTCGTAACGGCACGCCATCTTCCAGCGCCGTTTTCGCTTTGTTGACCGCGTCCAGATGTCGCGTCATGGTTTGTCTGTCGGCGGGCTTGGCTTTTTTAACTTCGTTGTCCTGCCGCTCGGCAGCCCGATCCATGACCTCCAAGTCGGAGAAAGTCAGTTCCTCCAACATCGCCGACAGATCCCGCCCGGCGTCCACGCTGCCCGCTGGATTGTGTACCGAAGGGTCAGTGAAGGTACGAACCACCACTAGGAAGGCGTCCGCAGATTGGAGGATATTCTTGTGCCTGCCACCGATACTTTGGGATTTGGAAGGGTCTTCCGCGCCGGGCAGATCCCAGTATGTAATCTCGGCGTTGATGACCTTCTTGGGATGATACATACCATCCAATATATCTAGCCTGGGGTCGGGGACCTTGACCACGCCGACATGCATCTCACCACCCGGCCCGCCACCCCCGGTGGGAGCCCCGTGGCCTTTAGTCAGCGCATTAAATACAGTTGTCTTGCCGCTTTGGGCAAGTCCTATGATTGCTACATCCATAGTGGGATTATAACGCCAATCAGTACGACTGGAACAGCTTGCCCCACTCGGTTTCGAGAGCAGCTTCGATACGGCGGCGGCCTACGGTCTTCAGCCAGTAGCCATTGTGGTAGAGGTTGGAGGCCAAAAA
>CEVM01036302.1_pt1 | contig 10774 bp, 8 predicted proteins | sample 531481 | NCBI WGS metagenome assembly CEVM01 (sample SAMEA2623649, study PRJEB7988) | marine metagenome | biome: marine biome (ENVO:00000447); feature: mesopelagic zone (ENVO:00000213) & marine oxygen minimum zone (ENVO:01000065); material: "saline water (ENVO:00002010), including plankton...
CGACGCGGCTGATCGCACCCAACAGCGCCTGGCGCACCGTGACGATCAACGGAGGGCGACTCGCGACTCTCGAACTCAGCGGCGCCGAGCTCGACGGCGTCGAGTTCCGTGGAATGCGCATCGACTACGCGAACCTCAGCATGTCTACCGTGACCGATGTTCGATTCGTGGACTGCCGGTTCGGTTCTCTGGACCTCCCTGAGGCAGCGCTCACCCGCGTCACCTTCGAGGGATGTCACGCCGATGAGGTCGACTCGCGGGGCTTGCGTTCGCAGCACCTCGACCTCCGAGGGCTCGAGGCGCTGTCGTTCACCAGTCCGGCAGGACTGAGCGGCGCGACGCTCACGACGCGGCAGGTCGAGCAGCACTCGACGCCCCTGGCCATGGCTCTCGGCATCCGGGTCCTCGAGTGATTCCCCAGCCGGCGACTGCCTTCTCGGGCATACAGACGGCTCGGCTCGGGTTGCGAGAGCTCACGCCGCAGGATCATTCGGCGTTGCATCGTGTGCTCGGCGACGAGGTCGCGATGAGCGCGTACGAGCATGGTTTCTCTCCGGCGGAGACGGCCACCTGGATCGAGGGCCAACTCCGCCGCTATCGCGACGACGGGTTCGGGCTGTGGGCCGTGACGGATGCGGAGACCGACGAGGTCATCGGGGACTGCGGTCTCACCGTTCAGCGCACTGCAACGGCAGAGGTCGTCGAGGTCGGATATCACCTCCTGCGGCAGCGGTGGGGTCTCGGATATGCCACGGAGGCTGCATCCGCATGCCTGGATTGGGGCTTCGCGAACGTCGTTGTGCCGGAGATCTACGCGATAGTGCGCGATACGAACCTCGCGTCGATGAACGTCGCGATCCGGCTCGGGATGACGGTCCGCGAGCGTTTCGTCAAGCACTACCGCGACATCGACATGCCGCACCTGGCTTTCGCGATCTCGCGCGCGGCCTGGCGCTCTCGGCATCCGTCGCCCTGACTCGGCCATTCCGGAGGGCGTGACCACTCGGGAGGACCAGGTACGCCACTTGGGCCCTCCCGATCGCGCATCGCCTCCCGAGTGAACCCGGTTTGCGACAGCCCTAACCAGCCGGATGCCTAGCGCGGACGACGGTGGAGGCCTGCCGCGACGGCAGCCATGACAAGCGCCTGTACCTCCGGCCAGTTGTCGACGACCTGCCGGTAACCCACCCGGATGACGTGATAGCCACGCAGACGCAGTTCGGCGTCGTGCCGATTGTCACTGTCCCGTTGTGCGCCAACATGGGACCCGCCATCGATCTGGAGAACGAGCCTGTCGCCGATGAGCAGATCGACACGGTGGCCGGCGATCCAGATCTGCGGACGCAGTGGCAGCCCGAGCCACCTCAACCGCACGACGGCGATCGTCTCGAGCCCTGAATCCGACCAAGGCGTTACCTGATCGAGAAGTCGAGAGGCCGGCTCTGGGAGTGGGAGGTTTCGCAGCCGATCAATGTCTGCTCGCCCCGTGCGCAGCGCAGATTCCCAGATGGCCAGCGCCGCGTCATCCGGTTGGCACAGGGCGACCTGAACCAGCATGTTCTCGATCTCATCTTCCAAGGAGCCGGGTGGTCGAGGCACGAGTGGCGTCCGCCAGTGCGTTACCGCGCCGGGCAGCCCCACATGACCGGCGTGGGATGGAGCGGCAACATGCCACTCCGGCTCTTTGAGAACCCAGAGCCCGCGGCGGCGCGCGAGCGAGATGCAGGTGATTACCACGCCCTCCCCCGCGGCACGGATGAGCTCGGGATCGGCGGTCGGCACGGCAACCCACCCTCGCCGCGGCCGGATGAGAACGCCCGAGCGGAGGGCATCAGTGAGGCGTCGCGACGAGACGCGCCGAGCTCTGAGCCACGACGACGGTATGACACCCCCGTGAGTCGCGACGAACGCGCTGAGATCCATCCCACCAGCCCATCGCACGGTGCTGGCACGGGGGTATCGATCGGCGGCATCCGTGGAGATTGCGCCCGGCCAGCGCTGTAGGGAGGAGCCGACGGTGGCGTTTCCGTGGACAGTCGGGGAGGCGTTGGACAGTCGGGAGGAGGAGACTCAGCCATCGACCCTCCGGAATGATCATGACCTCCCGGATGTGTCGGCGTGCCCGGCGGGTGCCGCGGGCCGCGTACGGCCGCGAGGGCATGAGATCGGGCCGGTAGAATCGAGGCGTATCCCACACTCAGGCACGCACACACGGTGCCGCACATATCGCGCTAGGAGACCCATGGCCGCCATACCCGACAAGCCCGCCCTCGAAGGTCTCGAGCAGAAGTGGGATGCCGCCTGGACGGATGCCGGAACCTACCGGTTCAACCGCGGCGCCGCCGCCGAGGTCGGACGCGGCGGGGTCTACTCCGTCGACACTCCCCCGCCCACGGCATCCGGGTCGCTTCACATCGGTCACGTGTTCAGCTACACCCACACCGACGTGAAGGTGCGTTTCGAACGGATGCGGGGCAAGACCGTCTTCTATCCGATGGGGTGGGACGACAACGGGCTTCCGACCGAACGCCGCGTGCAGAACTACTACGGCGTCCGCTGCGATCCCTCGCTGCCGTATGACGCCGACTTCGCTCCCCCCTACGAGGGCGGTGACAACAAGAGCAGCAAGGCAGCCGACCAGGTGCCGATCAGCCGCCGCAACTTCATCGAACTGTGCGAAAAGCTCACTGTCGAAGACGAAAAGCACTTCGAAGATCTCTGGCGGATGCTGGGGCTGTCCGTCGACTGGACCCAGACCTACCGCACGATCTCGGACGAGACGATGCGCACGAGCCAGCTCGCGTTCCTGCGCAACCTCGAACGTGGCGAGGCCTACCAGTCGCTCGCGCCGACCCTGTGGGACATCGACTTCCGCTCCGCGATCGCGCAGGCAGAACTCGAAGACCGCGAGCAGCCAGCCGCCTACCACCGCCTCGCTTTCCACAAGAGCGACGGCAGCGGCGACATCCACATCGAAACCACGCGCCCCGAACTGCTGGCCGCGTGTGTCGCGCTGGTCGCCCACCCCGATGACGAGCGCTACCAGCCCGCATTCGGCACGACCGTGCGCACGCCGCTGTTCGATGTCGAGGTGCCAGTGCTGCCGCACCCGCTCGCGCAGCCCGACAAAGGCTCGGGTATCGCGATGATCTGTACGTTCGGCGACGTCACCGACATCATCTGGTGGCGCGAGCTCGACCTCCCCAACCGCACGATCATCGGCAAGGACGGCCGCATCATCGCCGAGGCTCCCGAGGTCATCACGACGGACGCCGCGCGTGCCGCCTATGCGGAGCTTGCCGGCAAGACCGTTTTCAGCGCCAAGAAGCGCATCGTGGAACTCCTGCAGGAGTCAGGCGAGTTGATCGGCGACCCGAAGCCGTTCACCCACCCCGTGAAGTTCTTCGAGAAGGGCGACCGCCCCCTCGAGATCGTCTCGACGCGTCAGTGGTACATCCGCAACGGAGCCCGCGACGAGGCGCTGCGTGAAAAGCTCCTCGAACTCGGCCGCGACGTGGCGTGGCATCCGGACTTCATGCGCGTGCGCTACGAGAACTGGGTCGGCGGCCTCACCGGCGACTGGCTCGTCTCACGCCAACGATTCTTCGGCGTGCCGATCCCGGTCTGGTACGCCCTCGATGAGAACGGTGAGCGCGACTACGACCGCGTCCTGCTCCCTTCTCACGACCAACTTCCCATCGACCCCACCACCGACGTGCCGCCCGGCTACACCGCGGACCAGCGGGGAGTCCCGGGCGGCTTCGACGGCGAGCGTGACATCTTCGACACCTGGGCGACCTCGTCCCTGACTCCCCAACTCGCCGGCGGCTGGGAGCGCGATCCCGAGCTCTGGGATCTTGTCGCACCGTTCGACCTGCGTCCCCAGGGACAGGACATCATCCGGACGTGGCTGTTCTCGACGATGCTTCGCAGCGCGCTCGAGGACGGGCGAGCGCCGTGGACTGATGCCGCGATCTCGGGATTCATCGTCGACCCTGACCGCAAGAAGATGTCCAAGTCCAAGGGCAACGTTGTCACCCCCGCCGACATCCTGCAGCAGCACGGTTCGGATGCCGTGCGCTACTGGGCAGCATCCAGCCGTCTGGGCACGGATGCCGCGTTCGACCCGCAGAACCCGACCCAGATCAAGATCGGCAGGCGCCTGGCGATCAAGATCCTGAACGCGGCGAAGTTCGTGCTCTCGTTCCCCGTCACCGAAGGCGCCCGCATCACTCACGCGCTGGATGCCTCGATGCTCGCGACCCTGGACGGCGTCGTGCGCGACGCCACCGCAGCACTCGACGCGTACGACCACGCCCGTGCACTGGAGATCACCGAGTCGTTCTTCTGGACCTTCTGCGACGACTATCTCGAGCTGGTGAAGGAACGCGCCTACGACCAGAGCGATGTCGGGCAGGCATCCGCCGCTCTGGCGCTACGCATCGCGCTGTCGACGCAGCTGCGTCTGCTCGCGCCCGTGATCTCGTTCGCGACCGAGGAAGCCTGGTCGTGGTTCGAGGAGGGTTCGATTCACACGGCGTCGTGGCCCGAGCCGCTCGGCATCGACGGGGACCCCGCGGTACTGACCGCGGTCGGTGAGGCGCTCATCGGCATCCGTCGCGCCAAGACGGAGGCAAAGGCCTCGCAGAAGACGCCGGTGGCCTCGATCACGATCGGTGCACCTGCCGCGACAGTGGAGCGTCTGCGCACCGCCGAGGGCGACCTGAAGGCCGTGGGACGCATCGACACGATCACGTACACGGATGCCGACAGCACGACCGTGGCATCCATCGAACTCGGAGAGGTCTGACATGCAGCTCGGAACCCGCTGGCCCCTCGGGGCGACACCGCCGGCCGCCGTGCCCGACGCGCTTCGCGCGCAGATCGCCGCGGTCGAGGACCTGATCTCTGCCGGACAGCTCGCTCAGGAGCCGACACCGCGCTGGACGCTCACTTGGCTCGAGGGTCGGCCGATCGCGGAACTGGACACCGGCGTGATCGTGACTCTCGACGACGACGGCGAGGCGGTCGTGCACCACGACCCCGACGACGAGTTCGCGTGAACCTGCGATCACTCCTCGTTCGGTGACACCCGGCTCGCTGCCAGAAGAAGCCGCGCGGCGGCGAGTGCGGCGATGATCGTCACGGCTGCCGCGATGACGTACGGAAGCCGAAGGTCGACACGTGCGACCAGGCCCCCGAGCATCGTGGCGATGGGGAAGAGCCCCCAGGTGAGGCTCCGGATGATCCCGAGGACCCGGCCGAAGATGTCGCCCGGGATGATCATCTGCCGCAGCGCTCCCCACGGGACGTTCCAGAGCGACACTGCGAACGCCATTCCTGCGTAGGCGACGATCGCGCTGACGAGTTCGGGGGCCACTCCCACCGCAGCCAGGCAGACGCCGGCAGCCAGATTGGCGCCCAGCATGACGGCGCCGCGGCCGGAGCGACGCACGAGCGCCGGCGCGACGAGTGAGCCCAGCAGCGCGCCGGCTCCGATTCCCGCCGTGACGAAACCGATCGCCGCAGGAGCCACGCCCTGCGTCTCGAGGAAGTAGAGAATCGTCGGCGCCTGCGCGAACGAGAAGGCGCCACCGAGGATCGAGGTAAAGACCACGAGCGCACGGAGATAGCGATGGCGCCACAGGTACAGCGCAGCATCCTTGGTCGAGACCCGCGCAGCGGCAGATGCCGGGAGCCTCTCACCGGGAACCGCCACCTCGTCGCTTGCAAATGCGGCATCCGGGGCGGCCCTACGCAGGGCACTGGCAGCGGAGATCGGCAGCATGAGCGCTAGAACGATGGGGATCAGATAGCCCGCCGATCCGACCCAGAGCGGGAGCACGAGCGAGATCGCGAAGAGGACTCCCGCAATGGGCTGCGCGACGAAGCTGTCGATCGTGATCTGGGCTGCCTGAATCCGGCTGTTGGCCCGGTCGAGCCCTGCCTTGCCGACCAGCGACGGGATCACCGCATTGTTCGCGTTGTCGAAGAGGGTCTCTCCGATGCCGAACACCACAGTCGCAACGAGCAGGTGCCACAGCTCCAGGTGACCGGTTGCCGTCAGAGCAGCCAGGGCGACCGCGACGCCGCCACGAAGCACGTTCGCCGAGGCCATGACCCGGCGTCGGTCGAACCGGTCGACGATCATGCCTGCTGGAAGCCCGAAGAACAGCCAGGGAACGAACGCCAGCGCTCCCACAGCGGCAATGGCTACCGGGTCCCGCGTCAGCGTCGTCGCGATGAGAGGGACCGCCGTACGGCCCACGCCATCCGCGAGGTTACTGAATGCTGCAGCGGTCCAGAGCTTCCCGAAGTCCCTGCCGAGCGGAACCCGACCCTGGACGGAGCTCGGAGCGAGGGTCATCGTGGCAGGATGCCGAGATGGGCGCCGGCGCGGGCATCAGCGCGCCCGTCAGCGTACCCGCGTTCCGCTGCGTGCCGGATCCGACGTGTCGATGCACGCCTCCGAACCCGCGCTTCAATATCCCGTTCCAGCGCTCGCAAGATGGCCAGCGCCGCCCGCTCGAGCGCACTCGGCTGCGGCTGCTCGCATCGACTGGGAGCCACTGTGCTGATGACGCTCATGACTCCTCCGGGTCTGTCAGGGGGAACACATCGGTTCGGATGGTGAAGGGTCGCACTCCCTCGCCCTGCTGGTCGCGATAGCGAGCGACATAGGAGTCGATGACGGTCTCAACCTCGCGAACGAGTTCTTCGAACTGGCCATCGGTCAGCCGAACGGTGGCGGTGCTGAGCATCGCTGTCCACTCGTCGGGATCCTTTCGAATCTGACGCGAGATGAAATCCTCGAGCTGCCGGTTCCGGCGTCGATAGAACTCGCTGATGACGACCTGGCTGGCGGCGCGGCCCGCGGGACTCTTGACGGCCGTCGGGCTGGTCATCGAGACGGCTCCCTTGGGACGTTCCCACCAACGCTCGCGCCCCGTCCCGCGATCCGGAACCTCTCGAATGAGATCGTGCTTGGCGAGGGCGCGCAGGTGATAGCTCGTGGCGCCCGACGACTCCCCCAGCTGCTCCGCCAGCGAACTCGCCGTCTGAGGACCGAACTGACTCAGGATGTCGTAAATCTCCACGCGAAGCGGGTGGGCGAGGGCGCGCAGTGCGCCAACGTCCAGTTCGCGCGCCTCGCCGATCCTCGGCGGCTGATCGCCCGGCATCTCCTCCGACTCGTTCACGATGCAAGAATAAGATTGCAAACAATATTTTGCAAGCATATATTTGCAAACGACGTTTTGGAGTCCGCTACTGAGGAGATAGGTTGAGTCCATGACCGACGCCGCCCTGTCGAACCCGCTCCTCGCCGCAAGCCCGCTCCCCTACGGGCTCCCCGACTATCGGGCCATCCGTCCGGAGCACTATTTGCCGGCGTTCACCGAGGCATTCGCCCGGCATCGGCGCGAGATCGACGCGATCACGAATGTCGCGGCCGCCCCGACGTTCGAGAACACACTGGTGCCCCTGGAGCGGAGTGGTGAGCTGCTCCACGATGTCGCGTCGGCGTTCTACACCGTCTCGTCTGCTGACGCGACGCCGGAGATTCAAGAGATCGAAGAGGCACTCGCACCGTTGATGGCGGCGCACACGGATGCTGTGCAGCTGAACCCCGAGCTCTATCGACGCATAGCGAGCGTGCATGCGCAGCTGGATGACCTCAACCTCGCGCCGGAGGATCGCTATCTGGTCGAGCGTCACTACCGCGAGATGACCCACGCGGGCGCGGGCCTCGACGAAGCCCAGAAGGCCCGACTCACCGAGATCAACGGTCGCCTCTCGACCCTCACCACGACCTTCGAGAAGAATCTCCTGAACGACACAAATGACCTCGCTGTCCTGTTCGATGATGTCACCGAGCTCGACGGGCTCACCGAGGGTGAGCTGTCGGCGGCCGCGCGAGCAGCTGCCGATCGCGGCATCACGGGGGGCTGGCTGATCTCGCTCACCCTGTTCACCGGACACCCGTACCTGGGTTCCCTGCACAATCGCCGGTCACGCGAGAGAATCATGGCGGCATCCCGCGCTCGTGGTACCCGCGACAACGGCAACGACAATCGCCCTGTACTACGCGAGATCGTGCAGCTGCGAGCAGAGCGCGCGGAGCTCCTCGGGTACCGCTCACACGCCGACTACGTCACCTCAGATGAGACAGCGCGAAGCCCCGAAGCCGTTCGCGACCTGCTGTTCCGCCTCGCCGCGCCGGCGGCCCGCAACGCCCGAACAGAGCAGGCGTCGCTTCAGGCGATGGCGGATGCTCAAGCCGAACCGTTCACGATAGAGGCACACGACTGGGCCTATTTCACCGAGAAGGTTCGGTCAGCTGAATACGACATCGACACCGCAGCGCTGCGTCCGTGGTTCGAGGCTGAGCGCGTGCTCCAAGACGGCGTCTTCCGTGCAGCAACACAGCTCTACGGCATCACTTTCACCGAGCGCCCCGACCTTCCGGGCTACCACCCTGACGTGCGGGTCTTCGAGGTGTTCAATGCCGATGGCTCGGCACTCGGGCTCTACCTGCTCGATCTGTATACACGTGATAGCAAACGCGGTGGCGCGTGGATGAACTCCATCGTTTCCCAGTCCCAGCTGCGCGGCACGGCGCCGGTCGTGGTAAATAACCTCAATGTCGTGAAGCCGGAGCCGGGCACTCCGACGCTGTTGACCCTTGACGAAGTCACGACCTTTTTCCACGAGTTCGGCCACGCGCTGCACGGACTGTTCGCGACAGTCACCTACCCGCACTTCGCCGGCACCAATGTGTTCCGCGATTTCGTCGAGTTCCCGAGCCAGGTCAACGAGATGTGGATCTTCTGGCCCGAGATCGTGGCAGCCTATGCGCGCCACATCGAGACAGACGAGCCACTGCCGGCGCAGGTTGTGGAGCGCCTGAATGCGACCGAGAGCTTCAACCAGGGGTTCGCGACGAGCGAGTACTTGGCTGCATCCTGGCTCGATCAGGCCTGGCACTCGCTTCGTTCAACTGATGGTGCTGACGCGGTGGATGTCGCGGAGTTCGAGGCTGCTGCGCTGGCGGAGATCGGGCTCGACAATCCGGCGGTTCCGACCCGGTACTCATCCACGTATTTCGCCCACATCTTCTCCGGCGGCTACAGCGCGGGCTACTACTCCTACATCTGGAGCGAAGTCCTGGATGCCGACACCGTTGAATGGTTCCGCGAGAACGGCGGTCTCACGCGGGCGAACGGCGACAGATTCCGGGAGCGCCTCCTCGGCGTCGGCGGGTCGAAGGATCCGCTCGAGGCGTACCGGGACTTCCGCGGCCGCGAGGCCGAGATCGCCCCGCTGCTGCGTCGCCGGGGACTCGACAGCTAGGGAGCCCGCCCTCAGTCTCCAGCCGGGCCGACGCGGGGCGCGTCGACAACAAACCGCAGCCGCGCGAACTGACCGACCTGGCGCGCTTCGACCAGGCGGAGCCGGTCCGACTCAACCCGACGCGGAAACAGGGGCGCGCCGCTGGTCAGTGCGACAGGTGCGATCGATAGGGCGATCTCGTCGAGCGCTCCAGCGTCGTAGAACTGCGCGGCAAGCTCTCCGCCGCCGACGATCCACACGTCCGACTCCCCCGCGGCGTCACGAATCTCGCTCAACACGCCCGTCACCGGCCCCGAGACGAACGTCACATCCGCACCCTCCGGTACGGGCAGGTTCCTCGAGGTGAAGACGAACGTGCGGCGGGTGCCGAAGAGCTCGTGCCACTTCTCGGGGTGATCTACGAGATCAGACTCGCGCAGTATCCACTCGTAGGTCGACGACCCCTCGACGATCAGCGCGTCTGTGGGTGGCAGGAGCTCAGGATCTGGCTCGGTGCCGCCTGGCACGTCAAAGAGCCACTGCAAGGAATGGTCGGAGTCAGCGATCCAGCCGGTGAAGCTGGTCGCGGTGTCATAGATGAATCGCGTCACGCCGCGACGCTACTCGGTGGCCCCGACATCCTTCACGGGCAGGACGTGACGCCCGCTCAGGCGGACTTGCGAGCCTGGCGCAGTACGAGCGTCGGAGCTGCGCCATCCTCGACGGCAGCGCGCGTCACGATCACCTTGTCGACGTTCTCGGCAGAGGGGATCTCGAACATGATCGGCCCCAGCACATCTTCGAGAATCGCGCGCAGGCCGCGGGCGCCGGTCTTGCGCGCCACCGCGAGATCGGCGATGGCAACGAGCGCCTCGTCGTCGAACTCCAGGCTGACACCGTCGATCTCGAACATCCGCTGGTATTGCTTGACCAGCGCGTTCTTCGGCGCCGTGAGGATCTCGATGAGGGCCTCGCGGTCAAGCGGCGACACGGATGCGACAACGGGAAGGCGCCCGATGAACTCGGGGATCAGGCCGAACTTGTGCAGGTCCTCGGGCTGAACCTCGCTGAACAGGCTGAGGTCGTCGCCCTTGTTATGAAGCGGCGCCCCGAATCCCACACCATGCTTGCCGACGCGCGACGAGATGATGTCTTCCAATCCGGCGAAGGCGCCGGCCACGATGAACAACACGTTCGTCGTGTCGATCTGGATGAACTCCTGATGCGGGTGTTTGCGCCCACCCTGCGGCGGGACGGAAGCCACCGTGCCCTCGAGGATCTTCAGGAGAGCCTGCTGCACGCCCTCACCAGACACATCCCGCGTGATCGACGGATTCTCGGCCTTACGGGCGATCTTGTCGACCTCGTCGATATAGATGATGCCGGTCTCAGCGCGTTTCGTGTCGAAGTCTGCTGCCTGCAGGAGCTTCAGCAGGATGTTCTC
>CEVM01261729.1_pt1 | contig 10764 bp, 8 predicted proteins | sample 531481 | NCBI WGS metagenome assembly CEVM01 (sample SAMEA2623649, study PRJEB7988) | marine metagenome | biome: marine biome (ENVO:00000447); feature: mesopelagic zone (ENVO:00000213) & marine oxygen minimum zone (ENVO:01000065); material: "saline water (ENVO:00002010), including plankton...
TTATAACGGCAAGAAATACAGATAAAATCTGCCCCAGTTCTACTCCGATATTGAAACCCAAAAGACCAAGAACCAAACCATCCGTGGGTAATCCAAGCTCCAGTAAAACACCTGCAAATCCAAATCCATGAATAAGCCCAAAAATTATGGTGATAACAGGCATCGCCCTTTGAGCCTCATCCCTTCCTTCTAGCAAAAACCCGTAGCATAAGGTAAATAATAACAACCCTATCCATGTTAGGATATTGAGCGTTCCTCCGAAAATAAGCGCGGAAATAGCCAAAATTAATAATAAAAGCGTACCAAGCCAGACAAAGCGTTTCTTATTCGTTTCATCAATTATCAACGCCTCAAAAGCAACCAGCAGTATGGTATATCCTATTAAAGCTTCAACTGCGGGTCCCGATGGCTGTACAAAACCAAGGCTCGCTAAGGCCAATGTAACGGAATGGCCAATAGTAAATCCGGTGATAGCCAATAAGAGTTGTCTTGCTCTGAAAGTAATCAACAAAATTGTTGCTAAAAAAGCCAAATGATCATAGCCGGCAAGGATATGTTCAAAACCTAGGGATATATAATCAACAAAAATTGTGAGGTCACTTCTTTCACTCTCCCCTGATGATAGAGAAAAACTTACCTCCTGACGTGAGGAAGTAAAAATGTGTTCTTGCCAATCATTATTGTCGAGAAGTATACGTGCAAAATGAATATGGCCTGCCGAAACTGGAAAAAAAGTTCCGTTGTAAATTGAAAGTTTTTCTCCACCTTCAGTACAGGTAAATTCTATCTTTGATTGTACATAACCATTATCGATGAGTTGTGTCTCAGGTCCTTTTAAAATCTGACAAGGCTGTCCAGAAACAGAAATCTTTAAATAATTTTTCAGGTGGGTTGTCAACTGGTCTTGAAGGTTGGGTGAATAACCCTCCAAAACCGGCAAGAGAGTAACCTGGCGTGCAGGCACAGTAAAAACAGCTTTTGCTATATTTTCTTCAATCTCCCATTTTGAGAAAGATCTGCTGATTTGATGAGCATGAGCCTCAAACGAGAGAAAAGCTATAAAAGATATAAGTAAAAGTTTCCGGATCATTTTTTATATCTCATTCAAAGTATTTAATCTTGGCTCTTTTTTTAAGCCACACCATATACTGATCAACAGATTCTTCGTCATTCCTTCGTAAATATTCAATTTTAACTTGCTCTTTAACATCATTAAATGGAATTCCTTCTCCTGATATTGAACTCAACATATAAATAAAACTGTATCCCGTTGTCGATTCAATTTCAGTTGTAATTTGCCCGGGTTGCAAAGTTTCTATTATTTCAACGAGGGCTGGTTCTAAATAATCTTTTAATTTTTTTATGGGCAATAAGACATTCGGTATCACTGGAATAATGGGATCGCCGAGTTTCTCTTTTACAACATCAAATTCTTCACCCGCTATAAGTAAACCTCTTACCTCATCTAAACGCTGTTCATCCTCTTCTTCTGTACCGTACTCAATGAAGAGTCTTTTTATATGAACTTCTGAAGGTCTAGAGAAAAATTCGATGTTTTTGGAATAAAAATCAACAAGTTTTTCATCGTTTACTTCGGAAACTATACCTTCAATGATAATCTTATCTAACATCTCAGAAACTATGGTTTTCCGTACCATTCCTTCGGTTTGAGGAAGATCAAGTTCTAATCCCCTTTGCAACAAAAGCTGTTCATCAATCAACCTTTCTAAAACAATTATCTTTTCTTCATCGGTGATTTGATTTCTTTTGTTCATCATTAGTGCTTCTAGAGCAAGGTCCCAATCCGATTGGTAAATAGGATGATCGTTTACAATTACCACCACGCCCTTATTAGCAGAGTTTTTTTTGGAGTCAGGAAGAACACCAAAAAAAATAAAAACGATACCTATTAATAAACCTGAAAGTAAAAGGAATGTCTTTCTCATAGTGTTAGTCTAATTTTGTGAAACAAAAATAGGTGATGACCATGCACGGTGTTCTTCTTTAGAAAGACAAAGATCATCCTTATCGACTCTATAATCACCCCAACATGGATTAACCTCGATACAATTTCCTTCTTTATCATATGTGCAACGCGGAGCGGATCCGTTTATGGTATCGGTTGGCTCTTGAATAGCTCGCACATAATATAACGCTTCACGATCATTTTCTATAAATTCGTTATCTTCAAATTCTACCGTACATCCATTCTCATTGTCCTCGCATGGCAAAGACAACCATGGATCCAAAATTAAGTCATCGATTGCCTCAGAGGAATTTATCTGAGGAGTAATCTTTATAATTTCTACTCTCGTAATCTTTAACCTTTCTGAGGAAGGGTTATAACATTCCCCTGAACATAACTTTTCAATTCTCTTATTGGATAATCCGTTACTAGTGAACTCGGGACAACCCGGTTTCTGTTTAAAGGCTCCAACAACTCTAACCACAAATCGAGGATTGTTATTTAAAGATAGCTCGGAGCCCATCGGATTGATAGCACCGTTAGAAATTTCATCAAACCACAAAAGAATTCTTGGGCCAGAAGTTCCATAGATCTCCTTTCTGTTTAAGGAATCCCAAATTCCATCGCGAGACCTATCTTTAACATGAACTGCGGCCAATCCTCCTTGTGTCCAAAATGCCTGTTGCCTTTCAAGCTCTGTTAAACCAAAACCCACTCCCCCACTTAACAACTCCTCATAAGTAATTTCATCCATACTGGACTTTACAGGTCCTGGGTCCGGATTCGTTGCATTACGCCAAAATTTACTTATCCCACCTGCTGCTTCTGTTGTTGTTAATCGGTCGATGGGTTTATATCCGGTTCCCGGTTTAGCCCTATGATTGTCGGAAGCCGCTATAAAACCCCATTTAAAATTGGTGGGTAGTTGGTTTTCAAAATTAGTGATTGCCAATCCGTACTGTACTGATGTGGTAGGGTTATGATTAAAAGATGGCAAAAAACAATCCCGACATTGATTTGAATCTAGCCAATCCTCAGCGTTTTCTCCTGAAACCGCAATATGCCCGGCAAGACCAAGATTGGCGTGGATTTCTCTTGCCTTTACTGCTCTTTTTTCACATTCCTCATCGGTTTCTCCATCCGTAAGGCATCTCTTTCTTATTATTTCACCTGCTTGCCAACACGACGGAAGAAACTCGGAAGTTGCTTCTGGACATACGGGATTATTGATATCTCCTATAACCTGTCTATAAGAGCGATACTCTTCCGAATTTCCGTGCCCCGACATAACTTCGATAATTTTCATTTTATCAGGACGCATCTTTGGTGATAACTGTTTGTCCCATGAGGTTGTTGGAGGCGTGTAAAAACCCCAGGTGGACCCGTGAGGAATTATCAGGGGATCTAAGGATTGTTCTTCAAGTTTCCGCGTGAGATCTCCAGGTGTATTAGCGAACTCATAACAACTTTCCTCCAACTCATTAGAAGGAGAATTTTCATCACAAAAAGGGATACCTCTTATCTCATTGATAAAATACTGAAAATCGGAATAGTGAGTAAATTTTTTGATATCTAATACTCCAACTATTTTAGGCATTAGCGTATTGGAGTTAATTCGAAGAGAGTTTGTGGCTACACCGCCCGATCCTATTGGTCTCTTGGCTAGTTTGTCATCATCAAGATCTTTAAAAATAACATTCTTATGGCCATAGTGATCTTCCGGGAGTGATCCAACCTGTGTCCATTCAAATCCTATAAAAGGTATAACGTCATTACTTTCCTCACCGTTGACCTTAGAACATTGACGAATAAAATCTTTTGTTTCTGTCCACTTTCTTGGGGTGGAAGCCTCTGCATGATCCGTAATAGCCCAAAAATCGATGGAAGAACAATACCGGGCATAATCGCAGGCATCTGCCATGGGATGCACTCCTTCACCTCCAAGTATCGGTAAAGACCACCAAAAAGCATCAGTGGAGAATGTAGTATGAACGTGCAGATCCCCAAAAAGTATCTGTTTTGAATCGTCTCCGCTTAGAAGATTAGTAGCTTTTTTTTGAGAGAGTGTTCTTTGAGCAATAATATTTTTAGGCAGTGGCTCTCCCTGGAATTCTTCAACATGTCTGGCACGACCAAACCACCCCTGGTACACCGCCGTTAGAAATACAGATGATCCAATAATTGCAATTAATAGAACAAGAGAGATAATTTTTTTCATGTTATTTTACCTTTACCTAAACCCCAAAACCTTGTATTTCTGCGGCTTCTTTCCTAACCCTTTCTGGACCACCAAGAATCTGACGAGCTAAACCAATCCTTTTAAACCAATAATGTAAACCCAAAAGATCTGTAAAACCCATTCCTCCATGTACCTGAGTAGCAATCCTTGCCAGATTATGTGCTACCTCTGATAAATGTGCTTTTGCATGACATGCTGCAAGGCGTGACTCTTCAGGAATTGAATCCTGTGCATAAGCAGAATACCAAACAAGTGAACGGCAAGGCTCGAGTTCCGCTGCCATCTCAGCACACATATGCTTAACAGCCTGAAAAGATCCTATAACCCTATTGAATTGTTTTCTCTCGAGAGAATATTCGACAGCTTTCTTCAACATACTGTCACTTGTACCCAACATATCTGCTGCCAGCACCACCCTTCCAGCATCTATAACTTTATCAATAATCTCTTTTCCACCAGATATTTCTTCTGCCTTGCAAGAATTAAAAATGACTTCTGAAACAGGTCGAGTGCTATCAATGGTTGGTATTTCAGAAATTTCAACATCCTCTTTTTTTGTATCAACAAGATAAAAATTATTGTCCACAACCGTTACAATTATTCTGGGATCTTGCTCTCCATCTAAAGCAAAAATACTGGTTCCAGAAATCTTTCCCTTTTCAATTTTTAGACCCGTATCTTCGCGTGAACCAACTACTTCATTAATTGCAATGCATGCACTAACTTCACCTTTTGCAATTTGCGGCAGCCACTTCTCCGCTAAATCCGATGACCCTTTATCCAAAAGACTTATAGGTACCATTACAGAATTGGCTACCCACAATACGGGAGCCACATATTTTCCAATCTGTTCGGCAACCAAAGAAGCTTCGAGCACTCCCAATCCAGAGCCCCCATACTCCTCAGGTATTAGAAGTCCGGGAAGACCCATTTCTACAAACTGATCTTTAAGAATGTTTCGTAATTCTTTATCACCGCCTGAATGGTTTCTAATAATATCCACATCACAGACGGACTCAATCATCTTAGAGACACTTTCAGATAAAATTTCTTGTTCTTCTGATAATGCAAATTCCATTATTTTTTTTCCTCTAACATGGGTTTTGGTTCTCTCGGCATTCCCAAACCAATTTCACTTATTATATTTTTTTGTATTTGGGCTGTTCCCCCTCCGATAATCAACCCAAGATCAAACATATAACGCCATTGCCATTTTCCTGAATCGTGATCATGATTGCTAAAGCCATAGATTGTTCCAAGTTCCCCAAGTAAATCAATAGCAAAGCCCGCGAGATCGTGATTAAGCTGACATCCGTTTAACTTCACAATCAGTTTACCCATCTTAACATTTAATCCTTTATGAGATGCTGTTAGGGATCGTAAACTGTTATATGACATACTAAGGACTCTTCCTTGTAAACGCATTAGACGATCAAGATGTACTGGGTTATTTATAAGTTTTTCGCCATTAATAGTCTCGACATTCATTAGGTTTACTATCTCTTTCAGCCTCGTTTCTGCTTGATTAGGGTCTCCTAACATACCTCTTTCGTGTTTTAGGGTAGCATTTGCGACATACCATCCTTCGCCCCTATTACCGACTATATTGGTCTTAGCTACACGTACATCGGTAAAAAACACTTCGTTGAATTCTGCGTGTCCTGTCATAGTCATTAGAGGTCTAACGTCAATCCCAGGGGTTTTCATATCAATAAGGATATAAGAAATTCCTTTGTGCTTAGGAGCGTCTGGTTCAGTTCGGACAAGACAAAACATCATGTCTGAAAATTGAGCGCTAGACGTCCATATTTTCTGACCATTAATTACAAAATCATCTCCATCGTCTTCAGCTTTCGTTTGTAGGGACGCCAAATCTGAACCCGAACCAGGCTCAGAATAACCTTGGCACCAAATTATTTCTCCTTTGATTGTCTTTGATATCCAGTCTTTTTTTTGCTCTTCCGTTCCAAGCTCTAATAAAGTAGGGACAAGCATAGAGATTCCTTGGTTGGCCATTCCTAAAGGAATGTCAGCATCAGTAAACTCTTCAGCAATTATTCTAGATTTTAGGACATCTGATTCCGCGCCGTATCCTCCATATTCAGTCGGTATTGTTCTTGCTGAATACCCATTTTCTATTAATTTTTTTTGCCACTCAAGTTCATCTTTACTAGGTCTAGCGGGGTTACGTACTCTTCCCGCCATCTGGTTGTTCTCTTTCAAAAATGACTTAACATGATCTCGAAATCCTTGATATTCTGGTCCTGGATTTAAATCCATATTTCTCTCCCATAATATTATTTATCTTCAGGCGATTTTAATATATTGTCATTGTTGCAATTAGGAAAGAATATATTATATAGATGGTCAAGGAGATTTAAATGAAAAAAAATCCAAAAATTTTACTATTTATTCTTTTCTTCATGATATTTAACACCATTCTCAATGAAAGGATTTTTGCTATGGAAGAGAACGCTTTTTCTTTCGCATTTGAATCAATAGAAGGACAACCGATGCCTTTGGATCAATACCAAGGTAAAGCTCTACTTGTTGTAAATACTGCTTCTTTATGTGGTTTTACTCCACAATACGAAGGTCTTCAAAGCCTATGGGAGGAATATAAAGATAAAGGTTTAGTTGTAATTGGAGTTCCTTCCAATAACTTTGGAAAACAAGAACCCGAGGGTGAAGAAAAAATAAAAGACTTTTGTGAAACAAACTTTGGGATTGATTTTCCAATGACAAGTAAAGAGGATGTTAAGGGTGAAAATGCTCATCCCTTTTACGAATGGGCAAATAGTCAATCTGGAAAAAATCCTAAATGGAACTTTTATAAATATCTAATAAGCCCAGATGGGTCTTACTCGGGTTTCTATAGTTCAATGACGAAACCGAAATCTGGAAAAATGATAAAAGCGATAGAAAAAATACTTCCATAAAAAATGAAGAAATTATTATTGTTATTATTCCTATCGTCACAAGCGAGCTATGCGTTCGCAGAACTTCTTTTGAGTAATGAATGGGCAAGACTAACACCAAGTGGTGTGGGTTCTGTTTACGTCACAATTGAGAACAAAAATTCTTTTAGCGAGGTTTTGCTGACGGCTAAAAGTGATTCAGCAAAGATAGCGACGATACATGAAACTGTACGCGAAAATGATGTGGTAAAAATGAATCACATCATAGGAGGAATAAATATCCCTAAGGGTGAGAGTGCAATTCTTGAGCCCGGTGGATATCATATTATGCTAATGGATATAAATAAGAATCTTTCTCTCGGAGACCGGATAAAAGTAACGTTAATTTTTGAAAAAAGTGGGGAAGTGGAATTAAACCCTATTCTTAAACTCAAACCTCCTTTTTAAAAAGGCCCGCTCTTTTTATGAACGGGCCTTCTTTCAAAGTACTTCACTCTTTAGTTAGGCAGCAGTATAACCAAGAATAGCTTTGACCTCGAGAAACTCCTCAAGACCATATTCTCCCCATTCTCTACCATTTCCTGACTTCTTATATCCTCCAAAAGGTGCATTAAAATCCATTTGAGCGCCATTAACATGGACGTTTCCTGAACGAATCCTTTCTGCTACTTTTATGGCTTTTTCCTGGCTCCCAGAAACATAACCTGAAAGACCGTATTCTGTGTCGTTTGCAATCGCTACGGCATCATCTTCATCTTTATATGGTAGGATAGAAACAACTGGTCCAAAAATTTCTTCTCTTGCAATAGTCATGTCATTATTAACGTCCGCAAAAACAGTAGGTTTTATAAAATAACCAGCATTTAAACCTTCAGGTTTACCAGGGCCGCCGGTGACCAAAGTGGCGCCTTCTTCAATTCCTTTTTCAATTAAACTTTGAATTTTATCGAATTGAACTTCACTGACAACTGGTCCTATTCCTCCAGGAGCAACATCTTCCGGGTTGCCAACTACTGTATTTTCGGCAGTTTCTTTTGCGATTGCAATAGCCTCATCCTGTCTGTCCGCAGGAACTAACATGCGAGTTGGAGCATTACATGATTGACCAGAATTAGTAAAACAACCACTAACTCCTCCAGCAATAGCTGTTCCAAAATCCGCGTCATCAAGAATAATGTTTGCAGATTTACCACCCAACTCTTGCGCAACCCTTTTAACTGTATCAGCTGATGCTCTTGCAACTGCAATACCTGCCCGAGTTGAGCCAGTAAATGACATCATATCAATATCTTTATGAGCTGACATAGCCTCTCCTACAGTTGGCCCATCGCCATTAACTAGATTAAAAACACCTGCAGGCACGCCTGCCTCATCCAAGATTTCAGTAAACAAGACAGCATTCAGTGGTGCAATTTCGGATGGTTTTAAAACCATGGTGCATCCAGCTGCAAGTGCTGGAGCAACTTTACATGTAATTTGGTTTATTGGCCAATTCCATGGAGTAATAAAACCACAAACACCTACAGGTTCTTTTCTAATCTTGGTATTACCTTTATCTTCTTCAAAATCATAATTTTTCAAAATCTCAAGATATGTACCCAAATGACCAGCTCCTGTAGCAGCTTGAGCTGCTTTTGAAAGCCAAAGAGGTGCTCCCATTTCAGAAGAAATTGTTTCAGCAATTTCATCATATCGTGTTTGATAAACTTCCAAAATTTTACCTAGTAGTTGTAATCTTTCTTCTTTAGAAGTTTGCGAAAAACTAGCAAAGGCATTCTTGGCAGCGGCAACAGCATTATCAACGTCCTGAGCATTTCCTAGAGCTATTCTTCCTATGGCCTCTTCTGTGGCCGGATTAATAACGTCGAAATGCTGTGGATCGGATGGGTCTACCCATTCTCCATTAATATAAAACTTAAGACACTCTTTCATTTGGTCCTCCTTAAAATTCCTGTACGGCATTACAGCACAATCAATAAAAACCAACAATCTCTTTTACATATAATTAAGAAATAATTATATTAAGGCAAACAACCATGAGGAAAACAAATGGCTAAACCTTATCCTAAAGAAGAACACTTAACAGGAAATTTTGCTCCTATTCGAATGGAAAGCAACATCGATGATATAATCATAGAAGGTGAAGTTCCTAAAGAAATAAATGGAAGCTACTACAGAAATGGACCTGATCCAAAGTTTCCACCAAGAGGTGATAATTCTCATTGGTTTGGTGGCGATGGCATGATTCATGCTTTTCACATTAAAGAAGGCAGGATTTCTTATTTAAATCGTTGGATGAGAACGGTAAAATGGTTAAAAGAGCACGAAGAACAAACAGCTCTTTGGTCGAGTGGTATGGATGTAATGAACAATGACCCGTTAGTATCAAATATTATAACTGACGGATTAGCAAATACCGCAGTTGTTTCTCATGCAGGGAAAATATTGGCTCTCGAGGAAGCGCATGCACCTTTTGAGTTTGATCCATTTACCTTAGAGTCTTTTGGCTCACATACTTTTAATAATACTCTCGAAGGTCCAATGACCGCTCATCCAAAAGTTGATCCAATAACGGGAGAATTACTATTCATTGGATATATGGCTGATGGCTTTTTCTCCGATACAATTAGATATACGGCTGTTTCTAAAGATGGAAAGATAACCAAATCTGAGCTTATTAAGGCTCCATTTCCATCTATGGTCCACGACTTCTTTGCAACTCAAAATTATGTAATAATACCAGTCTTTCCTTTAACAGGTGATTTTGAAAGAGCTTTAAATGGTGGCCCACCTTTTGCTTGGGAACCAGAAAAAGGGAGTCATATTTGTATTCTTCCTAGGAATGGTTCAGCAGAAGATGCGAAATGGATTGAAGTTGATCCGTCTTTTGTGTTCCACTATATGAATGCTTACGAGGAGAATGGTTCTATAATTTGTGATTTAATGGAATTCGGAGTGCCTCCTCTTTTTCCTCATGCGGATGGAACGATGCCAAATCAAACTGATGCTGAAGCAAGACTTGTAAGGTGGGAAATTGACATTAATGCTTCAAAACTTAATAAGACTTCTCTTGATAATATTACAGGGGAATTTCCAAGGATAGATGAGAGATTCGCTCTCCAAGGGTATCGGCATGGTTATTATGCTGGATCAATTGGTGATCATGCGCCAGGTATGAGCATGAATTCGATTGTCCAGTATGATCATAAGACGGGAGAAAGAAAGGAATATACTACTGAAGTCGGAGATGCAGTAGGTGAACCAGTATTTATAGCTAAATCCAAAGATAGCAATGAGGGAGAGGGTTGGTTAATAGCTACAGTTTTCAGGGCAAAAGAAAATCGTTCAGATTTGGTTATTTTGGATGCAAATCATGTTGATGAAGGACCTATTGCTAAAGCACAACTGCCACATAGAGTACCATACGGTTTTCACGGATGGTTCGAAAATAGAGCATAAAAGATATTAAAAATGAAACAAGTTTTAAAGGTTGGCTTCCTTAGCATTATATTGTGTTGCGGTTTATTAGATAATCTTCTTTCTCAAGAAAATAATAAGATTATTTATGATAAGAGTTACTTTGAAAAATTCAATATTGTCTCTGTTGTTGATGCAATTAAAAGAATCCCCGGTGTTGAAGC
>CEVM01013300.1_pt1 | contig 10744 bp, 9 predicted proteins | sample 531481 | NCBI WGS metagenome assembly CEVM01 (sample SAMEA2623649, study PRJEB7988) | marine metagenome | biome: marine biome (ENVO:00000447); feature: mesopelagic zone (ENVO:00000213) & marine oxygen minimum zone (ENVO:01000065); material: "saline water (ENVO:00002010), including plankton...
TCCTCATAAGACCATACCGAAACCTCTCCCGCATCTTTTTGATTAGGTACCAGACCAGTTACATGGATTTTAATCCAATCAACACCATGCTTTATTTGTTTCCTTACTTCCTTAGAAATTTCATCTTTATTATGTACGACTTTGGCATATCCTCTAAGACCATCATCAGGGATTAACCTTCCTGCAGTTCCACCAACTGACGTTAAAAGAGCATTACCACCAGTTGACATTCTGGGGCCTTCAACATATCCACTATTTATTGCATCTCTGAGATCAACACCAGTCTCATAGATACTGTCAGCATCCAAAAAACCTGTGACTCCCGCTAGAAGAACTTTTCTTACGTTCCAAGCTGCAATTATAGCCGCTAAACCTTCTCTTCTATGAAAGAATAATTCATCATTTGAAGCGGGTTCATCAAATGTTATGTGACAATGAGAATCTATTAATCCAGGCATAACTGTTTTACCACTAGCATCAATCCTTCTCACGTCATTACTTGAACCTAATTCATCGGCTTCCTTACCTATTGCTAAAATATTACTCTTTTTAATAAGAATGGATTCTTTTTTTATTTCAGAACCTGTTCCGTCAATAACATTTCCATTTTCTATTAGAGTCTTTTCTTCCATTTTTGTCCCCATAGAAGTAATAATACCAATTATAAGCTATATTCGCGATCTTAATATATCAGAAGGATAATAAAATATCGTCAAAAATACTATAAAGGCAAGAAACTATGTCAACAAAACAACCTTTTAAATCCATTGGACTTCTTCAATCTATGTTATTGCTAATGTTAATAATCTTTGGAATTTGGCTTTTAAACGACCGGGGATTGCTTTCTATAGTAATGGAAGGTGATAAAAGTCACATCTCAAAGGTTATCGGACTTCTATGGATAATCTCAACTTTGTATTGGTTGTTTGTATCAAATGAAATTTCTAAAGAAAGAGATTCTTTCAATATTGGTTCTTTTAAAAATAATAAACTCTCAATTTCGAAATACTTTATTGCTCTGGAAAAGGGTGAGGATAAAGATATTCTTTTAAAAGCTTTTGAAGCGGAATATGCGAAAAAGTTGAGCTATGGATGGATGGCTGCAGATATTTCCTTAAAATTGGGTCTTTTAGGAACAATCATAGGTTTTATTTTAATGTTACAGCCAATTGCTGAGTTAAATGACACTAGTCCAGACTCTTTAAAATTAGCATTATCGGGTATGAGTTCAGGAATGGCTGTGGCTTTATATACAACTTTAACTGGTCTTATAGTGAGTACTATAACTCGCTCTCAATTCCATATTTTATCTGTTCGAATTTCCTCCCTTATAGGTGATGTAACTTTTTATTTGGATAAGAATTTTGAATAACAAACTAATAATGTTGGAAGACAACAGTGGTGATGCATTTACAGATCTTCTTTTCAACGCATTACTTGGTTTTGCGTTTATGTTCTTCATTTCCTTCGCTCTTATTCAGAAACCTCTTGAGGGAGGTAATATTGAATCTAAGGCAGAGTTTATCATATCTGTTGAATGGGAGGATTATCACCCTGATGATATTGACTTAATAGTGGAGGACCCCAAAGGCAATATTGTCTATTTTCAAAATCAACAAGCAGGATTAATGCATTTAGATAGAGATGATAGAGGGACCTTAGCTGATAGACTGGTAATTGATGGCAAGAATGTAGAGAATCCAGCAAATCAGGAAATTGTCACTATTAGAGGTTTTATGGCCGGAGAATATGTGGTTAATTTATTGCATTATAAGGCGCATTTCCCAGTCCCTTTAAAAACCAAAGTCAAGGTTGAGAAGATTAACCCGGAGGTAGACACAGTATATTTTGGTAATCATTTTTTGAAAGAAACCGGTGATGAATTAACAGCTGTCCGTTTCTATTTGGATGAGACAGGTAATGTCGAAGATCTAAACTATTCTCAGAAACTTCTTATAACAAAATCTGGACCAATAAAATAATGATTACGACGCCTATAATTTTAGGAATTTCCTATGCGGTTTTGTTTGCCTTACTTTTAAGTCTAAATTTTTTTACTAGATTTTCTTTTCTGCTCAAAATGTTCCTCGTGTTTGGTTCTTTGTTATTTTTTATTATTTCCTATAAGGCTATCGAGGATTTACAGGGAAGGCCATACAAAAATGAAGACATACTAAAAAACAATAGAACTTTTCAACTTTTATGGCATAAAACAGAAGAGCCAGATAAGATTAATAATATTGAGGGTACGATTTATATTCTTATCCAGATGTTGAACGAGGAAGGTTTGATCCTCTCAAAGCCTAGATTGCTTGAGATTCCTTATGATTCTTTAATTAATGAAAAGTTAGAAGATGCTATGGAAAAGGTAAAAAAAGGTAAACAATTAACTGCACGTTTTACACATCTTGAACTTAAAGAGTACGAGGGCGAAGAGATTCCTCATTTGGATAACAATTTTGGTATCTATAATTCCCAGAAAGGGGACATCGATTTAGAATTTAACGAAATTACAAAACCAAGTCTTCCGCCTAAGTAATCATTATTTATTTTGTTGTGCTAGTCTATCTTTGGTAGCCACATCTATTATATATGCGTGAATATTTTCGGTATCTCTTATAGTTAAAAGATCAGAAAAACCTGACATTCCGTTTTCTTCAAGTAAACCATTTAAGACTATATTGTTAAATAATTCATGTTTATCTTTTGTAATGTATCTTAAATCTTTAATTGTTTTTCCATGAACTCCAGCACCATGACAAGCTCCACAATAGTTAGAATAGAGCTTTTCACCGTTTAAAATATCTTCGTCAGCGGCAATCAGAGTTGGTTGTTCTGGTATTTTTTCTTCTCTTTTAGCCAAACGAGGTAATTGAGATTTTCCATTTATTTTAAAAGATAAAAGTCTTCCTTCGTTTCCATAAAGTATAGCTGCTATTTCTTTATCGGCGCCAAGGTTATCTCCTACAGAATTACCTGCTCCGCCATCTCCAGCAAGAATTGCTATATATTGTTCTCCATCTATTTCATAAGTGATGGGAGGGGCTATCATTCCTGTTTGGACCTCTTTACTCCATAATATTTTTCCATTTTCTGAGTCATACGCAACAAATTCCCCCGAGGAGTTTCCTTGGAAAGTAATTCCTGCAGCAGTTGATAATGTTCCTCCATTCCAAAAATGATTATGATCAATAGACCACTTAGTTTCTCCAGTTAACGGGTTAAAAGCTTTTAGAGTGCCTGTAACTGGAGGAATATCTGACATTGTGGCAGCTACATCATTTACATAAAAGTCAGTACCAGTATTATAAGTTCCAGGTTGCATTTTGTAGTAACCTTTCAATGGCACAAAAACAGCCGCTACTTCATGAGTAGGAATATAAACAAGACCTAAGGTTGGATCATAAGACATTGCTTGCCAATTATGTCCACCATAACTGCCAGGCAAAACCCATTCTGGCTTTTTTGTATAGTCTTTTTCTTCATTCAATACTGGTCTTCCTGTCTCCAAATCAACATGAGTTGCCCAATTTACTGGCACATAGTTATGTGCTCTTAACAGTTTTCCATTTTTTCTATCAATAACATAAAAGAAACCATTTTTAGGAGCCTGCATAAGAACTTTTTTGCCTTCTCCATCAATATTCATTTCAGCTAACATAATGTCCTGAGTTGCAGTAAAATCCCACTTATCTTCAGGTGTAGTTTGGTAATACCAATTCATTTTTCCTGTGTCTGCATTTAAGGCAACAATAGATGACAGATATAGGTTGTCACCCCCACCAGGTGATCGTATTTCAATATTCCAAGGAGAGCCGTTGCCAGTTCCAATATATATTTGATTATATTCTGGATCGTAAACGATAGAATTCCAAACAGTTCCACCACCACCCATTGTCCACCATTTTCCATTCCAGGTTTTAGCGGCTTCTTTTAATTCTTCGTGTTCAAATGGAAGAGAGGGGTCTCCTGGAACAGTGTAAAATCTCCATAACAATTTTCCTGTTTTTGTATCATAAGCTGAAACATAACCTCTAACACCTCCCATATCTGCCCCACCATTTCCGATAAAAATCTTATCTTTAGCTATTCTTGGTGCGCCAGATATAGAATAATCTTTTTCGCTATTTATAAGTGTATCTTTTTCCCAAATTAAATCACCTGTCTTTGCATCTAATTTAATCAATCGTCCATCTAAAGTTCCAAAAAAAACACTTCCTTTCCAAACTGCTGCACCCCTGTTAACAACATCACAGCAAAGTTTTCTTGCCCAAGATCTTGGAACTTCAGGATCATAGGTCCAAATTTCCTTCCCAGTCCTTGCATCTATCGCATAAATTACACTCCAAGTTCCTGTTACAAACATTATTCCATTATCTACTATTGGGGTAGCTTCCAAGCCTCTAGAAGAGGCCATATTGAAGGACCACTCAAGCTCTAAATCTTTAATAGTTTCTTGCGTAATTTGATTTAGTTTAGAATATCGTTGTTCTTCATAATTTCTTCCGTGAGAAAGCCAATTGCCGGGTTCTTTGTCGGCATTGATAATTCTATTTGTATCTATATTGCCTACCTGACTTTGTATTTTACTAGACTTCCTTTCTGGTACAGATATTTCTTTTATAATTTTTGGGCTAGTTACTTGTGACGTTTTATAACCGATCAGAATTATTAGAGTGATTATTAAAAAGATGTTAATAATGATGGCCGAATTCCTACCTAAACTAGGATGTTTCATATTCTCTCTCCTAGTAAATTACTCGACAGATCCCAATTGGGTTATTCGATCAGTAGTTGCTACATTTATTATGTAGTGGTAAATGCTTTCCACATCCTTTTGTGATAAAACATCAGAAAAAGAAGACATTCCGTTTTCTTTTAGTATTCCATCATAAACAATTTCTTTAAAAAGCTCATGACTTTCCTGACTCATTAATCTTAAATCCGGAATGTGTGACCCAGCCCTAACCGCTGATCCATGACAGACAGAACAATATTGACCATAAAGCTCTGTTCCTCTTTGGATATCGTAATCAGAAGAAACTAATGTTGGTTGTTCAGGAATAGTTCGGTCTATTAATTCAAGTTTAGGTAATTTAGCTTTTCCACCCAATTTAAATGCTAACAATCTTCCATAATTTCCATAATGAAGTGATGCCATATAGTCGGTAGAAAGACCCAAAGAATCACCCCCATGAGAATTTCCTCCACCTGTCCCCGCCATGATCGTAACATATTGTTCTCCATCTACCTCAAAGGTAATAGGTGGAGCAATGATGCTTGTTTGTATATTCTTAGACCATAATAGCTGTCCTGTCTCTGAGTCGTAGGAATCAAAGGTGCCCATGCCGTTACCTTGAAATATTATACCAGCTTTAGTTGCCAAAACCCCACCGTTCCAATGATTTGGGTGGTTTATAATCCATTCAGTTTTACCGGTTAAAGGGTCAAATGCTTTTAAAAAACCATGAGGCGCAGGTGCGTCAGGGGTATCTAAGGCAATTTCAATATATTTTGCTAACTCTATTCCCAGGTTCCATGTGTTAGGTTTAAATTTAAGTTTTCCGGTTTTTTCCCATTCTTCAGACATTTTATAAATAACAGGAGCTTCAAGTGCAGGTATATAAACCAAGCCGAGATTTGCATCATAAGCCATTGATTGCCAGTTGTGACCACCTAAAGCCCCAGGAACTATCCATTGCTTTTCTTTAAGATAGTCTTTTTCAAGGTTTTCAACTGGTCGACCCGTATTCATATCAACATGAGTAGCCCAATTTACGGTCACATAATTATGAGCTCTCAATAATTCGCCATCATTTCTATCCAAAACATAAAAGAAACCATTCTTAGGGGCTTGCATGAGTACTTTTCTTTTAACACCATCTACTTCCATATCAGCAAGCATGATATCTTGAACAGCAGTGTAGTCCCAATTATCACCTGGTGTAGTCTGGTAGTACCATTTCATTGCACCTGTATCGGCATCAAGTGCAACAATCGAAGACAGAAAAAGATTATCTCCCCCTCCAGGCGACCTTATAACCCTCGTCCATGGAGATCCATTCCCGACACCAATATAGAGTTGATTAAAATCTGGGTCATATACTATGGAATTCCATACTGTTCCTCCTCCACCTATTTTCCACCACTCACCGCCTTTCCAGGTTTTTGCAGCTAATTCCATTTCTGTATGCTCAAATGGAAGAGAAGGATCACCTGGTACTGTATAAAACCTCCAAACTAACTCACCACTTTCCGTATCGAAGGCTGATACATATCCCCGTACACCATATTCGGCACCACCATTTCCTATAAAAACTTTATCGTTGGCAATTCTAGGTGCACCCGTGATAGTGTAATCTCTGGACCTATCAATCAGTGTGTTAATCTCCCATACAAGATTTCCAGTTTTTGCGTTAAGTTTTACTAATCTCCCATCCAGAGTTGCAAAAAATAAGTAACCCTTCCAAACTGCGGCTCCCCTATTGACAACATCACAACAAGCTTTTCTTCCCCAGTCTTTGGGAACTTCTGGATCATAAACCCATATTTCACTTCCGGTTCTCGCATCTATTGCATATACGATACTCCATTCACTAGTAAGAAACATTATTCCATCTTCAACAATGGGAGTTGATTCGAGAGCTCTTGTGCTGTTCATATCGAAAGACCACTCTAGCTCAAGATCGTCAATATTATTTTTATTGATTTGTGTTAAAGGGGAAAATCTCTGTTCTTCATAGTTTCTACCATACGATAACCAGTTTCCTGGTTCATTATCGGCCTCTATGATCCTTTCTTGTGTTATATAGGCAAATTCAGGTTCTATTAAAGATTCAGGTGTATTTTCTATTATTGGTGTATTTGAAGCCGAATTATCAATGTTGTTCTTTGTTATATTATTAATAATATTTTGTGAAATAAAGATTCCTATTAAGATTGCTATAAAGATTAGAAAATAGTTACGAAGTCTCAATTAAATTCTCCTTGTGGAAGCATCAAGATACTATATGAGTTAAAAATTCGTTGCAATAAAATCTGGGTTTAAAAAATTTTCTTCTTCTTTTCCATATTGAAGCTCTGATTTATCCATTATTCTAACATTTCCACCTGCAGCCTTAAGTATAGCGTGACCTGCTGCAACATCCCATTCACGTGTTGGGCCCAAACGTGGATATAATTCCGCTATACCAGAAGCAATGAGACAAAATTTTATAGAGGACCCCATTATTATTGTATTTTTGATGTTATAATTTTTTAGAAATTCGTCTGTCTTTTCATTACTATGTGACCGGCTTATGGTAACTGTTAAAGGGTTTTTAGATATGGGATTAACAGATATTTGCCTTTTATTTTGAAAGGGAACTTCTTCAACGTCATGACTAAATTCAATTACATAAGCTTTATTTTCTAAACCTGAAAAATACATCTTCTTCTTTGCGGGAGCATAAATCACTCCTGCTTCAGGTATTCTATTTTTTATGAAAGCAATATTTATTGTGAATTCATCGTTTTTATTTATGAATTCATTAGTTCCATCTATTGGATCAACCAAGAAAAAAGAGTCTTCAAGATTAGGAATTTTTCCTATTTTAAAAGACTCTTCAGATATGGTAGGAATTTTTGGGTAATCCTCGTAAAGACCCGCTAATATTATATTATCGGCCTTGATGTCAGCTTGGGTTAAGGGAGAGCTATCTTCTTTAAGTTGAGTTTGAATCTCTCCTTCATATATGTTCATAACTTCTTTTCCAGCTTTGTGTACAAGGGAAACAAGGTCTTTAATAATTGGATCTTTTTCAGACATAAAAAGATAGTATCAATTTTAAAGGCGGTTTAACATAAAATAAACTTTTGCTCTTTTTCATATATAGATTGAAAGATAAGACTATATTGTTCTATAAGGAAAAAAATAACAGGAATGGAATGATACCTAAAATTAATCTTGATTTACCTAAAGGACCTGAAAAGTCAAAGGTAGTGGTCGCAATGTCTGGAGGAGTGGACTCATCTACCTCGGCTGCTTTAGTCAAAGCTTCAGGTTATTCCGTTATTGGAATAACGCTTCAATTATACAATCATGGTGCTGCGGTTAATAAGAAGGGAAGTTGTTGTTCTGGTCAAGATATATACGATGCCAGAGAAGTTGCTTCTGATCTTGGCATCCCACACTATGTCCTTGATTATCAAGACTTATTTAAAAGAAAGGTTATAGATGATTTTGCTAATTCCTATCAGATTGGTGAAACTCCTATCCCTTGTGTATTGTGTAATGAAAAAGTGAAATTCGATGATCTATACAAAACAGCTAAAGATCTAGGGGCCGATGCCTTAGTTACAGGTCACTACATTCTCACCAATGAAGGTAAGAATGGAAGACAAATGTTTAGGGCAAAAGATATTGAAAAAGATCAAAGTTATTTTTTATTCAAAACTACCAAAGAACAACTTGATTTTTTACGTTTTCCTCTTGGGTCTTTTAAAAAAGATGAAATAAGAGAGATTGCAAGAGAAATTGGTCTTACAGTTTCTGATAAACCGGATAGCCAAGACATTTGTTTTGTACCAAATGGGAAATATTCTGAGGTTCTTAAAAAAATTAATCCGGATAACCTAAAACCAGGGTTATTATTGGATACTAATGGAAATGTTCTAGGTAATCATGAAGGTATAGTTAATTTTACCGTAGGGCAGAGGAGGGGATTAGGTATCTCTTCAAGCGATCCCCTGTATGTAGTGAAGATTGACGCAGAAAATCAAAATGTAGTGGTTGGGTCTAAAGAAGATCTAAAGAAAAGAAACATCCAGATACGAGATCTGAACTGGATTGGGGATGAAAAATTAGGAAATAATTCAATTAAAGAAATCAAGATTAAAGCGAAGATACGTTCAACACAAGAACCGGAATCAGCAAGACTTTGTTTTAAGCATGGCAAAGTACATGTTAGTTTTGATGATCATGTTGAAGGAGTTTCACCAGGGCAAGCATGTGTTTTTTATGATTTTGAGAATTCAACCCGTGTTCTTGGAGGAGGATGGATAACTTCTTAATGTTGTGTTGACATTTATAACCCCTAAGGATTAATGAAAGATAGAGCGATGGCGGGGTAGCTCAGTTGGTTAGAGCGGCGGAATCATAATCCGCGTGTCGGGGGTTCAAATCCCTCCCCCGCTACCATCAAGGAAAAATGGAATGAATGATAAATATATAGAACTTGATGGAGCAAGTAATTTTAGAGATTTAGGCGGTTATCTTACAAGTAATGGCAAGATTGTTAAAAAGGGTTACATATTTAGATCAGATCACCTTTCACACCTTACCAATGAAGATTTAGAAACAGTAAAAGCATTAGGGATTAAAACTGTATGTGATTTTCGAAGCGATGAGGAGGTTAAGATTTTCCCTTCTGTGTTTGATGAGGACTCCGAACCATACTTGCATCGTATTCCCATTAAAACTCTAGGAAATCAAGACCTACAAAGATTAGCCGAAAAAGAGAATGTTACAAGCCAAGAATTAGCGGATGCGTTAAAAGAACATTATGTTCTCTACGTAAATCAACATAAAGAATGCTATAAATTTTTTTTAAATACTCTTGCGTATAAGGATATTCCAATAGTATTCCATTGTTTTGCGGGTAAAGATAGAACTGGATTTGGAGCGTTGCTTTTTTTAAGTATTTTGGGAGTGAGTAAAGAATTGATTATTGAGGATTATTTGTTAACCAATGTTTTTTATAAGGGACCGAAAATTAACGACTGGAGAGAAATAGCCTCTGATACTATTCGACCTCTTCTAGAAGCAAGAACCGATTATATTGATGCGGCCTTCAATGAGATAGAAGGGAGACATGAAAATGTTGAACAATACGTTTTGAAAGAATTGGAAATTGGGGGTGATACGATTACTTTGATCAAAGCTAGATATTTGGAGTAGACATTATTATTCTTTTACGAATGTGACAGCGTAATACTCTTCTCCATCGAATAGATCTTTTGCACCATCAACATCCTCAATAATCTGAAATCTCCTTGGAACTATTGTCCCTTCCATTCGATAACCCTTAGCACTCATATTTTTTTTATGAAACTCCATTGCAGCAGGGGTAAACTCTTTCGCCAGGACGGTAATTCTATCTGTTTTTCTGTCTTGTTTATTCATTTTAATCTCATTCTTAAACTATAGTTCTGCATTTCCATAGAAAACGAAACCAGGGGGCTCAATACCATTTTCGAAATCCTTCAAATTATTAACTATAGATATAGCTCTTCTTTCATCTGATTCCATTGTATGCGCAGAATTATGCGGTGTCATTATAATGTTTTTAAGATCTTGGAAAGGAAATTTTGAGGGTCTTGGGTTTTTAATATCCTTATTTGTGTAAGGATAAATCCACCAAGTATCTATAGCTGCACCAGCTATTTTTTTTTCTTTCAAATGGTTAAAAAGATCTTCTTCATTGCAGACATTTCCTCTGGAAATATTAATTAGATACGATGTTTTTTTCATTTCTTTTAGTGTATCTTTATTTATAAGGTTTTTTGAGCTTTCGTTTAAATCACAGGCCAGAACAATATAATCACTTTCTTTTAGTAATTTATTTAATTCTTCTATGGAACCGTGCCAATCTAAGAATTGAGGTATATCCGCTTTAGCTTTCCTGTTTATACCGTAGACCTTCATACCAAGAGATTTTGCTCTTTTGGCTGTTTCTATTCCTATTAAGCCGTAACCTATTATACC
>CEVM01021410.1_pt1 | contig 10732 bp, 9 predicted proteins | sample 531481 | NCBI WGS metagenome assembly CEVM01 (sample SAMEA2623649, study PRJEB7988) | marine metagenome | biome: marine biome (ENVO:00000447); feature: mesopelagic zone (ENVO:00000213) & marine oxygen minimum zone (ENVO:01000065); material: "saline water (ENVO:00002010), including plankton...
GATGGAGGCACGTTCCTGTGATGAATATATACGGCGGTGGTGTGAAGCCGGTCTTCTCATGAAAGAACCCGCATCGTGACATTTGCCGGCCTGCTCATTCTGGCCGCTGGCCTTTTCGTCATGGCGGTTGCCAGCTACCCATTGTTGGTGCGGCTTAAGGCGGGGAGACACCAGTTCCAGGTCTTTACAGCCCTTCGCTATAGAAATTTCCGCTGGTTCTGGATAAACGCCGCCACCCAGTCCATGGCCCAGGGTATGCAGTTTCTGGTTCTCGGATTGCTGGTGCTGGACGTCACCGGCTCTTCCATCCAGCTTGGCCTAGTGGCCTTCATCTACGGTACTCCCAACCTGCTTTTTTCCATGTTGGGCGGCATTATAGCTGACCGTTCGGACCGGCTAAGGCTGTTGATATCCACCCGTTTTGGGGTGTCGGTCCTGGTTCTCGTCCTTGCGATCATGAAGATTTTCGGCGTGCTGGAAATCTGGCACGTTTACGTCATCATGTTCCTATTAGGGACGGTTCAGGCGTTGAATAATCCGGCCCGACAGGCCTTGGTGGCAGACTTGGTGGAGCGGAAGGATATGATGAACGCCGTGGCACTGCATACCATGGTCAATCAGTCGGGGCAAATCGTCGGTCCGGCGTTGGCAGGAGGAATCATCGAGCTGGCCGGGACGGGTCCCGCGCTGTTGGTGAACGCAGGGATGTACCTGGCGGGAATTTTTTTTCTGTTCTTGATCAAGGACTTACCGCCGAGAGCGCCAGGCCCAAAAGCATCGTTGGTAGGCGATCTCCTGTCCGGGCTGAGGCACATACGTTCAACGCCCGTGTTGTACACAATCATAGGGATGGCGTTAGCTTTCACCTTTTTTGCCATGTCTTACCGTCAGGTCTTGCCCGCATTCACCAGAGATATGCTGGATGTTGGAGCTGGCGGAACCGGCCTGCTTTGGTTGAGCGCGGGCTTGGGATCATTGTTGGGAAGTCTCATCGTGGCCTCACTGGGGGATTTCCGTCACAAAGCTCGGCTGATGGTGGGGTCCCTGCTTCTTCTCTTCGTGGTCCTGACGTTGTTCGCTTGGTCGCCCTGGTACTGGGCATCCTGGGTATTGTTCTTCTTTGTGGGAGTAACCAGCCTCGGGTTATTCTGGACGCTGGCGACCACACTGGTGCAGCTTAATGTTCCAAATGAGGTGCGGGGCCGGGTAATGAGTGTGTTGCAACTGGCTCCGGCGGTCCACTTCCTCAGTGGCCTGCTCCTAGCGGTGGGGGCTGAGGCGGTCGGTTGGCCCATCGCCATCACCGGTACCGTTGCCATGACTCTGATGGTTACCGTGTGGCTCGGAATCTGGCGGCCGGTCCTTCGCCGTCTGGAGGAGTGATAAGGCTGACTGGCCTTTGCGGAGAGTCAGTTAAGCTCCCACGTGAATCTGGGCCATCCGGGGACCGTAAGGCACTGCGCCCGTCGGTCTTGCTGAAGTGGACAGGCGCCAAAGAATCGTGTTTAGACCGGGGGGCCTCCGGCCTCAGACCGGGCGGCGTTGCACTGGAGACATGTGCAGATCGACCGCAAGTACCGGTAGGTGTAGAGACCGGTGTAGTGGGCGTCGGTCCACAGAAATTGGGCGGCGTAGTTACCCACCGGCATGTTGTCGATGGCCTTGACGTCTTGAGGCACCGTGTCGGGGTCTAGCCTGGGGTTACCCGTCATCTCGTCGACACAATTGGCGCAAGGGCAACGAAGCCTAAGGAAGCGATGGGGGTACGGACTCCGATGGCCGTCATCCCACATTATGATGATGGCCCCGTCTTCCAGGGTGATTTCCTTGGGTAGGAGTGGTTGTTGCATAAAAGTTTTCAGCTATCAGCAGTCAGCCATCAGCGACGATAATCTCTGATGGTCGGCTACTTAGCATCTCTTCGTTAAGATTATTATTTGGGAGCTTGGACGTCGGATAAACGGGCCGGACGGGGCATCTCATCGGGGTCGGTGGGAATCTCGATGATGCTGGGACCGTCGGTGTTCAGGGCTTCCAAGAACGCGTTGCCGATGTCTTCGGGGCGTTCCACGTAGAATCCGGTGCCTCCGAAGAGTTCAGCAAACTTGTCGTACCGGGGGTTGTTGGTGTCCGCGCCGACATACCGCTCGTCAAAGGCGTAGCGTTGGTAGGCTTTTTCCGAACCCCAACAGTTGTTGTTCATGACCACCGTAATCACTTTCAACCCGTAGCGCACTGCCGTGGCGAACTCTTGGGCGTTGAACAGGAAGCCGCCGTCGCCGTTGAAGTTGACCACGGGCCGGTCCGGTGCGGCGAATTTTGCGCCTAGAGCCGCCGGGAAACTGAAGCCCAATCCGCCTAGGTCCAGGGATGTCATCAAGCTTCGAGGCTCGTAGTAGTTCAGGCGGTCCTGCCCGAAGTTGGGCGCCAATCCGGCGTCCAGGGCGATTATAGCGTCGCGGGGCATGACCCGGCGCAACTCGCCGTAGACCCGCTGGGGTTTCATTGGCATGGAATTGTCCGTTGCCTCGGCGTCCAATCGACGCTTGCGGCGGGCAGCCAAATCACCTATGTCGTCAACCCATTTCTGGTTGGGACGGGGTTCGGCTTGTTGGACCTGCGCTATCAGACCCTCCATCACCGCCTTGGCGTCGCCTTCGATACCCACGGCTACCGGGTAGTTGCGGCCCAATTCCTCGGGGTCGATCTCTATCTGGATAATCTTGGCGTCGGCTGGGATATAGCGGTTGTCGTAGAAGGCGGTGGACTGGCCTAGCCGCGTGCCGATTGCCAGGATAACGTCGGCCTGGCGAGCAGATTCGATGGCCTCTTCCGAGCCCAACCGGCCCAGGTGCCCCAAGTACAAGGGATGGTCGTTGGGCACGGCGTCGGCGCGCCCGTAGGAAGTCGTGATGGCTGCGCCAATCATGTCGGCCATGCGGACGACTTCATCGGCGGCGTTGCTCCATTGCACGCCGCCTCCGGCAACGATTACCGGGTTCTGGGCAGTTAGCAGCACGCTGGCCGCTTTGTCGATCAAGTTCTGGTCGCCCCGGTTTCGGGTCTGTCCGCTCCGGTACGACTCGGGAGGCAGCGCTTCCAGGTCGATCTCCGCTCCCGGTAGCAGGTCCCTGGGTATGTCAACCATGACCGGTCCCATCTTGCCCGAGGTGGCGACCCGGAAGGCGTGGCGCAAGGCGTCGGGTAGGCGTTCTATCTTATTAACCGGGAAGCAGGCTTTGGTTATCGGCTTGAACAGAGCTACCTGGTCGAACTCCTGCGTGGAGTCCCGCCACTGGTGCTCCCGGGATGCTGAGGGAGCCAGAATGATCATCGGCGAATGGGCCACGTAGGCCGAGCCGACACCGAAGGTGAGGTTCAACACGCCGGGCCCATTGGTCACCAGGACTACGCCGGGCTTGCCCGATATCCGTCCGAAACCATCGGCCATCAGTGCCGCTCCCTGCTCGTGGCGAACGCCGATGAACTCCAGGTCGGTACGATCGTAGAGAGGGTCGAGGATGTCCAAGAAGGACGAACCTACGATTCCAAAGATATGGGAGACTCCTTCCTGACGGAGGAGTTCAATTACGGCTTCGCCGGCTTTCATCTTTCCTGGCACTTGGGGGAACCTCCTGGGGTTGGTGTTAAGTTGGATTGCCGGGGTGAATCCCCCCAACCCCCCTTTACGAAAGTGGGGCTACTAGGGGACTTTGTCCCACGCCTCAAGCAGTGTAACACAGGGGTTTAGCCACCCGAAACGAGGCAAATTGACTACCCCTGCGCCAGACCATACAATTCTAAACGCATGGCGCTTGAAGCTGTCCAAGTGGACAGGATGTTAGGCGCCACGAAAAACGGCTTCTAATTAGCAGAAAAGTGGAGGGGCAGATGCCTTACGAGCATATCTTGGTAGAGAACGAAGAAGGAGTGGCGATTATCACGTTGAATCGCCCGGAAGTCTTGAACGCCATGAACCGGAAGCTGGGCACGGAGTTGCACGAAGCCGTGATGGCGGCGAACGCCGATGATGAGATTGGCTGTCTGGTAGTCACCGGCTCCGGAGAGCGAGCCTTTTCCGCCGGCGGAGACATCCACGAGCAGCGGGAGACCGCCCGTAACCTGACCGAAGAGCAGATGGAAGCGCGAGACGCGGAGCGCGGCTACCGGTCCTACGAGATCTCGGCTTGTCCCAAACCAATCATCGGTATGATGAATGGTCTGGCCTACGGTGGGGCGGCGGTGCTCTCTTCGTCGCTAGACTTCCGCATCGGTTGTGAAAATACCAAGTTCCGGTTCTTGGCCGCAGCTTACGGACGAATCAACTGCAGCTGGACTTTGCCCAATCAGGTTGGTTGGCCCATGGCTAAGGAACTGCTGTTCAGCGGACGTGTGGTGGAGGCGGAAGAAGCCCTTCGCATCGGTCTGATTAACCACCTGGTTCCCAAAGAGGAACTCCGGGCCAAGACCATGGAGATTGCCACTACCATCGCCGGCAACCGGCACGAGACGGTGATTGGCATGAAGAAACTTCTGCTTGATGGTCTGAGCACCAACCTACTAGAACAGTTCGAGAACGAGCGCCATTTCACCAGAGAAGTGGTCAAGGGCTACGGCGTAGAAGATGCCTTCCCGGAGTTCCTAGCCAGAAAGGGCAGGTAACGACCCGGCGGTATAAGTTAAGATGGTCCCAAATGGGTAGGGGCACGGCTAGCCGTGCCCCTACGTGCGTCTGAAGCCTAGTCCCCTTCAGGAATCTGAATCTCTACTCCGTAATCGTCCCCTTGGTGCTGGGGACTTGATGGCCGCCTCGGGGGTCTGGTTCCACGGCGTCGCGGAGGGCGCGGGCTAGGGCTTTGAAGAGGGCTTCGGCTTTGTGGTGGGGGCTAACTCCCGCAAGGATCTTGGCGTGCAGGTTGATCTGCCCCTCGATGGCGAAGGACTCTAGCAGGTGGCCGATGAGGTCGCCGGACAGGGTTTCCACCATAACGTTGTCCAGTCCCGTTTCCACCTCTGCATAGGCCCGGCCGCTGCAATCGACAACGACCATGGCCAGGGTCTCGTCCAGAGGAACGATGGCGTGGCCCATGCGCCGGATGCCTCGAGCGTCGCCCAAGGCCTGTCTGAAACAGCGGCCTAACAGGATGCCGACATCTTCCACCAAGTGGTGCCATCCGGTGTGGGTGTCGCCTTTGGCGTGGAGCGTTATGTCAAACAGACCGTGCCGTGCTAGCTGGTTAATCATATGGTCCAGAAAGCCGTTGCCGGTATCGACGTCGTAGTCGCCTTTACCGTCCAGGTTAAAGGTGACCGATATCTCGGTCTCGCTGGTGTTGCGCTCTAATGTCCCGATCCGAGGCGCGGCGATCTGTTCTTCCGATGCCACTTTATGCTGCCCCCACCAGTTCGGTTAGGGCCGCTACCACGGCGTCGGTTTCGTGGGGGAATCCGACGCTGGATCTGATGTAGTCCTTGAGCACGGGGGTGTTGAAGTAGCGCAGGAATATCCCACGGCTGCACAGGCCCTCGAAGATGCGTTCTCCCTGTCCTTCGGGGAGGCTGAACAGGATGAAATTGGCTTGAGAAGGCCAGGCTTTGATGCCGGGAATCTTCTGCAGCAGTCCCATCATCCGTTCCCGCTCGGCCACGATGGACTTTACCCGTTCCAGCAGAACCGTCGTGTCTTCCAATGAAGCGGTCAAGGCGACCTCGGCGGCGGTGTTCACGTTGTAAGGCGGCTTCATGCTAATCATGGTCTGGGCCAGTTCTTCTTGCATCACACCCAGGCCGATGCGCAGACCGGCTAGTCCGGCCCACTTGCTGAAGGTACGCAGTATCACTAAGTTGGGATATTCCTCCATCAAGGGCATGACCGACTCGCCGCAGAACTCGTAGTAGGTCTCGTCTACGACTATCAAACGTCCCGTTTCCAGCAAGGCCCTGATCTGGCTTTCGGTGGCGATATTGCCGCTGGGGTTGTTGGGCGAAGCGAGGAAGACGGCTTTGGTCTTGGGCGTCATCGCCGTTACCATCGCTTCTACGTCAATCTCGAAGTTCTCGTCACTGGGTATGGACAAGGCTTCACCGCCGCAGATGTCAGCGGTGAAGGAGTACATGCCGAAGGTGGGCGACGGGATGATGATGTTCTCGCCCGGCCCCAGAAACATGCGCAACAGCAGGTCGATCAACTCGTCGCTGCCGTTGCCCGCGACGATTCGCTCCGCAGGCGCACCCAGATACTTGGAAAGGACTCTCCTTAGCTTGCGCTGCTCCGGGTCGGTGTAGTGATTGTAGAACTGGAAATTGCCCAGCGCCTCGTTCACTACAGGCGAAGGGCCGAAGGGATTCTCGTTGCCGTTGAGGCGAATCACTTGGTCCGCCGGGATACCGGCCCGTTCCGCGATGACCTCCATGGGGTCAACCCCGTGGTAGGGCTTCAAGCGGCGGATGTGGGGCAACATCATTTCTTGGAGGTTTTCAATGTTGTTCATTTTGCAGCGGCCCCGCTTTCAATGTAGTCAAGCCTTACTTGGATGGCGCTGGCGTGTCCCGCTAAGCCCTCGGCATTGGCGATCTGTACCGCTGACGGCCCCAAACGCTGGAAGTCCGAGGGGCTAAGCCCGACCACCGGCATGCGGCGCAGAAACTGGTGCACGCTGAGGGCCGAGCTGTATCGGGCGGTGCCCCCGGTGGGCATCACGTGACTGGGACCGGCGATGTAGTCGCCCATCACTTCGGGAGAAAATTCGCCGAGGAACAGGCCGCCGGCGTGCCTAATCTTGTCCGTCCAGGTCCAAGGGTCGGAGACCATCAGGCAAAGATGCTCGGGGGCGATGTTGTTGACTAGGTCGGCGGCTTGGTCCAGGGAATCAACCAGGACGATTCTGCCCCGACGCTCCAATGCGCTGCGGGCCAGTTCCCCCCTGGGTGTAGTGGCCAACATGGTATCCAACTCCGATTGCACCTGATCTATCAGCGACTGGGAGTCGGTCACCAGGATGGCAGTGGCCATAGGGTCGTGTTCGGCTTGGCCAATCATGTCGGCGGCGCAGAATATGGGGCTGGCCGATCCGTCGGCGACGACGATGGTCTCGGTGGGACCAAACACGCCGTCGATGCCCACTTGGCCTTGCACCAAGCTCTTGGCCAACCCAACGAACAGGTTGCCGGGTCCGCATATTTTGTCTACTTTGGCGATGGAATCGGTCCCGTAGGCCATGGCTCCGATGGCCGGAACGCCGCCTACCTGGTAGATGGCGTCCACCCCGGCAATCTCCGCCGCAACCAGTACTGCCGGGTTCAAGGGTTCGTTCCCCCGGCGTGGTGTGGCAAGGATAATCTCTTTGACTCCGGCGACCCGGGCGGGGACCGCTGTCATCAGGACAGTGGATGGATAGGCGGCGGTGCCGCCGGGGGCGTAAAGGCCAACCCGGTCTAAGGGACGCACAAGTTCGCCCAAGCCTTTGGTTTCATCCAGCCAATCCGAGGGCATGACGGCTTCATGAAACTCTCTCACCCGTTGAGCGGCCAACTCCAAGGACTTGCGAAGGTCATCGGAGACAGCGGCCCGCGCCTCGTCCATCTGGGCGGGACTGACCAGCATGTCCTGTAGGTCGATGTTGTCCAGCATCTTGGCGTAATGGCGCACCGCTGTGTCTCCGGTGGCGCGGACATCGCGCAGGATGCGGATGACCGACTCCTCCGGCGAAACACCCTCGCCAAAGATACGGCGGGTCTGGGCCGAGACGGATTCGGGCAGGCCGCTAAAGTCGAGGGGGTCTAAACGGGTAAGAACTGCCTCCGCGCCTTCAACCCCTTTAATCAGCTTAAGTTCCACGTTATCTTGTCCTTCTTGCTAACCGTGTTATAGACGAATTATAGGGATTGCTACTATGCCGACACCGCGTCTGAATCTATTACGTGGCTCCGATATTGTCGATATCGGTCGGCCATCGTGAGTGCTTCCTGTCCTCTCGCACTCAGAAATTCTTCGTTAGCAATGCTGGGCGCCACACGAACAACACCGACATCGGCATATTGCGGGCCTGGCCTAGGCGGATTTTCAGCTTCGTAGATGATGAACGCCTCTTTCGAGCGGTCAAGATCCGAATCTAGCCGTGAAATCGTTTGATAACCAGACGCCACTAGTTCCTCGACAAGATCTGAAATTCCGACTGAACTAGTACTATCTCGCGTCGGATACTTTTTCTTCAGGTAAGCCGTAAGTGTATCGAGGTTTATTTCTTCGGTTCCTAGTGTATTGGCAATTTGTGCTTTTTGCTCGGCCTGTAGTCTGGCCTGTTGGCTGGAGCTAAAAAACAACTCGAAATGAGAGTCGGCAACATAGAACATTGCGCTCAAAGCATTAAAGTTCCGATGCAGATTTGATGGTATCGCATTCGGTGACTTATAATCCAAATAGTGCGAAATTGTCGCCCAGTCGTGCATTGCGATAGTTCTAACCTGCACCTCGAATCGCAATCCCTTGATTCCGTCGTAGCGAGGGCCACTGAAACTATCAGGCAGCCTTGCTACATAGTGCACTGATAGGTAGCCGAATTCTTCGTGGGGCTTTGCGGTTATCTTGTCATCAGTACTTTCTAGGTCGAATGTTTCCTCGAGAAGCTTTCCAATCTCCTGGATATCGGACAGAAAAAGGCCAATAATCCTAATCCCGCAGATATCTACTATTTCTTCAAATGGCGGCTCAGTTTCTTGCCGCTCCATTTTAGCAATTAGCGAGTCGACCGGTTTGATGCGTCCTTCCAGCATGTGAATGGCGATACCCCGTTGCGCTAACGCGCTTTCGAGAATGTAGATTATTTCGCCTTTCAGTTGCTCGTATTTTGGCCGTGCCGATTCATAGCCAGCCTGGACTTCATCTATTTCCATATCGAAACCTTAGAACCCCTATACTCCACGCATATACTCGCGAGCATGGGAAACCGTTTGCGCCAGGACCTGTGCCTGGTAGGCGTCCAACCGCTCTTCGGGAATCTTCTCATATATGCGTTCTAAACTGTAGGGCATCCCCTGCAGGAACTTGTCCACGGTTTGCTGAACGTCGTCGTTGTCGCGGTACATGCGGTTCATGGCCCGTTTCAATCTGTCCCAGCTGAAATCCCGAGTCATGAACCGGCCGACCCACTCCCTCCATTCTTGGAGAAGGTCGACTTCTAGGAACCCAACATCCACGCTTTGATCGCCGCAGATTATGTCCTCAGCGGCTTGGTGTAAGCCGTCCATGGCGGCAAAGGTTTTGCGGTCCATCTCCAGTTGGAGCGTCCGGTCCCACATGTTGGCCTCGACGTCGTCGCAGGCAACATTGTTCTCGCCGTCGAAGTAGGTTCGGTACATGGTGGTGATCCAAACTTCGTCGGCCACCAAGTGGCTGATGTATCCCAAGATAAAGGCCCGGGTAGCCGGCGTCTGGTTGCCGGGGTCGGCCAGGTTCGGGTAGCTTTCCAGCATGGTGCGGACCCCGGTGCCGACTGACTCCAGCGACAGAGTGGCAAAATGGGTCCGTTCTCTGGGCCAGCCGGTCATCGCCCGGATGTCCGGAGTTGTGGACCCCAGGAAGAAGCTTCCGACGTGGTCCTGGATGCTTCCCCAGTCCAGTTGCTCGGCGGCCTGGTTGGCCAGATATATGTGCATCGGCAGATTGGGCATGCCGTTAAGACTCTCCGTTCTCGAACAGTTGGTGGTACGCCGAAGAGAAGCCATCGAACAGGTAGGTTATTTGGGATGCGGCTATGTCTACCGCGCCGCAACTCCGCAGGTGGTCCACCGCTTCCAGAAGCTGGCCCTTCTTGATGAGCAAGCTAACGCTATACCAGTCCTCTTCCTCAATGTTGTAGACCCTGGCGATGGTGGGTCCTCGAAGTCCCGCAAGATCCGGCCGGGCCAGAACGGTGCCGCTGACTTCCTGAGCGGAGGCGCTTTGAACGTTGGCGGTGATGCGGTAGAAAGGCTCGGCTCGGAGATGGGCTTCCATGACGTCCATTATCGAGCGGGCCAGTTTCAGACATTTCTTGGATTCTTTGAGCAGGTTGATGTTTCCGATCAAGCAGGCCTGGGAAACCAATATCGTGCCCTCTTCCAGGGTTTTGAGTTGGTTCTCCCGCATGGTCGTGCCGGTGGCAGTGATGTCGGCGATCAGGTCGGCGTACCCGGCGGCGGGGGCAGCTTCCAGGGTGCCGCTTACCGGAACCAGCGTGAAGTGGTTGATTCCCCGGTCAAACAGGTAGTGGCGCAACAACCGAGCGTACTTGGTGGCGATGCGGAGTTGTTTACCCTGCTGACGAAACTCCAATGCCAGGTCTGCTAGGTCGGAAACCGATGTCACATCAAGCCATGAGTTTGGCACGGCGAGAACGAAGTCGGCTTGTCCATAGCGCAGATCGTCTATCAGAGTAGCCACGGTGTGATCGTCGTGACGGTATTCCAGCAACCGGTCCAAACCGGTAACGCCCAACTCGGCGCTGCCCTCCTCGACCTTTTCGGTGATGTCGGCGGTTCTTTGGAACAGCACCTCAACGCCGGAAATGGCGGGGATAGTGCCGGTATAGCGTCGACTGTTGGGACGCAGAACCGACAGACCACAGGCGCTGAAAAAATTCAGAGTGGATTCATGCAGGGCGCCGTCGCTGGGCAGGACCAGTCGCAAAGCCGTTTCTTCCTTCAATGACATGGGTTACCGCCGGTCCGGCTCGGCTGAGTGGGCTGTTCGCTG
>CEVM01127617.1_pt1 | contig 10672 bp, 10 predicted proteins | sample 531481 | NCBI WGS metagenome assembly CEVM01 (sample SAMEA2623649, study PRJEB7988) | marine metagenome | biome: marine biome (ENVO:00000447); feature: mesopelagic zone (ENVO:00000213) & marine oxygen minimum zone (ENVO:01000065); material: "saline water (ENVO:00002010), including plankton...
CCCCATGTAGGCCAGACCCATGGGCCTGCGGCGGATGAACCAGTTGCTCACTGCGGTGGAGGTCCCCAACTCCAGCGGGCTGGAGAACACCGCCCGGCCAGGAACGTACAACGCGTAGAATGTCCATATGGGAGAGGTTAGGGAGAGGCCGATGGCGCACAGTCCAACAACAGCAGAGGAGGCCGACAACAGCACGCCGGAGCCGTACCGGTCGATCAGTCTGCCGGCGAAGGGTGAGACCAGGAGCCCGAATAAGGCCCCCAGGCTGACGGCGCCGGAGAACTGGGCCCGCGACCAACCGAACTCGTCGGTCATCGGGACCACGAAGACCGAAAGGGTAGCCACCGCCATCACCGGCCGCGCCCCAAAGCTGGGCACGGAAGCGACGGCCAAAATCACCCACCCGTAGTAAAAGGGCAACCGTTGGGCCAACCGGGCGCGCAGTCCTGCGAAGTTCAACGGAGGTCACCGGGCGTGGCGGCTTTGGGCGAATATGTAAGGACCATATTGGGCTGGCCTAGTCCTTGGGAAGAGGGTCTCCCAACACGTGCATCAACCGGTTGGCCCAGCCAAACAAAGATGCCGACAGCACAAGGTCCAGCACCTCACCGATGCTGAGCTCGTTCTCGATCAGCCGCTCCACGTCCTCTTTCGTAGCTACGGACGGGCACTGGGAGAGATTGGTAGCGAAATCCAACAAGGCCTTTAGGCGTGGGCTGATGGGGGAATCTTCGTCATCGTTCTCACTCGGAGAGAAGATGGCATCCATGACGGACTCGTCTTTGGTCAATTCGTTGTAGCGGTTGGCGTGGACTGCGGCGCAATAGATGCACTGGTTGACCACTGAGGCCGCCACCGCGCCCAACTCGGTCTCGGCCCGGGACAGACCGCCACGGCTGTACATGATTCCGTTGAAGAGGGGCGTGCGTTGCTGGAGCGTCTCCGGGTCCTGCGCCAGCACCAACGTGTACTCGCCGATCTTGGTGTTGGAGACCGTTACTTTCATCGCCGCCAGTTGTTCGTCCGTGGCGTTTTCCAATATGACTGGGGCAACTCGGGGCTGCCAGAAGGGAACGACAGTGGTGAAGTCTTTGATCGGCTCGCTCATGCTACCTCAGCTATGAGCCGCAGCCCTGCGACCACCCGCACCTGGTAGCTGATGAAGGCGATCAGTTCCGAGAGCCTGACGATATCCGCATCGTCCAGACCCACCGAACGCAATGCCGTGATATCTCCTTCCGTCGCGTCTTTAGGGTTGAGCGTCACCAGGTCCGTGTGCCGAATGATCGCCTTCAACCGGTCGTCGCCGCCACCGTTAAACCCGGTATCCGCGATCTGCTGGCTGCCCACGCCAAACATCGTTTCATAATGCCTGGTCAGTACCGGGTCGTTGTTTCGCTTGGTAATCCGGCAGGCCAGTCCGGCCCTCTCGGAATGTGTCAGGCTGCCCGTTTGGTTGGGCCGGAGTGACGCCTCATGAGAGTTCTCGGTCAGCTCCAGGATTTCCTTGCGCAAGGTTAAAACAGCGGTCAGCGGACTGCCGGCGGTGATGCCCGCCGACTTGGCGACTACAGTCTCGAATATATCCAACATGCCTCCGTATTTATGGGACTCTAAAGGGATCCGTCGATAACTATGTCCAGCACGGCCGGTTTTCCAGATGCGACTGCCCGCTGCACCGCCGGAGCTATCTCAGACGGGTCGGTTATCCTCTCTCCGTGCACCCCCATGCTGTTGGCGATGGCCGCAACGTCGAAGGGCGTCGGGAAGTCCGAATAAGGGAGGTTCTCGCCGGCCGATTCCTTCTGTTGGAGTATCTCCCGCTGGTACACGTCGAAGTTCATCTTCAAAACTCGGTACATGCCGTTGTTGCAGATGACGAAGATGCAGGGGATGTTGTCGTTGGCCGCCGTCCAAAGCCCTTGAATGGTCATCAAGGCGCTGCCGTCTCCGATGATGCCGAACACCGGCTGGTCTGGATTGGCGACCTGGGTGCCCATGGTGACGCCGATGCCGCCTCCGATGGACTGGCCCCGGAACCCTCTAAGGTCTCCCCGCTTCTGGGCCTGGAAATAATGGCGCATGGTGGCGCGGTTGCTGATGGAATCGTCCACCACAATGGCGTTGTCCGGCAGGGCCTCGGCCAACTCAGACATCATTCGGGCCGGGGTCATAGGATTGTTATTCCATTTGGCGATCACCGAATCGTCGAAGGCCTTCCGCTTCTGGGCCGCCGCAGCCACTACCTCTATCCTCCGGCCGTCGACCTCGTTCTCCAACTCTGGAGTCAGAAGAGGCTTGATCGAACGGATCAGTTCCTCGATAGCCAGACCACAATGGGAGACGATGCCAACGTCCGTGGGCTCCGACCTTCCAGCGCGGCCGGGGATGGGGTCGATGTGAACTAACCTGGTGTTTTCGCCCAGGATTATGTCTCCCCAGTAGAACAGCTCGTCCATGGCGTCCATGCCGATGGCCAGGACCAGGTCGGTCTGTAGGAGTTCTTCCCGGCTGCTGGTGACGCGTAGGGAATGATTGCCGAAGAATTGAGGATGGGTTGTCGGGAATGACACCTCGGCGCCCCGTGACTGGTGGACCGGGAACCCCATAAGCTCGGCCAGTTCCACGGCCAGGTCGTTGGCGTGGTCCTCCGAAACGCGGTCCCCCACCATCATCATCGGCCGCTTGGCGGCCATGATAAGTGACAGGGCGGCTTCGATCCCTTCTGGGTCGGGGCGGTAGGAGTCGTGGACCTTACTGGAGGGCACGATGTTCATCTCCGCCTCACCCTCCAGGGCGTTGGCGGTGAAGCCGACATAGACCGGCCCTTTGGGGTGGCTGTTGGCCTCATGAAACGCGCGGCGCATGACTGATGGGATTTGGTCCGGGAGGTTCAGCTCCACCGACCATTTAGTGACCGGACGCACCAACTCGGCCAGGTCGGTCTTGGTTTCATTGATCTTTCGGGCGTCGTAGTTCGCCGATAATACGACCATCGGTGTTCCCGTGTTGAGCGCATCCAGCATCAGTGCGATGCCGTTAGCCAGCCCGCTGTCCACATGGAGCATCACGCAAGACGGCTTCTCGGTAGCCCTGGCGTAGGACTCACCCATGCCCATGGCCACGCTCTCTTGCAGAGTTAGGATGTATTGGAACTCCGGGTAGTCGCCCAGCAAGTCCATGATCGGAGCTTCGCTGGTCCCAGGGTTGCCGAAGACGTGCTTCACACCCTCCGACTTAAGCATCTCCAATACGGCCATTTTTCCGGTCATCTTTTGCGGCATCTAATTAAACCCTTTAAACCTTCTAGCCAAGTTTGTTTACTGGTTGCTTACGGTGCAGCCTGGACCAACTCGATCACCACGTCGTCCGGACCCTCGATGTAGGCCAGTCTGATCCCTTGGGGAGTCACTGTCAGGGGCAATATAACCCGGATGCCCTCAGCTTCAAAACGGTCCATCTCCGATTCCAGGTCTTCCACGTGGAAGCCGAAGTGTTCCAGACCCAGACGATTGAGCTCGGGGACGGCTTTTTCAGGCGAGGAATTTGGCGGCTGAGAGGATATGTTCAGCCGCGTCGGCCCGCCGACCTGCATACCGATTGTGATTGTGCCCGGCATGACTTCCCGCTCAGAAATTATCTTGGCATTGAAAATCTTTTCGTACCACGCGGCCGATACCTTGGGCTCTTTTGCCCTGATATGGACGTGGTTGATGGCGTAATCCATGATTATTCTCCTTTCTGTCCGCTGGGCTTAACGCCCGCGCGCTCACTCTGGTTTACGACCGAATGTTAGCGTCGGCAGATGGCCCTTGTCCACCACTGGCCTCGCCGCCAGGTACATCGTTGACCGAGATCTTAGATTGGCATGTCATTTATGAAGTCTGTATACTCGGCAAAAGGCCACACGAGGAAATGCATGGCACGGACCTTCCGCCTGGCTTTGGCTCAGATCAACCCCACGGTAGGGGATATCGCCGGGAACACCGCCAAGATTCTGGACTATCTGGAACGCGCCCGGGAGGCCCAAGCCGACCTCGTTGCATTTCCCGAGTTGGCCATCACCGGCTACCCTCCCGAAGACCTCCTCTTCAAGAGATCGTTCCTGACCGACAACGTGGCCGCGATGGAAAAAGTAGCTGCGGCTTCCCAGGGCATCGCCGTGGTCCTGGGCTACGTGCACATCGTCTCGCTGGAGCGTCAGTCGGAAGACGTCGGGCCGCAGGTCACCAACGCCGCCGCGCTGTGTTATGGCGGCAAGCTGATCGACACCTATCACAAGATTTTCCTCCCCAACTACGGCGTCTTTGACGAACAGCGTTACTTCCAGAAGGGCTCGGAATGCCCGGTGTACACGATCGGGGGAGTGGCTGTTGGCGTCAACATCTGCGAGGACATCTGGTATCCGGTGGGCCCGACCACGGTCCAGTGCCAAGCCGGGGCCGAGCTGATCGTCAACATCAACGCATCGCCCTTCCATGCGGGCAAATGCGCGTTCCGCGAAGACATGATCGCCCAGCGGGCCTCGGAGAACAGCCTGACTGTCGCCTACGTGAATACAGTTGGCGGGCAGGACGAACTGGTCTTTGACGGCGGCAGCATAATCTGTGACCCCGCCGGCGGCCTGGTTGCACGGGGCCCCGCCTTTCAGGAATCGCTGTTAATAACGGACTTAAGTTTTCCCTCCCAGGCGAAAGAAAACCCGGCGAACGCCGGCGCTGGAGTGGGCACTCCTAAGACCATGACCGTGTCGGAGGCAGGCGCTGAAATCAAGTCCTCTCTGGAAGCTCAGACCATCTTGGACGCCATGAACGGGCCCGAGGAGATCTACCGGGCCTTGGTCATGGGCACCGGCGACTACCTGCGTAAGTCTGGTTTCACCAAGGCGCTGATCGGCCTGTCGGGCGGCGTGGACTCGGCGCTGACGGCTACCGTGGCGGTGGACGCGTTGGGCAAAGAAAACGTGGTGGGGATCACCATGCCCTCCCGTTACTCGTCCGAGGGCAGCATCAGCGACTCCAAGAAGCTGGCCGATAACCTGGGCCTAGACCTGTGGGAGGTGCCCATCGAGCCAGCCCACCAGGCCTTCACCGACATGCTGGCGGAGCAGTTCAAGGGCACCGAGGCTAACGTGGCCGAGGAGAACGTTCAGGCCCGTGTCCGGGGCAACGTGCTGATGACGGTGTCCAACAAATTCGGCTGGATCGTGCTCACTACAGGCAATAAGTCGGAGATGGCCATGGGCTACGCCACGCTATACGGTGACATGGCCGGCGGCTTTGCGGTGCTGAAGGATGTTCCCAAGACCACGGTCTACGAGCTGTGCCGATGGCGCAACCAGCAGGGTGTGGGTTTTGGGACGATGGATGACGTGATCCCCGTGGCGATCCTCGACAAACCGCCCAGCGCTGAACTGCGGGAGAACCAACTGGACGCCGACAGTCTGCCCGACTACGAGGTGCTGGACCCGGTAGTCGAAGCGTATGTGGAGGACGACCTAAGCTATCAGGAAATGGTAGCGCAGGGAATGGACCCTTTTGTTGTCCGGCAGGTCATTGCCGCGGTGGACCGCAACGAATACAAGCGCCGCCAGGCCCCGCCAGGCGTCAAAATCACCCACCGCGCCTTCGGCAAAGACCGCCGCCTCCCCATAGTGAACCGGTACCGGCAGCATGAGGGTGGGTAGGCGGAGTAAGCCTACGCCGAGGGATCGCCCTCTCCCTAACCCTTTCCCAGGGGGAGAGGGGATTCTCGGTCAATTTCCTCTAGTCAACCCCGACCCTACTCCCCAACCTCCACGATCATCTCAACCTCCACGCAGCTTTTGCGGGGGAGGCCGCTCATGCCGACGGCGGAGCGGGCGTGGCGGCCCGAATCTCCGTAGAGCTCTACTAACAGGTCGGAGGCACCGTTGCCGACCACGAAATGACGGTCGAACTCGGGGTCGGCGTTGACCATCACCAATAGCTTCACAACCCGCTTGACCTTATCCAGGTCGCCCAATGCTGCCTTGATGGACGCCAGGCAATTGAGCATGGCTAGTTTCGCTGACGCATAGGCTTGCTCTTCGGTCACGTCGCGGCCTACTTTTCCGGGATTCAGCACCGTGCCATCGGGCTTGCCGGCAATGTGGCCGGCCACGTAAAGCAGGTTTCCGGTCTGTACCGCCGGGAGGAAGTTCGCAACCGGAGTACCCACCGGCCCCAGTTCCAGACCCATCTCTTTCAGCTTCTGTTCCGCTGCCAAAATTCACCTCCAACGCCGTCGTCGTTCGCCGAGACTATTTATCCAGGGGATTATACCCGGAGGGGTTTCGGGAGCGGCTCGATACAAGTCACTATCGAAGATAAAATACTGATATCACTGGTTTATCAATTGACAGGGGTACGCCACGGGCGCAGAATGGGCCTTGGCCATGATAAAACCTAAAAACAAAGGCGCCTTTGGCCTTTCGAGCCCGGTTCACTACGCCTGGGTCGTCATTGCTATCGCGGCTGTCATGCACATGGCCGGAGGGTCCATCCGGCAGGCCTTCGGCGTGCTCATCGTGCCTCTGGAAGAAACCAGGGGTTGGAACCCGGCGACAGTCACGCTGGCCTACGCCATGGCCAGCATCACCGGAGCCGTGCTCGCCCCCCTCAGCGGCTACTGCACCGACCGCTACGGGGCACGCAAGGTCATCTTGGTGGGCGTCGGCACATTCGCCATCGGCGCCTTGATGACCGGAGTTGTCTCTCAAGTCTGGCACCTGTGGATCTCTTATGGACTGTTCTTGGGTGTGGCCAGCGCTTGCTTCAACGTCCCTATAATCACCACTGCTTCTTATTGGTTCCGCACACACCTGGGTTACGGGGTGGGTTTTCTGCAAGCGTCCCACGGCCTTGGACCCGCGGTGATGGCCATCGTGGTCAGCGTCCTGATCGTGGGCGCATCGTGGAAGACAGCTTTCTGGTCCATCGGCATCATTGGCGGAATAATCATGTTGCTCTTGATGGCCTTCTTCCGGAACCAGCCGTCGGAAATCGGGACCACAGCCTTTGGCGCACCCATGTCCGAGAGTCCGCAACCCGCGCGGGACCCGGTGCTTGAACAGCTTCGGCTGAAGGCCTTCCGCTCCAGCATGCAGGCGACAACGACCTTCTGGAAGCTAGTTTCGATACATTTCCTAGGCTGCGTCAGCCACTCCATAGTCATCATATACATCATTCCCATCGCCGTGTTGGGTGGCATGGAAGAGGTTGCCGCCGCCGGAGTGCTCAGCACACTAGCCCTGGTCAGCGTGACAACCAGGTTCCTGACACCAGTGATCTCCGATTACATCGGCGCCAGGGGGACCATGGCCACCGCCTTCATATGGCAGGGACTCCCCGTGCTTCTGCTCTTCTGGGCACACGAGCCGTGGCAGTTCTACATGTTCGCGGTAATCTTCGGCATCGGGTACGGTGGCGAAGGCTCGGCGTTCCCGGTGATCAACCGGCAGTACTTCGGGCGCGGCCCCATGGGTTCGTCCTTCGGGTGGCAGCAACTGGGCGCCGGTTCGGGCATGGCTCTGGGGGCTTGGGTCGGCGGCGCACTCTTCTGGATCTTCGATTCTTATACCGCGACCATCCTCGTCTCGACTCTAACAAGCGTTGCGGGCGCCGTTGTAATTATGTCCATGGAGCCTACCGGGCGTGTCCTGATACCCGATTGGGAGGAGACCATTACCGCTGTCCCCGCGGCGGCCGACGACTAGCCAAGCCAGGGATATTGGCGAATACTTTCGATAACAACTATCAACCCCGACCGGCTGTCTCCTTTCAGAGTGTTCCTATATAGTCTGTAACGGCAATCCACGGCGGACGAATATTCGTAGCTAACTTAGACCCTTTGTCCCTTGGCACCTTCCCTAATTCAACGTGGAATCAACGCAGCGGGAGATGGATATAAACGATGGCGATCGCAGCAGCGTTCTCGATGATGAGCGCTTTCTTCATGGGCGGCCTGTACGTGGCCGGAGCGTTGGGCGCAATCGCGCTCATCCTCATGAAGTTCTTCAATATCTCCAATCCCAACCTCTGGAACATCATGGGGAACCGGGCCTGGGAAGGCAGCACCAACTTCATCTTGATAGCCATTCCGCTGTTCATCCTGATGGGGGAGTTGGTCCTCCGTAGCGGGGTTGCCGAGCGGATGTACAACGTCCTTTCCCGCTGGCTGGTATTCATCCCCGGTGGTCTGATCCACAGCAATATCGCCTCATGTGCCGTGTTCGCTGCCTGCGCCGGTTCCAGCGTGGCCACAGCGGCCACTATCAGCAGGGTTGCCCTTCCGTCCTTCCGACAACGGGGCTACAACGAGCGTCTGGTCATCGGGTCTTTGGCCGCTGGAGGGACCTTGGGCATCCTGATTCCCCCGAGTATCGGCCTGGTCTTATACGGCCTGATCGTTGGTGAATCGATAGGCAGGCTTTTTCTAGCGGGATTCATTCCCGGCGTGATTCTGGCCGTCGCGTTCATGATCATGATTGTGATCGCAGCCAAGATCTGGCCGGGGATCGCGCCCAAAGAAGAGATGGTTACTTGGCGGCTGCGTTTCATTGGGCTATTTAGTCTGCTGCCGATCGGATTTTTGATCTTCGCGGTGTTAGGGAGCATCTACTTCGGGTTTGCCACACCTACCGAAGCCGCCGCCGCTGGAGTGACTGGGGCATTCGCCCTCACCCTGGCTGGGAATTCGGGAATGTTGCTCCTTAGCCTGTTGGCGGGCCTCGTAAGACGGTTTCCAGTTCTTCCCCGTGTGGCGAAGATCCGGCTGGTCGATTTCCAGAGCGGCAGGCCGGTGTTGCCGGGCGATATACGCAAAAACTTCGACGACATGGTGCGCATATTGAAGGAGTCTTTCCTATCTATGGCCCGCACCTCAGCCATGATTTTGCTGATACTGATGGCGGCGTTCACACTACAGTTCGCGTTTGCGGCCGTCAGGATATCGGTGGATATGGCAGAGTGGATCGCCGCGTTCGAACTCACTCAGTTACAATTGATTCTGGTGTTGGTGGTGTTCTATCTGATTCTGGGAACGTTCATGGAGAGTTATTCCATGATGCTGACCACCCTGCCCATTCTGATTCCAGTATTGAGCGACGCCAATGTGGACAAGGTCTGGTTCGGCATAATCATGGTGATCCTCCTTGAGGCCGCCCAGATCAGCCCGCCTCAGGGTATGGCCCTTTATGTGCTCCACGGCGCACGGCGGGACTCCGACAAAGAACTGTCGGAGTATGAAGGTGCGTTCGTCCAGTCCGGCACCATCAACGACGTCTTCGTGGGTGTATTGCCGTTTATGGTATGCATGTTTGTGGTCATCGGTCTGGTGATCGCATTTCCAGAGCTGGCGACCTGGCTCCCCGACCAAGCCAAGGGCGGGCGTTAATTACCCTAATATAACAACCGGTCGAACAGCCCTCTAAGAGAAAGCCAAAGATGCGCCAGTACGCCATAAAACGGGTCGCCCTTTTCATTCCAACAGTCCTTCTTTTGACCATCATCGTATTCACGTTGATGAGCATCATTCCAGGGGACACGGCCCTGGCCATCCTGAGCGACGGCGAAGGTGGCTACACCCAGAAAGAACTGGACGATCTGCGGCATAAATTAGGCACTGATCGCCCGATCGCCGTTCAATATGTAGATTGGATCGGGGGCGCCCTCAAAGGTGATTTCGGAGATTCCACATGGTTCAATGCCCCGGTGATGACAGAGTTGAAGACCAGGTTGCCACGGACCCTTGAGTTGGCGGTGCTGGCCATCATGTTGGCGGTGGTGTTATCCGTGCCTTTGGGGATACTCTCTGCCATTCGGCCGGACAGTTGACTGGACCATGTCGCTCGGGTTTTTTCGCTGGTCGGCGTTTCGATACCGAATTTTCTATTTGCCGTCCTGATTATCCTGTTCCTAGTGCGTATGTTTGGGTGGTTACCGCCGCTGGGCTATGCGGAGTTATGGAACGACCCCGGGACCAATCTCAAACAGATGGCGTTCCCCGCGTTGGCCTTGGCCCTGTACGATATGGCCTTTATCGCCCGGGTCACCCGGTCGTCCATGATGGAGATCCTAAGGGAGGACTACATGCGGACGGCCCGGTCCAAGGGATTGTCGGAAAAGACGGTCGTGATACGCCACGGGCTGAAAAACGCGTCGTTGCCGATACTTACGATGACCGGATGGCAGTTCGGACGGTTGTTTGAAGGTGCCGTCATCATCGAGACGATCTTCCTGATTCCTGGCATGGGCAGGATTCTCATCGAGGCGGTCTTCCAGTTTGACTTCCCCATGATTCAGGCGGTGATCGTGATCATCGGAGTAGGGATCTTGACCATAAATCTGTGCGTTGACCTGCTCTACGGATGGCTTGACCCCCGGATTCGATATAACTAGGTCTTACGACCGAGTATCGATTCCATAATGCCCTGACGGATGGACCATCGGCCAGGGCATTTTAAATTCAAGTGCAACCCAGTAAACCCGGCTGTGCCGGTGGCGCTAGCTTGGGAGGCGAACTATGGCTTCAACTTCCACCAGGAACTCGGGTCGGACCAACCCGGCGACCACCACTGTGGAACTGGCTGGCGGGTCCTTGGGCCAAGTCTCTGACCGGACCTTGCTGTAGCCGGGGTAGTAGGCGATGTCGG
>CEVM01001345.1_pt1 | contig 10636 bp, 9 predicted proteins | sample 531481 | NCBI WGS metagenome assembly CEVM01 (sample SAMEA2623649, study PRJEB7988) | marine metagenome | biome: marine biome (ENVO:00000447); feature: mesopelagic zone (ENVO:00000213) & marine oxygen minimum zone (ENVO:01000065); material: "saline water (ENVO:00002010), including plankton...
CCGATAGGTATCAGGATAATTTGCCAGCGTAGAGCTCGAACAAAGTAGGCTAACGCTGTCGTCACTACTAAGATGGCAAGATAACTTAGACGAGCATTGCGAATCTCAAACAAGACAAGATCTAAATCAATGTTCCACAGAAAGAAAGCTAGTAAGCCTCCAGTCACGCCCACGATGAGAAGGGTTCGAAGATGACGGGACATCAACACATATGTTCAGTGGTATTAGTTCAATAAGCTTTTGACTATCCACCACAGCATAATCATAAACCTGCGTAAATCTCACCGTGTCGGACGTTTCGACGCGGACTGTACTACAAGCCCGGCAGCAAGTCGACGCCCAATCGATTTACTACTTGCCGGCTCAACATAATCGACTGTAAGCTTGCATTTTCACATTGACCTACAGGAGGGTCTACCGTGTCGATGCAACCAATTCTCGAAACATCGCTGTCTGGACTTACCAGTCACACACGTGGAAAAGTCCGGGACATGTATGAAATTGAAGATAAATTATTAATGGTCACGACTGACAGGATTTCAGCATTCGATGTTGTCTTGGAATCTGGAATTCCTGATAAAGGAAAGGTTCTGAATCAGCTTTCAGCTTTCTGGTTTGACCAAACACAAGATATTGTCGCTAACCATTTCATTACCATGGAGCCTTCAGAGTACCCGGTGTCTACACACGTTCACGAGTCTGTTCTGAGAGGGCGCTCCATGTTGGTGAAACGTACTGAACCGATCCTCATTGAGTGCGTTGCTCGAGGATATCTTTCAGGCTCTGGTTGGAAAGACTATTGCAAAACAGGTTCAGTCTGTGGAGTGCCTCTTGCTTCAGGCTTACGTGAGTCAGAAAAACTACCTTCACCAATTTTCACCCCTGCAACAAAAGCTGCATCGGGTCATGACATAAACATTAGTGAGGAAGAAGCTGGACAATTAATTGGACGTGAGCTAACCACCCGCCTTAAGGAAATCACGTTGTCTCTTTATGCAAGAGGTGCAAGCCACGCGGAATCGCGCAATATAATCGTTGCTGACACGAAATTTGAGTTTGGTCTAATAAAAAATGGCGAGGAAGAAACAATCATTCTTATCGACGAAGTACTTACACCAGATTCCTCAAGATTTTGGCCGATGGCCGATTATGAGCCAGGTCGGGCCCAACCAAGCTTCGACAAGCAGTATGTAAGAGACTATCTTGAGGAGATAAAGTGGAACAAGCAGCCTCCAGGGCCGTCACTACCAGATGAAGTCGTAATGCGAACACGTGAAAAATACCTTGAAGCCTTCCGAACGTTGAGCTCCAAGGACCTAGCGTAACCATATGCTTTATTGTTTAATCCGTCGAAAACACGTTTAAAAAGCAGTGAAAGGTCATAGTTCGTGCAAAATAGATTAAAACGACTGGTCGAGGAGATGCTGGAAAAGGGTCTCGACTATGATGATGCGCGACAGGCCTTGGAGCGTCAATTCATTACCAGCGCATTGAGCCGTTCGAATGGTAGTCGAGGAAGAGCGGCGAATTTGGTTGGTATGCACCGCAACACACTTAGTCGAAAGATCTCAGGGTACAACTTGAAAAGACAGGTGTAATTTCACTTGGCTAACAAAGAGCGATAAGTTGGGCTACCCACGGAACACTTTAAATACAGTCCTTGCCCGCTGTTGACACCCACTGTACATCAGCTATAATTAGCAGTTGTCCACAGCAACTGCCAGCGCACAGAGAACGCTCTAGGCGCCGTAAGGAAAGTTGTTTCATTAATTTCACGGGAGTATGGAGTTTAGTCTATGAAAGTCAGACCACTACATGACCGCATCATCGTGCGACGCGTCGAGGAAGGCGAACAAAGAATCGGCGGAATCATCATTCCTGATACGGCCAAGGAAAAGCCCATGCAGGGAGAAGTCGTCGCGGCCGGTAACGGCAAGGTGAAAGATGATGGCAAGGTCGTTCCAATGGGCGTCACAACCGGGGATGTCATATTGTTTGGTAAGTACTCCGGTCAGGAAATCAAACTGGATGGCGAGGAGCTGCTGATCATGCGTGAGGACGAAGTCCTTGGCGTCATCGAGGGAAAGCCTTCCAAAAAAAAGAAAAAGTAACAAGGCGTTAAATGGGTGCGTGACTATGCGCAGCCTAATTACTTGACGCTAAATCATTATCTTCCTTCAGGAGTACAGTCATGGCAAAGCAGATCGTCTACGGTGAGGAGTCGCGGCAGGCAATCCTACGCGGCGTTAACGCTCTCGCCGACGCCGTCAAAGTAACACTCGGACCTAAAGGGCGGAACGTAGTACTTGATAAGAAGTTTGGGTCACCAACTATCACTAAGGATGGCGTTACGGTCGCCAAAGAAATCGACCTAGCAGACGCTGTTGAAAACATGGGCGCACAAATGGTCCGTGAAGTCGCGAGCAAGACATCGGATGTCGCCGGTGATGGCACAACAACAGCAACAGTACTCGCACAGGCCATGTATCGTGAAGGTGCGAGGAATGTGGTTGCAGGTGCGAATCCGATGGAACTTAAACGCGGCATTGAACAGGCGGTTGAGGTTATCGTCGGTTCGCTTAGAAAACAGTCCAAGGGCGTGAGCGGTAATATGATTGCCCAAGTCGGCACGATCTCAGCAAATAATGATTCGACTATAGGCAATATTATCGCCGAAGCGATGGACAAGGTCGGCAAGGATGGTGTCATTACCGTCGAAGAAGCTAAGACGCTCGAGACCTCGCTGGACGTTGTCGAAGGTATGCAGTTTGACCGTGGATACCTTTCTCCCTATTTCGTAACTGACCCAGAACGCATGGAAGTCAGTCTCGAAAATCCAGTCGTGCTAATCCATGAAAAGAAGATTAGCGCGATGAAGGACCTTCTACCATTACTGGAACAGGTAGCTCGACTTAGCCGACCACTCCTCATAATTGCCGAGGATATTGAAGGTGAAGCCTTGGCAACGTTGGTCGTGAACAAGCTTCGTGGCACGTTAAATGTCGCGGCAGTCAAAGCGCCTGGGTTTGGTGACCGACGTAAGGCGATGCTGGAAGACATCGCTACATTGACCGGTGGCAAAGCTATCACTGAAGACCTTGGCTTAAAACTTGAGGGGATTCAAGTTGAGGATCTTGGAAAAGCCAAGAAAATCACAATTGATAAGGACAACACGACTATCATTGAAGGTGACGGCACGCAAAAAGCCATTCAAGGTCGTGTAAAGCAGATTCGTGCGCAGATCGAGGATACATCCTCAGATTACGATCGCGAAAAACTCCAAGAACGGTTAGCTAAGCTGGTTGGTGGAGTAGCAGTGATTAAAGTCGGTGCTGCAACTGAAACTGAAATGAAAGAAAAGAAAGCTAGAGTTGAGGACGCCATGCACGCGACGAAGGCTGCTGTTGAGGAAGGAATCGTGCCAGGTGGTGGCGTAGCTCTGATTCGTGGTGCCAAGAGCCTGAACAAGCTCTCGCTCGAAGGAGACCAACAGATCGGTGTCAACCTAGTGAAGCGAGCTGTTGAAGAACCACTTCGATGGATTGCGATTAACGCAGGACATGAAGGGTCGATTGTAGTAGCCAAAGTTAAGGAAATAAAAGATGCCGAGTCCGGGTTTAATGCGCAGAATGAAACCTATGGGAACTTGGTCAAAGCTGGGGTTATTGACCCAGCCAAAGTCGTACGAACTGCACTGCAGAACGCAGCATCAATCTCATCACTGCTGCTAACAACTGAAGCTTTGGTTTCAGAGATTCCTGAACCCACGCCGGCCGCGCCTGCTGCTCCAGGTGGTGCACCTGGTGGTATGGGTGGTATGGGCGGCATGTACTAAATACAGCGCCTAAGTAGGACATACAGATAAAAAGCCTGACGCGCTATAGCGCGTCAGGCTTTTTTTTGTGATGTTTACATATCTGTTAAGGAAGGCCCGATAATAATAAGCTACTCAGCGCAAGGTGAATGTTAACTCGATAACAACCAGCACTGGTACAGGCTGACCAAAACGCGTACCTGGCACAAACCGCCACTGTCTAGCCGCCTTTAATGCTTCTTCGTCAAGTCCGAACACTCGATCAAGTGACTTGGTGATACGAACTTCGCTAACAGTGCCCTCAGGAGACACAACCGCTTCAATCCATACAGAACCCTGCACTTTAGCGCGCATGGCATCCGCCGTATATTTAGGTTTAACTTGTTCGATAGGTTGTGGCAGAACAATACCAGCACCTGGGCGATAGACTCCCCCACCCGCTCCTCCACCCTCGCCTGGACCAAGTCCAGACCCTTCACCAGGACCAATACCTGAGCCGTCTCCAGTTCCTCCTCCTCCACCTGAACCTATTCCTTGTGAAATCGAAATGGCCTTGGCGACTGGAAGACCTTCAAACACACCTGGAAGAGTCTGACTCGATGAAGCAAGCGTCCTAGCTGGAATATTTAATTCTGGCTGAGGTTCTGGTTCATCCTCCTGCTCCTGTTCAGGATTTTCTAGATCCGCAGGTTGACTGACAGGCACTGAAGTCTCATCCGGCCCTTCCAGTTCAACCTGTCTAGGTGGTTCTGGTAACTCATTTCCGCCGCCACCACCACCACCACCTGGTCCAGCCATAGGCACCCAGACTATGTCGAAGTGTCTTAAGTCTGGCAAAAGAGGAGTCACGCGATTACGGGCTAAGTATCCAGCGATAAAGAGACCCACTAGATAGATTGAAATGTGACTTGCGACCGACACCACCAGTGCACCATTAAATCTCTTACTTGTCCTTTCTGCACCAAACCAAATGTCGACCTTTGGCCCGTCATCAGACCTAATAGACAGGTCACTCGAAGTTTTAGAAAAGAAGTCTCCGTCGATAATGGTCGACAATATGAAGCCGACGCGGCTCAGAAAACTCAATATCCTTTTACGATAGGGTTCGACCTGTGATTTCCAGGACACCACGACAAATACCTCGGCTTGGAATCCGGCAGGCGCTTAACTTACCAGGAGACGCACCACCTCGCTTATATCGCACAAGGCTAATGCCATTAATTTCTATCTAGTAAGACGACGAACTCATCTGATTAGTCGTTTTACTCAGCGTTTTATAGACGGCCCGCCCAGGCTCCTATCGACGCATTACCGCCGCCATAGGCATGAAGGACACTCAAAGCATCCGCAGCCCGTGACTCACTTTCTATTGCAATAAGAACACCGCCACGACCTATCAAACTCTCAAAGATGAATCCATCATGGGCTTGGAATCCAACTTTTCGCATCGTCGCAGCCAGTCCCTCGCTACCAAATTCATGTTCGCTGCCCTCTTGTAAAGCTGTATTAAGAGTACCGAATGTCCGTACAACTCCCACGTTCTTAACATCCAGTGTTTTACCAGCGTCCCCAAACGTTTCTTCGACAAGTGCATTCACCTCAGGTGATTCAACTGCCATCAGACTAAGCTCTGCAATAGTAAAATCATGACTGACGAGTGCGGAAAGACCCTGTCCCGCTGACCCAACATCTTGAAACACACCAACCGTGTATAGACCCTTCTCTATTGTTTCCATTAATCGATATAACCTTTAGCTATATCCCACTACAGCGCACTGTCTATTATTCATCTAGCGAATAATTTATAACAGTCCAGCAAGCAAGTTTCCTATATCCAGTGTACAAGTTCCATATGGACTTTTGCAAAGTGCAGCCCCGCACAGCTAACCCGTACGACCTCTTGATTAATGTTAATATGCAAGAGATGAGGGAGAGTCATTATGAATATTGGTATATTGGAAATACTGGTTATTCTGCTGATTATAGTCTTTATTTTCGGCGGCAATCGGCTTCCTGACCTTGGACGAGGTTTAGGACGCGGCATTCGAAATTTCAAAGAAGCAAATCGGGGAACCGAACAAAACAATCGGAAAAATAAATAGCACCTTAGATGACGATTCGAAGATCTCCAACACGCCGCGTGATCCGCTCTCGATCAAGATATCCAAGAAGTGGTATGGCGAACTTTCTGGTAATATCATAACGTTCTTTAAATGTTGTGACGTCCAACTTAATTTCATCTTGTAGATTATCACTCCTCCCATGTTTAAGAGCTTTCACTTCCTTCTTCAATCGCTCTAAATTCAATGCATGAAACAGAAGGCTCTCGACTTTTATGAGCACCTTCTTCCGAACCATTAAATCCGCAATTCGGTCAGTTGCTTTCTCGTCTAATTTCGTTATTGAGTGAAGCGACCCGCGGTCTGGCGGCTTCAATCCAGCATTTAAATATGCCTGTTCAATCGCTGACTGTGCTTTCGACTCATCAAATGAAAGTGAAACATGATGATCAGCAAGTGCCAGGCGATCCTTAGCAATGATTGATCCTTCTTCCACTAATTCACTCAACAATAGATCAAAGAGTGGAAGCTTCCTTTTCCCAAACAGGCGCTCACGGGCTTCCTCGCGAGGTAACCCGTCGGACAGTGGCTCTGATAAATGAAATTCCTTCAGTATCTCTGAAAGTTGTTGTTTGAGGCCTTTTAGAACTGCAGTCGACACCACAGCTTCCGCTACACGCACGGCGTGCCCAAAAGAGACCAGTCCAAGCATTACTGTTTCAACAGTATCTGGCGACACCCCAGCACGACTCACCAATGTTTTAGCATTAAGTCCAACAACGCCTTTTTCTTCAAGCATTACTAAAATAGCTTCGTCTAATTTTTCTTTTTTTGCGCTATCTTGATATAACGGATCCAACCGCTGAAAACGTTTCCAGGCTGACTCTGTCCTTACTGCACTTCGAGGCACTTGTGGGTCCAGAACCACCCCACCCGCAATAGTAACTGACGGTGAATAGGCCCGTAGAATGTACCGATCACCTCGAGTCAACACCGTAGGTGCTTCAAGATTTAAACGTACGTACGCACGTGCTCCTGGCATGACCTGCGCCGTAGATTTACTAGGTCGTTTCGCATCATTAGTAAATGTATCAATTCTTGAAGTAGAACCTACAACCGTTACGCGACCAAGCGTTTCAGACGTTCCATGATGAAACCGAATTCGTGTGCCCTGTCGTAGAGGCTTCGCACTTGGTAATAACTCCAAGACCGCATCGATACGACGGGTTAAATCGAAACAACTTGGCTGAGTCAGCGCATCTCCTCGGGTTACATCACTCAGGTCAAGCCCTCCCAAGTTAAGTGCGACCCGCTGTCCTGCCTTCACTAGGGTTTCCTTTTCACTGTGAACTTGTATTCCGCGCACTTTTATCTTGCGATCAGATGGTAGCAACTCGAGATCAGTACCCATTGAGATCTCACCAGTTACCAATGTGCCCGTAACAACAGTTCCAAAACCTTTAACAGAAAATACACGATCAATCGGTAATCGCACGGCTGTTCCAGTTGTAGTGTTCGATACTTTGGTAGTTAAGTCTCCTAAGGCGGAACAAAGTGCCGGTATACCCGAGCCCGTATGGGCCGAAACAGGAATAATCGGTGCCTTAGACAAGAATGATCCAGCAACTAGTTCACGAACCTCGAGACCAGCAAGCTCAATCATTTCTTCATCAACCAAATCACATTTTGTAAGCGCAATAACTCCAGTTTCAATATGAAGAAGCTTGCATATATCAAAATGCTCCCGAGTCTGCGGCATAACAGATTCGTCGGCTGCCACAACTAATAAGACAGCATGTATTCCACTAATACCAGCGAGCATGTTTTTCACAAAGCGTTCATGACCAGGTACATCAACGAAGGAAAACACTGTTTCATGATTCTGACGGTAATGTGCAAAACCAAGATCGATCGTAATCCCACGTTCCTGTTCCTCTTTTAGGCGATCTGGATCAATCCCGGTTACCGCTCGAACCAAGGCGCTTTTTCCATGATCTATGTGACCCGCCGTACCAATAACAAGCGTCCTCATCAAGTCGAAGCTCCAGAATCACCAAATCGTCAGCGAGGTCTGCGTTTACCTGCCGTTCGCTTACGCCGAACGCGCTTCTGCTTAGGATTCTTAGATGTTAGCGCGCGACGACCACGTCTTGTATCTCGCTGATGAGAAACAGCAGCTTTCAGAATATCCGCTAAACCCAAATCCACCTGCCGTCGCTCAAGATCCACCCGTATGACTTGCACTCGAACAGAAGCGCCGAGTCGATAGGATTTTCTTGTATTTTCTCCTTGTAGCAGGTGTTCTTTATCAACAAAACGATAATAATCGTCGGCCATACTCGATATATGTACGAACCCTTCAACAAAATGCTCAATAAGTTCAACGAATAAACCGAAAGCCGTCACACCAATTACATAGCCGTCAAACTCGTCACCGACTTTATCCGCCATAAAACGGACTTTCTTCCACTGCAATAACTCTCGCTCTGCCTCTTCAGCACGCTTATCACGTTGAGATACCTGCTTAGCTATTTCAGATAGCTCCTCGAAATTCTTCTCGCGGATCGACCTATTTACCTCTTGATGTCGACTTCGACGTAATACACGGTGAACGACGAGGTCTGAATACCGTCGAATCGGTGAAGTAAAATGTGTATAGTGTTCTGCCGCAAGCCCAAAATGACCAAGACTCTGAACGTCGTACCTCGCCTTCTGCATGGTCCGAAGCATTAAAAACACAATGGGCTTTTCTTCAGAGGTTCCTTTCACTCGATCAACTAATTGCTGAAAATGTTTAGGGCGTGTTCCACCTCTAGATACCAAGGTATGCCCTAACGTTGAAATAAACTCTTTGAATTGTGCAACTTTCAAGGGATCGGGGGATTCATGAACGCGATAAAGTGTGGCTATTTGATTACTATTCAGATGATCCGCCACAGTCTCATTAGCAAGAAGCATGAACTCTTCGATGATTCTTTGGGCAACGTTCCTCTCACTTGCTGTAATCGCCTCTATAAGCCCGGCTTCATCAAGAACAAGCTCTGCCTCCCTCACATCAAAATCGATTGAACCACGAAGACGTCGCCGTCGTTGAAGTATATGAAATAACTCGTGCATTAACTGAAACGGCGGAATTAGGTCGTGATACCGATCTCGCTCGACCGACTCCGTGTCAGTTAAGATGCAACTTACTTCGTGATAAGTCATTCGAGCAGAACTGTTAATAATACCGTCGTGTATCTCGTAGTTCACAACTTGACCTTGTGAATCAATTTCCATCAAGCATGACTGAACAAGCCGATCGACTTTTGGATTCAAACTACACAGTCCAGTTGCAAGCGCTTCAGGAAACATGTGCACGGCTCGCTCAGAAAAGTAAACCGATGTTCCTCGATCGTAAGCTTCACAATCGAGAGCACTGCCAGGTTGAACGTAATGCGCTACGTCCGCTATATGCACACCCAGTAAATAATTTCCGTTAGGCTGACGTTCAATCGTTATCGCATCGTCAAAATCCCGTGCATGGTCGCCGTCGATCGTTACCGTTGTCACCTTCCGAAAATCTGTACGCCCACGTCGATCAGCAGCACTGATTGATTGTCCGAAACGCTGCGCTTCCCGGAGAGCTTCTTTGCTATGAGTATCTGGAATTCCATGCTTCTGAAGAATAATCTCAACATCAACACCACTTGTATTAAGCTCGCCAAGAACTTCAGTTATTCGACCTACCGGATTCCGAGTCGTAGTTGGCCAGCTCGTCAACTCAACCACAACCATCTCACCAACCTTCGCATCTGCTCGCTCAGTAGCTGGAATATGAACGTCCATGATGATCCGCTTATCGAATGGGACGACAAAATTGAGGCCAGATTCGTCAATGTCGTAACGTCCCACTAACTTTTGGGCTCGACGTTCAAGTATTTTGACAATTCGACCTTCTAAGCGATCACCACCACGTTCACGCTCTACACGAGCCACCACATGGTCACCATGCATTGCTTGGTTGAGATTGACACCGGATATATAAATATCTGCGATGTCTGAATGCTTTTCATCAGGAACAACAAAGCCAAATCCCCTGGGATTGGTGTGTATGCGACCGACAACCAGATTCATCTTGCTTGGTAGTCCATAGCGATTTCCACGAATCCTCACCAATGCGCCAGAAGCGACCAAGGTTCTTATCCGTCGACGAAATCTGTGTCGATCGTCATCCGCTATAGAAAGGGCTTTTTGAAGTTCTCGGATCGTCGCAGGATGATCGACTTTTTTTCGAATCCGATTTAGCACTTCTTCAGTTGTGATCATGAAATCTTAAAATCGTGTGTAAAAACACATTTTGCTTAACCATGCCGGCATCGGTGACATTTTAATCTACGCCATTTATTGGACGCAGCTTGTCACTACGACGCTTAACGTTGAACTATTCTCGCTTCTGGAATTCAGTGGGCCTGTCGAGAATCGGACCGAGCCGAAAGTCGTGTAACCAAATCGATTTGACGAAGCAGGCGACTCACGACTGCGTCGGCGTCATCCTTGCAACAAAGCTGCTCCAATCGAGTAAGGATGTGTGCCAAAGCCGCTTCCGCTTCTATTATTACCTTAGCGGAATAATATTCTCGGTTTTGCTGTAGACAGCGCTGATGCTTAATAAACTCTTCTCGGTAAAAATCTGTCAAGGCTGAAGTCGCACTAGGAGCCTGAGTGTGCGGAGTAGCTAAGACGTTGGACATGCCGTTCCTGATCATGTTCGGCACTATCT
>CEVM01096532.1_pt1 | contig 10600 bp, 7 predicted proteins | sample 531481 | NCBI WGS metagenome assembly CEVM01 (sample SAMEA2623649, study PRJEB7988) | marine metagenome | biome: marine biome (ENVO:00000447); feature: mesopelagic zone (ENVO:00000213) & marine oxygen minimum zone (ENVO:01000065); material: "saline water (ENVO:00002010), including plankton...
CCCCCCAGGTAGAAGTTACCCGGGACATCATCGCGCCCATCGAACCCAGTCCTCTTGTGGACGAAGTCCACATGAAGCTGGCCCACTGGTTGAGCGAATACTACCTCTGCTCTCTGTTCAACGCCGTGTCCCTTATGCTGCCACCCGGCTTCGAGGGCCAGGTCCGGTCCCAGATATTCTCCGGAGACACTCCTAGGGACGCAGATACCCTCGGGTCCATGCCGCCCCAGACCCTGCACGCTCTGGAAACTTTGACCGGGGATTCCCGTGTCAAAGAGGCGGACTTCGTTAAGTTGCTGGGCCGGGGCGGCGAGAGGGAACTTGCCCGGCTCATCGACAAAGGCCTGTTGTCCCGGCGAGTAGACATTCCTGCGCCGGGGCTTTCGCCCCGGCACTCCTGCAACCTGTTCGCTATCGAAGAACCGGATGCTGAGCAAGAACCGCAGGAAGTCGCGAATCGGCTCCCCCAACGCCAGTCGAACCTACTACAGGCGGTCAGGTCGGCGCCTGGTGGATATCCAATCACGCTGGCCAACAAGGAGTTTGGCTGGGGCGTGGGTAACGCCCTAGTGGAGAAGGGTCTGGCGGGCCTGGAATGGATCAGGACCGAGTCCGCTCCCGTTGCCCAGACCGAGCAGAAACACTCCGGTCCGAGATTGGTGTTGACCCAGTCCCAGGAAAACGCGCTGGCCAGCATCACTCAAGCGTTGGACGACCCGGCGCGATCGCCTCGCAGTTTTCTACTACATGGCGTCACCGGCAGCGGCAAGACCGAGGTGTACCTGCAAGCCATCCAGAACGTTGTGGACCGGGGTGAGCAAGCCATATTCCTGGTCCCGGAAATATCGCTGACGCCTCAGACACTGGACCGGGTCGGATCTCGGTTTCCGGGACGGGTTGCCCTGCTCCACAGCCGGCTGACGCCGAGGCAGAAATTCGACCAATGGTGGAAGATTCAGTCGGGCGAGTACGACGTGGTAGTGGGCCCCCGCAGTGCCCTCTTCGCGCCCGTGCCTCGGCTTGGGCTGGTCGTGCTGGATGAAGAGCATGAATGGACCTACAAGCAGGAAGAGGCCCAGCCTCTTTACCATTCCCGGACCGTCGCATCGGAACTGTCCCATCTGACCGGGGCGGTGGTGGTGTTGGGCAGCGCTACTCCGGATGTAGAGACCTACTACTACGCTCGAGACGCCCGCTCCCCGCGGCACCAACTTTTGGAACTTCCCCACCGGATCGGCGAGGAGTCTCCGGACCGGACCTCCAAGCTGGCTCAGGTTGAGATTATAGACATGCGGGAGGAATTGCGGGACGGCAATCGCAGCATATTCAGCCGGGGTCTGGCTCAAAACCTCCAAGAATGCGTCCGCCGGGGACAGCAGGCGATTCTGTTCCTGAACCGGCGGGGAAGCGCCCCCATCGTCCAATGCCGAGACTGCGGCAACGTGGTCAACTGCACCCGCTGCTCGGTCCCCCTCGCCTATCACTCAGGGAGCGAGCCGGAGGACTCATCGCCGGGTGAGTCTAGCGAACCCCGGTTGATGTGCCACCGGTGCAACCGCCGCACCAGGGTTCCTCGTACATGCCGGGAGTGCGGCAGTTCTCACATCCGCCAACTAGGAACCGGTACTCAGCGGGTGGTGGACGAGGTTACTGGGTTGTTGCCGGGGGTCCGCGTTCAAAGATGGGACTCGGACACGGCCCGCAGCGGGCTCGATCCCGGCGAAACGATGCGCAGATTCCAGTCCGGTGAGATTCAAGTCCTGGTGGGTACTCAGGTCGTAGCCAAGGGTCTGGACGTAGCCAACGTGACCTTGGTCGGCGTGATTCTGGCCGATGTTGGACTCCATCTACCCGATTTTCGATCCGCCGAACGGTCGTTTGGCCTCCTATGCCAGGTGGCAGGCCGAGCGGGACGGGGCCAAGCGCCCGGCCGAGTGTTCATCCAGACGTACAACCCGGAGCACTACGCCATCGCCGCAGCGGCGAAGCAGGACTATGTGGACCTTTACCAGCGGGAGATTGGCTTCCGTCGGCAACTAGGCAATCCGCCTTTCAACACATTGGTTCACCTGGTTTTCCAGAACCCCACTGAGGCCGCCTGCCAGAGTAACGCCACCAATGCCGCCCGAATGTTGCGGCAGAGAGCCGATGCTCAAGGTCTTACCAGCATCGAAGTCGTCGGTCCCGCCCCGGGGATGCCTTCCCGCCTTCGAGGCCGATTCCGCTGGCACCTGGTGCTCCGTGGACCGGATCTGCACCGGTTCCTGGAAGGGACCAGCTTCCCGCCGGGGACCACGGTGGACGTAGATCCGGTTCACGTACTCTAGCTAATCTTTACACCCCCAGAGGCCCTTGGATATAATCTGATACTGGTGACTAAGTTGGGTTGAATCCCAGCTTGATCCGAGCAGAAAAGTGAAAGGAGACCACAGTGTCGCTCCTGAGCATGCGATTTTTACCCGACCCGATATTGCGCCGTCAGGCGAGGAAGATCGGGAAGGTCCCGGCGAACATGAAAAAGTTTACCGATGACATGATTGAGACTATGCACGACGAATTGGGGGTCGGTCTGGCGGCAAACCAGATCGGGTCTCTACAGAAAGTCGCGGTCATTCAGCTTCCCGACTGGGAAGAAGCGATAGTGCTAATCAACCCTGAAATCGTCAGCCGGGAAGGAGAAAGGGAGGTCGTAGAAGGCTGCCTGAGCATCCCCGGTTATCGAGGTTTGGTCAAACGTTCGGTGAGCGTTCGGGCTCGGGCTATCGGACTGGACGGGAAGGTCATTCGAATAAAGGCCGACGGACTGCTGGCTCAGGCGCTGGAGCACGAGACAGGACATCTGCAAGGCAGCCTGTATATCGACCACCTGGTTACTCCCGACGACCTATGGAAGATACCTCAAGGCGGTGAAGAGGAAGAAGTGGAGGAGCCAGGCGAAGATAACGGGACCGGAACGGAGTCCGCCGAACACAGCCACGAGCCTGGAGAGTAGTCAGAGTAAATCGAAGTCTCTGCTTCCGGGCCCAGCACAAACCTTAGCTTTCCCTGACTGAAATCACGGTAGGCCTCGCAGCATTCACGCGATTCGCCGGCTGTCCGATCAGTTCCAATAGTTAGATCCGATTCCACTGCGCCAGAGACTCCCTTTCTCAACGTTGAAACCACCCACTAACTATGACTGACATCGACCAAATAAAAGAATCTCATGCGGCCATGCTCGCAAGACTGGGCGGTTTTTTTGCCGCCCAAGAGCGCGGTGTCGTATTGGTGGGCGGCTACCTTAGAGACACGTTGCGGTCGGCAACACCCCAACAGGACGTGGATATAGCGCTGCCAGGTGAAACCGAAAAGATCGGGCGGGAGTTGGCGCGATTCCTAGGCGGAACCTTCGTGCCTTTGGGCGCGGCCTTCGGTGCCTCCCGGGTAGTAGTCCCAGCTCAAGACGCCGAATTCCCTGAGGAAAAGACGCAAGACTGGACCATCGATCTCTGGGGGTATTCGGGCACGATTGAGGAAGACTTAGCACGCCGGGACTTTACCATCGACGCCATGGCCCTCCCACTAAGCGAATGGGAGGCGCTAGACTCGCCTGAGTTATTTGAAAAAGTCCTAGACCCGTTCAATGGGCTACGAGACGTGGCGCAGAAGTGCATCCGAGTGGTCAATCCCCACGTATTCCAGGATGATCCGGCCCGGCTGCTTAGGGTGGTGCATCTGGCAGCCCGGCTCCACTTCCGGATGGACCCGGAAACGACGCGCCTAGCTTTCCAATCCGCCCCGCTGATCAGCCAGGTGTCCGGAGACCGTATCCGCAACGAATTTCTGGGGATACTCTCGATGGACGGAGCCCGAGGATACCTACAGGTGCTGGACCACTTGGACCTGCTCTGCCGCATCATTCCGGAACTGGCGCCGGCCAAAGGCGTGGAGCAGCCTAAGGAGCATTATTGGGACGTCTGGGACCATTCCCTGCATGCGGTGGAGTTCGCCGAGTTGGTAACCAAAGGACATCAGAACTCGCCAATCTACACCCTAGTGCCCTGGCCCGAGGAAAGGGAAGGCTATTTCAGTCAAGTGATAAGCAACGGTCATAACCGGCGAACGGTTCTGAAATTGGCCGCGCTGCTGCACGATGTGGCAAAACCTCAAACGAAGCATACGGACGAAACCGGCCGCACCAGATTCCCCGGCCACCCGGAGATGGGATCAGCGATAGCCCAGACCCGCCTGACCGAAATGCGCCTAAGCTCCCGAGGCATCGCCGCCGTATGCAAGATGGTGGAGGAACACCTGCGCCCGGCCACCATGCAGCAAGGCGTGGAATTGCCCACTAACAGGGCGATATACCGGTACTTCCGCGACCTGGGGGACGTTGCCATAGATACGCTGTTCTTGTGGATGGCGGACCATTTGGCCGCAAAAGGCCCGGAACTTGATACGGACGCCTGGTCCGCTCATGCTAGAATAGTTGCGCACATCTTGGAATCGGGTACTCAACCCAAGGACCCAGCCAAAGATGAACGCCTGGTTACGGGCCTCGATTTGATGGACCGTTTCCAACTGAAGCCTGGACCATTGATTGGCCAACTGCTGGCGCAGATAGAGGAATCCCAAGCCATCGGCGATCTTACCAACAGGGATGACGCCTTCGCCTTGGCTTCCAATACCCTGGGAAACAAGCGATTTTCAAATGATAAAAACGAGACCGGCGATCAGCCGGCTGGAGGTTAGCCCTTGCTGGGAAACTGGATAGGGGGATTTTTCGGGTCGATCCTGTGGATGTTGTTTCCTTCCTCTTCGAGAGAAAGGAGTATCCGCCTATCGGTCCTGGTTGTGCTGATTCTAGCGGTCTCGGCTGCCTCGTTGGCTTTCCCTGAGGTCCGCATCAACCTACCCGGATCAAATGTATTCACTAGGGGGAGTTCCGGACCATTAGGCTTGAAACTCGGCCTTGACCTACGCGGCGGTGGTCACCTGGTGTACCAGGCGGATACTGAGACTCGAGTCGACGTTGTTTTCGGAGAAGAAATCACTGCGACGCAGATCGTCGACGCCGCGAACGCGATATCGATTCCTATCTCGGTCAAAGCCAAGGGAAACAATACTTTTACCATCACGTCGGACATTTTCGACGTCGAGACTAGGGACCGCCTGGAGACAGGCCTGAACGCAAAGTTCGAGAGCTTGGAGATCTTCCAGGCGATCGAGACGCCGCCCCCCACTCCGGATCAGATGGAAGGCGTGCTGGATATCATCAACCGCCGGGTTAACGCCTTCGGCACGGAAGAGCCGATTATCCAAACCATCGGCGATGACCGCATAATAGTCCAGTTGCCAGGAGCGACCGGCTCAATCACCCGTGTGACCTTCAGCGAACCCGTTGAGCGGGAAGATGTCCTGACCGTTCTGGTTCGATTGGAACAGCCATTCACTTCCTTGGACCAAGATGGTCCCCGCACTTTCCGGATCAAGACAAATACTTTGGGGGCGAGCCGCAAAGACGAGATTCGCAATACGTTAGCGGAACAGCTGGGGGTGCCCGTAGAATCGTTCCAGGTGAACAGCGGCATCGACGAAGCCAAATCCCTGATAGGGCAGACCGCCCTATTAGAATTCAAAGAGCGCACGTGCTCAGACCGCTTCTGCATCGATTTCACCGACTCGGATATAGGACTTACCGGAGACGATTTGGAAAGAGCTGATCCAGTCGTGGATTCGACCGGCATAGGCTGGTCGATCTCGATCCAGTTCAACGATAGAGGCACCGACATATTCTCCGACCTGACCAGGCGCATCACGGGAGTGGACACCAAACGAATCGCCATCATATTGGACGATGAGCAGCTTCTAGCTCCGGTTGCCAGAGCCTGGATAAGGGACGGCCGTAGCGAGATTACCGGCAACTTCACCCGGGAAGAAGTCCGGACCCGGTCTATCCAACTTGACTCGGGCCGTCTGCCGGTGCCACTAAAGATTATTCAGGAAAGCGACGTAGACGCTTTGCTCGGTTCTGAATCCTTGAAGAGAAGCTTGATGGCCGGGATCGTAGGCCTGGGTCTCGTGATGCTATTCATGGTGGCCTACTACCGGATGGCCGGGCTGGTCGCCGCTGTTTCTCTGGTCGTCTACTCGCTCATAGTCCTGGCCATATTCAAGATGATTCCCATAACCCTGACTCTCTCCCACATCGGTGGGTTCATCCTGTCCATAGGCATGGCGGTGGACGCCAACGTGCTGATATTCGAGCGGATGAAGGAGGAAGTGCGCATCGGCCGCACCTTGGCCTCATCCATGGAAGTGGGGTTCAACCGGGCTTGGCCGGCGATAAGAGACGGCAACTTCTCCACACTGATTACTTGTATCGTGCTCATCTGGTTCGGCGACCGGTTGGGTGGCGGACTGATTACGGGGTTCGCGATCAGTCTCATGATAGGTGTCTTTGCTAGCATGTTTACGGCAGTGGTAGTCAGCCGGAACCTGCTTCAACTCCTGGCCTGGATAGGCCTGGGCCGCAAGATAAGTCTGTTTACTCCAGAACGTTTACGCCGCGCCGGAGACGCCGCGGCTGGTGGGAGTTAGATTTGATCGACATAGTTGGCAAACGAGGCTGGTACTTTCTGATTTCGGCATTGATTATCCTGCCCGGTTTGATTTCCCTGATCGTACCTCCGGGATGGGCTTCTTGGGAATCGGGATTAAACCCTGGGATTGACTTTACCAGCGGGTCCGTACTGCAGGTCAGCTTCGCTGCGGACGTCACCGAGCAGCATGTCCATGAGCGCATGGTGCAACTTGGGCACAGCGAGGCGTTGATTCAAAAGACCGGCAGCAATACGTTTTTCATTCGCACCAAGTTGCTGAAGGAACCGGTGGGCGACCTTCTGTCGGAAAGGGAAGTCGTTGAGCGAGATTTGGAAGAATTCCTCGCGCTAGAACGGGACAAAGTTAAATTCGATTCGGTGTCGCCCATCATCGCCGGTGAGACGGTAATAAACGCGTTCTACGCGATACTGGCGGCGTCGGTATTCATCCTGCTGTACATCTGGTACGCCTTCCGGAGAGTCCCCAAATCCTACCGGTACGGAGTGGCCGCCATATTGGCCCTGGTCCACGACGTAGTCATAGTGATAGGAATTTTCTCCATATTGGGGAAGGTTTTGGACATAGAGGTAAACTCCATGTTCATCGTGGGCGTGCTGATTGTGGCCGGTTACAGCGTGAACGACACCATCGTAGTATTTGACCGGATCCGGGAAAACACTATCCGATTCCCAGACAGGCCCCTGGCGGCCCTGGTCAACACGAGCATCATGGACACCGTGGGACGTTCGTTGAACACCAGCTTCACCACCCTGTTCGTGTTGCTGGCGTTGCTGCTGATGGGCGGTCCCAGCATCCGAGGGCTGCTACTGGTGGTGGCTATCGGAGCCGTGGCTGGAACCTACAGCTCGATATTTATCGCCAGCCAGTTCATCGTGATTTGGGATCGTGGCGAGTTAGGCAAGCTGATAGGACGAGGCAAGCGGGCAACCACGGCCACCGCAACCATGCTGATGAGCATTATCGGCCGGTAAGGACCAGCCTCCCGAAAATACTCCTGCCGGTTAGCAGATCGAAGGCGGTAGCGGCCTCTTCCAGAGGCATCGCGCCACCGACCACCGGCACCACCTGTCCTTGGGAAACCATATCGACGACCTGCTCGATGACCGCGCGTGAAACTCCCGAGGATCCCAAGATTCGGGCGTCACGGAAGATGATCTCTGCCAGGTTCAACTCCACGGCCTTGCCAGCGACTTCTCCCAATAGAACCAGACGCCCGAACTGGGCCAGGCTGCGCCAACTAGACGAGAATAGGACGGAGCCTACCGTATCGAAAACTACCTCGGCCCCCTCATCTTCTGTCAGGGCCAAGACCATCTCGCTGAAATCCAACTCGTCCGTGTGGAGAATTTCCTCCGCGCCCAGCGACGCGAATCTACCCAGTTTGTCCTCTGAGGTCGTTACCGCCAAGACCCGGCTCCCCAGCGCCGCGGCCATCTGTAGCCCATGGACGCCAAGTCCGCCCCCAGCGCCGGTGACGACAGTGGTTTCGCCGGGCCTGACTTCCGCAACGTTCTGCACCGCTTGCAGCGCCACGCCCATGGGGCAAGCTAGAAGGGCCGCCCCGGTTAGGTCCACATCCTCGGGTAATTTCACCAGGCTGAACTCGCTCAGCGCTACGTACTCGGCGAACCCGCCGTCCCGGCCATGGCCGATGCCTTCGCCGTAGATACACCGGTGCTCCCGGCCACTTCGGCATCTCTCGCACCGGCCGCAGGCGTTGGTCAACAGGCTAACGACCCGGTCGCCCGTTGCAATCGTAGTGACCCCTTCCCCAGGCTGAACCACGGTCCCCGATATCTCGTGGCCTAGAATGACTCCCGGCTTCACCCCCCGCCGCAGTACGCCAGCCATCACCAAGAGGTCATGATGGCAAAAGCCGCAGGCTTCGACCTCCACCAGCACCTCTCCCGGTCCCGGAGACGGGATGGGAGTTTCTTTCACCGCCAAGACCGGCGGTCTACCGGGTTTTTCCAGAACTAACGCACGCATCATTGGGTAGGATTATATCTTCGAGAGGTTGAGCCGCCAATCCAGCCCAGATAGCGCAGACGGCGCAGATGTATGATGCGGGCGGTGAGCTTTCAGCGGGCAGCTCTTCATGATTTCGGTTGATAGAGCTCTCCATATTGTTAACTGGATAGGGTTACACTGTTATCTACTCGGTTTCGGCCGCTAGATTGGCCTGAAACCAAAGCATTCGAGATTAATTTCTGATGGCTGATGGCTGACTGCTAACAGCTACAAGGCTCCGACAGATGAAGATTGGCGCCCATGTGTCCACCGCCGGGGGAATCAGCAAGTCGATCGCCAGAGCCACGGAGATTGGCTGTGAAGCCATCCAGATATTCGGCTCTTCGCCTCAAGGTTGGGCTTTCAAGCCTATTCCAGAGCCGGAGATCGAGTCTTTCCGAAGCCAGGCCACCGAAGCCGGGATAGACTCGGTGTTCCTACACGCGATCTACTTAATCAACTTGGGAACTGCCGACGAGGCTCACTTGGACCGGGGAGTCCAGTCTCTAATCAATTACATGAACCTCGCCGCCGAGATCGGGGCGACGGGTGTTGTCTTTCATCCCGGCAGCCACAAAGGCGCGGGCTACGAGGCTATTTTGGCCCAAAGCGTCGCAGCGATTCAGAGGGTGCTTGAAAACTCGCCGGATGGGCCTTACTTGGCCGTGGAGAACATGGCAGGCATGGGGCAGCACATCGGTGCGAAATTCGACGAATTAGGGCGCATCATCGAAGGAGTCAACAGTCCGCGCCTAAAGGTTTGCCTCGACACTCAACACAGCTTTGCGGCGGGATACGACCTGGCGTCTACCGAGGGTATCGAATCCATGATTAGCGAGTTCGAAGATACCATCGGGGTGTCTAATCTACTGGTGGTCCATGCCAACGACTCGAAGCGGCCATGCGGTTCCGGCGTGGACCGGCACGACAACATCGGAGACGGCTTTATCGGTGAGTCCGGCTTCGCCACCATCATGGGACACCCAGCCTTCCGGGACGTTCCTTTCCTGTTGGAGGTCCCCGGATTCGATGAGAAGGGACCGGATCAAAAGAACATAGACATCTTGAAAACCCTTCGTCAGCAGGCTGGCATAGACTCGGGTATCGGAAGTTGATTCAAATTTCGCCACGCGAGTTCAACCGGTTGGTGCGGCAGGCATACCGCCAGATCCCGGCTGAGATGCGCAAGGCCGCGCACAATCTGGATATCGTCGTGGAAGAGTGGCCGGGAAAGGAAGACCTTGAGTTGCTGGAAGAACCGGGAACCCTCTTTGGACTGTACACCGGGGTGCCACTGTCGGAAAGGGAGGGATACGGCCCGGCGCTACCTGATCGCATCACCATCTACCGGCAACCCATACTGCGTAGCTGTTCTTCCCGGGAACAGGCGGAGCGGGAGATCCGAATAACTTTGTGGCACGAGATGGGGCACTGCATCGGAATGAACGAAGAAGACCTGCACCGGTTGGGCTACGGCTAGGCCGGCCGCGTGAGAATTCTCCGGGTTTGAAGCCAAAATACCTATACCGATGGCATGTTTCATCATTGCCCGTGAAATGGGCCTGTGATATACTCACCCAAACCACGGTACGCCCCGTGGAGACTCCCGATAATGGCGAATCAAGTCAGTAACCATTAAGGTTATAGGCTTAGCAAAGGCAGGTTTTATGGTACAAGCTCCAGATGCTCCAGTCGCTCCAGTCGTTGAGGACCGCCCCGCTCCTCCAGTAAATGCACCAATCACGATGAAGTCCCTCCTTGAGGCTGGCGTCCACTTTGGGCACCAGACCCGAAGATGGAACCCGCAGATGAAGCGGTACATCTTCACCCAGAGAAACGGGATTCACATCATCGACCTACAGCAGACGTTAGGCCTGATCAACGAGGCTTACCGGGCAATGGTCCAAGTGGCAGCCGACGGCGGCAAGATCCTGTTCGTTGGCACCAAGCGGCAGGCTCAAGAAGTTGTCCAGAGCGAAGCCGAACG
>CEVM01126518.1_pt1 | contig 10591 bp, 6 predicted proteins | sample 531481 | NCBI WGS metagenome assembly CEVM01 (sample SAMEA2623649, study PRJEB7988) | marine metagenome | biome: marine biome (ENVO:00000447); feature: mesopelagic zone (ENVO:00000213) & marine oxygen minimum zone (ENVO:01000065); material: "saline water (ENVO:00002010), including plankton...
CCCCGCCGTGGCGGGCACGCGCACCGAAGGCGCGTGCGCCGCCCAGCCCCGCAGACCGGAGGACAGCGCGATCAGCATCCCGGCAAGATTGCCGCTGTCGACCGAAGACAGATAGGGCGCGGGCAGCACCGACAGCGTTCTGGTGTCATACCAGTTGAAGAAATGCCCGCGAAACCGCTGCATCCGTTCAAGCGTGGCGATGGTGGCCTCGATCCGTTTCAGCGCCGTGTCCAGGCCGATCCAGCCGAAATCATGCGCCGACATGACCGACATGAGATACAGCCCGATATTGGTCGGCGAGGTGCGTTCGGCCAGTTTCGGGGCTGGCAGTTCCTGATAATTGTCGGGCGGCAGATGGTTGGTCGTCTGGTCGACGAATTCGTCGAAATAGCGCCAGATGCGGCGGGCGATGCGCCGCAACTCGGCCTTGTCCTCGGCCGAGATCTGCAACTGGTCGACCGTTTCCAGCGACCGCGAGGCGCGAAAGGTGATCCAGGGCGCGGCGATCCACAGCGCGGCGAAAATCACCGCGACCGGAAGGGCGGATGGATTGACCGCCACAGAGGCCAGGATCGCGCCGCCGCCGATCAGGGGAGACGCGATCATCCGGCGATATTCGGCCGCAAGCCGGGGGTCGTCCCTGTCGCCGATCAGCTGCGATGGCGTCCATTCCAGCAGGTTGCGCCTGCTGACGGCCAGCCGCCACAAGGTCCGGAAGATGGCGTCCGCCGTCGACCAGGCCCGATCCGCGACCGTGGTCAGCCGCAGCCCGAACTGGGTGAACGAGATGCGGGCGTCGCGCAGCACCTGGTGGATGTGATACCCCCATGACACGCCATACTGGCGCCGAAGGACGTTGGTATCGATCTGAAGGATCGGCACCAGCACCATCAGCAGGATCAGCGCCAATTGCCACAGCGCCGCCGCCGATCCCGGCAGCAGCAGCCAGCCCGCGACCGAGGTCGCAAGCCAGCCCGGCGCGACCAGGGACCGGCGAAGATTGTCCAGCATCTTGAACCGCGCCAGCCCGTTCAGTCCGTTTCCCGGCGTGACGATCAGCGGCAGCAACTGCCAGTCGCCGCGCATCCAGCGATGCTGGCGGCTTGCCTCGTTCGCGTAGCGGGTGGGGAAATTCTCGACCACCTCGATATCCGATACCAGCGCCGCGCGGGCCAGGCTGCCTTCCAGCAGGTCGTGGCTGAGAATGGCGTTTTCGGGCACGCGGGCGGTCATCGCCGCCTGAAACGCATCGACGTCGTAGATGCCCTTGCCGGTGAAGCTGCCCTGACCGAACAGATCCTGGTAAAGATCCGAGACGGCGAACACATAGGGATCAAGCCCCCGGTTCGCGGAAAATGCGCGCTGGAAGACCGAGGCTTCGGCCCCGGTCGTCAGGGAGGGCGTGACCCGCGGCTGCATGATCGCATGGCCCCGGATCACCAGACCCTTCTCGTCGCTGACCGGAAGGTTGACGGGATGGGCCATCTTGCCGGCCAGGGCCGCGACGGTGTCGCGTGGCAATCGGGTGTCACTGTCCAGCGTCACCACATAGCGCACCCCCTCGGGCGGGGTCGGGCCGGTCGCCAGAAAGCTGGTCCCGGTCTGACCGCGCAGCAGCATGTTCAGCTCGGTCAGCTTTCCGCGCTTGCGTTCCCAGCCCATCCAGACGCGGTCCGTCGCACTCCACTGACGGCGCCGATGCAGCAGGAAAAAGCGCCGGACCCCGCCGTGGTTGTAATGTTCGGCCAGCGCGTCGATGCGCTGGCGGGCGTGATCCAGCAGCGCCTGATCACGCGGAAGCGTTTCGGCATCGGCGTCGGCCCAGTCGCTGAGAAGCGCGAAGAATATCTCGGTCTGCGGATTGGCAAGGTAATGCGATTCCAGCGTGTCCGCCAGTTCGTCGATGGCGTCCATGCTGGTGATCATGCAGGGGATGACGACCAGCGTCCTCGCCTCGGCGGGAAGGCCGGTCCGGAAATCATAGCCCGCAAGGCAACGCGGCGCCAGCCATCGCGCCGCCAGAAATGCCAGGGCCTGCATCGCGGTCTCGCTGGCCGGGACCAGCGCCAGCGCCAGCAGCAAGCCGACCTGCCACCGGGGCAGGCCGGCGGGGATCGTCCAGGTCATCACCGCCAACAGCAGGACGGTCAGGACCAGCAAGGGCAGTTGCAGCGACAACCATCCAAGCCGGCGTATCAAGATGCCCAGCATTTCGTAGGCTGTCCTGCGGCACCCTGCCAGCCGCTGCAGCCGGAACCGGTCCTCGCCGACCAGCAGGTGCCCGACCTCGACGCGCCCGTCCAGCCGCGGCTCCCGGAGGATGCCCCGATCGGCGGCACCTTCGGAATCGCCGGCAGCGGTCTCCAGCGCCAGCCGGGCGACCTCTGTCTCGCTCAGCCTGGATCGGCGCGCCGTCCGCTCGACCGCGGATCGATAGGCCGCGCGGGTTGCCTGGTCCAGGCGGACGAATTCGGAATCCCCGACCAGCATCCTGTCGACATGGCTGACGCCCTCGAACCATGTCAGCCAGTCGATATCCCCCATCCGGCGCAGGCTGCTGATGACGTTGCCGACGGTGACGTTGCCGGCCGATTGCTGGGCGTATTCCCGCTGCACCGCGCGTTCCAGCGCCGGCTGTCCGCCCCATCGCCGTTCCAGCGCCGCCAGCGCCGCCTGCGCGTCCGCGGTGCCCTCGCGAAGGCGATACAGCAACTGGACCGCGACGGTATCCCGGAAGATCAATTCGCCCCGGCCCTCGACGATGGCCGAGATGTTGTCGGGATCGCTTGCGACCAGATCGGCGATGGCGTTGGCGGTATTGCGGTACCGGCGCGCTGTCACCACCCGGTCGGACATCCGGCGAAGATTTTCGACCAGAACATAGCGCAGAAAGGTCGGGACGGCCCATAGCTCGGCGATATCCAGCGTCGAGACCGACTGGAAACCGCGAAGAAAGTCGGACAGGTCGTCGGCCTTGACCTCGGAATTGGTCAGCGCGACGAAATACCACGCGATCAGCAGACTGCGCGGCGCCTGTCCGCCCCCGGACAGCGCCACTTTCCGCTGATGGCGCAGGAACGAGCGTCCGAAACCCTGGCGCAGCTGGCGCAGGTTCTCTTCGACCATGTGGTAATTGTCGATCAGCCATTCCGCCGCCGGCGTGATCAGTTCGTCGCGTTCTGCCGCCATGACGGTATCAAGATAGTTCGTCCGGATCGCATCCTGATTGTCGGTCAGCCGCCGGATCGGGGCGGCCGGCGCATCGTTGAATTCCGGAAACCGCGTCGCCGCCAGTTCCCTGCCGGCTTCGAACAGCGATTTCGCGGTCCATAATTCGACCCGGATCGGCGCCGAACCATCGGGCGACCGCTGGTCCGCGGTCCACGAACTGGGCTTGATCCGGCTGAACAACGACGAGTCTCCCTTCAAGGCCGGCAACACCAGAGGAACGGTATCACAAGACGCGGCCGAAACAGCGCCGGAATCGCGGTTGCGCGGCAGACGGGCCGCATCCGGCATTCACCCGCGTGGAGCCGATCGGATATTGTCGGGCAGCCAGGTGGCGAGGTCGGGAAAGAGGATCAGGACGAAGACCATCAGAACCATCAGCAGGAACATCGGGAACGCCGCCTTGGAAATGAAGCTCATCTCGTGGCCCGTCATGCCTTGCAGCACGAACAGGTTGAACCCGATCGGCGGCGTGATCTGCGCCATCTCGACGACCACGACGATGAAGATGCCGAACCAGATCATGTCGATCCCGGCATCCCTGACCATGGGCTCGACCACGGCCATGGTCAGCACCACCGAGGAGATCCCGTCCAGGAACATGCCCAGGATGATATAGAACACCAGCAGCACCATGAGAAGTTCGAAGCGCGACAGGTTCCAGCCCGCGATCAGGTTGGCCAGCCCGCGCGGCAGCCCGGTAAAGCCCATGGCAAGCGACAGGAACGCGGCACCCGCAAGGATCAGCGCGATCATCGCCGATGTGCGCGTGGCCCCCAGAAGGCTTTCGGTAAAGCTTTTCCACGTCAGCGATCGCTGAAGCGCGGCAAGGGTCAGGCCGCCAAGAACGCCGAAGGCGGCGGCCTCGGTCGCGGTGGCGAAACCCAGATACATCGAGCCGATGACCACCAGGATCAGACAGATGACCGGCAGCAGGAAGCGTGAATTCACCACGCGGTCGCGAAACGACATCGGCGCGTCCTCGCGCGGGGTCCAGTGGCGCGAGGTTTGCGAACGGATCGCCACATAGGCCATGAACAGCAGGGCCAGCACCAGCCCTGGCAGGACACCCGCGAAGAACAGCTTCGATATACTTTCGTTGATCGTGACGCCATAGACGATCAGCGTCAGCGAGGGCGGGATCATCAGGCCCAGCGTCGCCGCCCCGGCCAGCGTGCCGATCACCATCGATTCCGGATAATTGCGGCTGCGCAGTTCGGGGATGGACATCTTGCCGACGGTGGTCAGTGTCGCGGCCGATGAGCCGGACACCGCGGCGAAGACCGCGCAGCCGACGATGTTGGTATGGACAAGCCCGCCCGGCAGCCCCGCCATCCAGGGCGAGAGCCCGCGGAACATGTCTTCCGACAATCGGGTCCGGTAGAGGATCTCTCCCATCCAGATGAACAGCGGCAGCGCGGTGAGGGTCCAGGATGACGAGGCCGTCCAGATCGTGGTCAGCATCACATCGCCGACCGGCCGCGAGGTGAACAGCTCCATGCCCACCCAGGCGACCCCCATGAGCGCGAGCCCGACCCAGACGCCGCTGCCCAGAAGCGTGAACAGGACAAAGAGAAACAGGATGATGATGTAGAGGTTTTCCATCGCGCTACTCTCCGAAGCTCTGGTCGGAAAGATTCTGCCTGATCCGGTGCTTGCCGGTGGCGATGACGTGGATCAGGTGATCGGTCAGGGCGATGGCCAGGATGACGGCACCAAGCAGCATCGCGCTCTGGGGAATCCAGAGGGGGGTGGCATCCTGTCCCTGGCTGACATCCCCGAACTTCCAGGACCAGTAGACGAAGCGCCATCCATACCAGACGAAATACCACATGACCGCCGCGCCGATCGCAAAGCACCAGACGTCAAGCCATCTGCGAACCTTCCGGGGAACGGCGTTCAGCACGATGGAGACGCGGATATGCGCGCCGTGATTCAGGGCATAGGCAAAGGCCAGAAAGCTTGCCGCGGCCATCATGTATCCGGCATAGGCGGTCGCGCCGATCAGGACGCCGCCGGTCCAGCGGGCGGCCATCTGGGCCACGATCAAGGCGAGAATGCCGATCAGGCACAATGCGGCAACGCCCCCCGCCAGATTGTAGATTGCATCGCAAACCGTTCTGACGCCGCGCAACTTTCCCACGATCATTCCCCCGTCCAGGTGCAAGAGGCCACGGAAGCGCCGGACGACGGCGAAGGCCGTCCGGCGAAAGGATCACTTTTGCATGGCCCGGAACTTGTCCACGATGGCCTGACCGGGTTCGCCCGCCGTCTCGAGCCATTCCGAGGTCATGGTTGCCCCGATGTCCTTCAGTTCCGCCTTCATCTGATCGCTTGCCGGCTCTACCGTCATGCCGCCCTCGCGCAGCCCGTTCAGCGTGAACTGGGTGTATTCCTTCGCGCGCCAGGTTCCCGCATATTCCGCCAGCGCGCCACAGGCGTTGATCACGTTCCTGTTCGCCTCGGAGGTCTTGGCCCAGACGTCCGAGTTGATCAGGACGTAGTTGCGCGGCAGCCAGGCGTCCACCTCGTAGAAATAGTTCAGGCTTTCCCAGACCTTGCGGTCGTAGCCGGTCGCGCCGGAGGAAATCATCGCATCCGCCACGCCGGTGGCGAAGGCCTGACTGATCTCGGCGGCCTCGATCTGGACCGGAAGCATGCCCGTCAGTTCGGCCAGCCGCGCGGTCGCGTTGCTGTAGGACCGGAACTTGACCCCCTTCATGTCGGCGATCGATTTCGTCTCGTTCTTGAAATAGAGACCCTGCGGCGGCCACGGCACCGAATAGACCAGGGTCATGTTCTGCTTGGCCAGCAACTCGGTCAGCGCCGGTTTCGCGGCTGTCCACAGATCGGCGGCCTGATCGAAGGAGGTGGCGAGAAACGGAATGGAATCGACGCCGAACAGCGGATTTTCATTCTCGTGCGCCGACAACAGGCGCTCTCCGATCGGAACCTGGCCGGTCTGGACGGCGCGCTTGATGTCGTTGCCCGCAAAGAGCGAGCCCGAGGGATGCGTCTTGATCTCGATTTCGCCACCCGTCCCGGTCGTCACGCAATTGCCGAATTGTTCGGCCGTCACCGAGTGGTAGTTGGTCGCGGAATAGGCCAGTGGCATGTCCCAGACTTCCGCGAAACCGGGGGCCGCGACGCCGGCAAGTGCGGTCGCGGCAAGAAGCGTGGTCAGTTTAGTCATGTCGATCTCCCTGCTTTTTCTATAGTTTCAGTCCTGTCGTGCGTTTCCGGCCATCGCGAAACGTGCCGGAGAGTAAGGGCCCATGTCGATATCGGGCCGCCTGCCCGAGATAAGCTGGGCCAGCAGACGGCCGGTTTTTGGCCCACCGGTCAGTCCGACATGGTGGTGACCAAAGCCGAGATAGGCGCCGCTGACGGTCGGCGACGCGCCGATGATCGGAATGGAATCGGCCGGTGCCGGACGGTGCCCCATCCATTCGCGCGTTTCCTGCGCGGCAAGGCCGGGAAAGGCCGCGACGGCCTGCCGCCTCAGCAGGGCAAGGGGCGCCCGGGACGCAGGCGGCTCCAGTCCGCCGAATTCCACCGTGCCCGCGACCCGCAGCCGCCCCTCCATCGGCGTCGCCACGAATTTTCCCGAGGCTACCATGACCGGTGCCTTCGGCGCCATGTTCGGCGCGACGAACTCGACGTGATAGCCGCGTTCGCTTTCCAGCGGAACGTCGATGCCCAGCTTGCGGGCCAGCGGGCGCGACCATGCGCCGGTGCAGAAGACCGCCGTATCGCAGGGCAGGATTTCGCCTGTGGCGCGCAGACCGGTCACGCGCCCGTTCTCTTGCACGATGTCGCTGACATCAGCCCTCAGGACGCGCCCGCCGAGGGATTGGAAATGGGCCGCCAGGTCCTTCACGTAGCGGCCCGGGTCGGTTATGCGGCCGTGACCCGGCAGACGCACGGCAAAGCCCAGATCCTCGGACAGAGCCGGGTCGAAATCCCGCAGCGCGCGGCCTTCCAGCTCGTCCCAGGCAAAGCCGTTCGCCGCACGGATGCCCCAGCCGAATGCGTCGGCCTCGAAATGCCTGCGATCCCTGTAGGCATAGAGATAGTCACATGGGGTGATCCGGTGCCGGGCCGGGGTTCCCGCGGCCAGTTCCTGATGGTCCGACAGGCTGGCGCCGAGGATCGGTGTCAGCGCGCGGGCGATGCGGCGCACGTCCGGATCGTTGGCATGGCCCATATATCGGCGAAGCCAGGGCAGAAGCCTGGGCACATGGCGCCATTTCAGAAACAGGGGTTGTTCGGGATGGAACAGCATGTGCGGGGCCTTGCGCAGCAGGCCCGGAACGGTCACCGGAACGACGGCACAGGCCGCAAGCACACCGCCATTGCCGAAGCTGGTGCCTTCTCCGGGTCCGGCACGATCCACGAGCGTGACCTCATGCCCGTCGCGACGAAGCCAGATCGCGGCCGAGACGCCGACGATGCCTGCGCCGACAACGATGATATGACGCGTGCCCTGCGTCATGCGGCGCGGCCGATGCTGGATCGCAGGGCGAATCGTTCCAGGATTTCGGCCGAAGGCGACATGCCCAGCCCGGGCGCATCCGGCACCACGACGGCACCGTCCCGCAGGGGAAAGGGTCCGTCGAGAATGTCCTGCCTCAGGTAGTAATGCGCCTGATAGAATTCGCAGCCCAGCGTGATGGCGGGGGTGGCGGCGATCATGTGCGCCCCGGCCAGATGGGCCAGTCCGGTCTCGAACATGTCGCCGCCATAGGCCGTCAAACCCGATGCTGCCGCCATCTCGGCCTTCTGCCGGGCGCGCGAAAGGCCGCCGGCCTTCATGATCTTGACGGAAACCCCGTCGCAGATGCCTTCGCGGACGGCCCGCAGCATGTCCTCGGGGCCAAAGACGCTTTCATCGGCCAGCAGCGGCACGTCGATCGCATCGCGGATCCGCGCCATCAGGGTGAACTGGCCGGCGCGCACCGGTTGCTCGATGAAGCCCGGCGCCATTTTCGCGACATCGCGGACCCGCGCCACGGCGTCTTCCGGGCCCAGCCCCTGGTTGAAGTCCACCCGGATCTCGATGTCGGGATGATCGGCGCGGATCCGCTCCAGCCGCATCATGTCAAAGCGATGCCCGCGCACGCCGGCCTTCAGCTTCACGATGCCCACGCCGTCCGCGGCCAGCCGGTCCACGAGCGCCAGATCGGCCTCGAAATCCGGGTCCGCAAGCGAGCAGGACAAGGGGATCGTATCGCGGCACTTTCCGCCCAGCAGCGCCCAGACCGGCACGCCGGCGATCCGCGCGCAAAGATCGAGCAGCGCGGTTTCAAGCGCGGCCTTGGCTTCCGTGGCATGGGCGACCGCGCCCGCGGCATCGGCCATGATCGCGCCCACATGACCCACCGGCCGATCCAGGACATGCGGGCGGATATAGCGGTCCAGCGCGGCAAAGCCTGCCTCGGCAGAGCCGGTGAACGGCGCCCAGGTGGCGGCTTCGCCGTAGCCTCGTTCGCCGCCCTCGGCCGTCAGGCGCAGGATGACGCTTTCGCACGACCCCGACACCGCGCCAAGACCGTGATCGCGCCGCGAGACGACGGGCAGCCGCAGATGCCACAGATCGAAGCCGGTGACGCGCTGAAGAAGATCGGGGCCGGCCCGGACGATGACCTCCGGGCGGTCCGGATTGTCTTCGTCTGCGTCGTCCTTCGGGCCGGTGCTGGGTCGCATGGGTTCGTCCGACATCACCAAGAACCTCGCGTTGCCGTGCCGGCCCGTGCCCCGTCCCGCTGCACTTTCGCGGGGCACCATTCCCGTTGCGCGAATGCTGCGGGACATTTGAAGACCGCGCGCCCGGATGCGTCAACCTGAAATCCGCAGCCATCCCGGCCCGCCAGCGCCGGTTCCCGGCTTGGCGCGGCCCCTGGGGGTATCATCGGGGGCGGCATCATTGCTTCACCAGCAATCGGCGGGGCGATTGCGCGAAACACTCGGCGCCTGTCCCGGTGACCGCGAAGGTTTCGGAAATGGTCATGCCATAGCTCTCGCGCCAGATCGAGGGGATGCAGTGAAAGGTCATCCCGGCCTCGAGAACGGTCATGTCCCCGATGCGCAGACTGGCCGTCAGCTCGCCCCAGGTGGGCGGATAGCCCAGTCCGACGGGATAGCCGATCCGGCTGTCCTTCTCGACGCCGTGCCTGGTGATCACGCGCTGCCAGGCCTCGGCCAGTTCGCCGCATGTGGCGCCGGGACGGACGGCGGCCAGGACAGCCTCCAGCCCCTCGGCGATGACGTCCGACAGGCGCCCGAGCTCGTCGGGCGGCGTGCCAAGATAGATGCAGCGCGACAGGGGGCTGTGATATCGGTGCCGAACGCCGCCAAGCTCGATGTAGAAGATGTCGCCCTCGGCCAGCGGATCGTCCGTCCAGGAAAGATGCGGGGCCGAACACATCTCGTTTGCCATCGCGTTTGGCGGCTTGCAGGGAAAGGTGCCGCCGAATTCCGGCAGCCCCGAAGTCGTCACGCGATAGACCTCGGCCATGACGTCGCATTGGCGCACGCCCGGTTCCGCGGCCTCGAAGGCGGCCCGTTGCGCCGCGGTCGCGATCTGCCCGGCCTGGCGCATGTAGGTCAGCTCCCGCTCCGACTTTACCATGCGGCAGCGGTTCACCAGGAGAAAGGCGTCCTCGAAGCGGGCCTTGTCCAGACGCGCGCGCAGGATGTGGTCCCAACGCGCGGTGTAGTAGTAATCATCGGTTTCAACCCCGATGCGGCCCTTCTCCAGCCCCATCGCGATCAGCGTGTCGGCCACGAAGTCCATCGGGTGAAGACTGTCCGATCCGACGAACCGGTCGGGATAGGGGACGACATTCTCGGCGGCAAGATAGGCGGTGAATTTCGCGCCGACCGCATCCATCTTGCGGCCGATCCAGACCGGTTCATCCAGATCCGCGGCGACAATGACCATCTGCGGCGTGTAGAACGACCATCCGTCATATCCGGTCAGCCAGTTCTGGTTGGCCGGTGACGCGACCAGCAACAGGTCGATGTCCCGGTCGGCCATCGCGCGCTTGACCAGCCGAAGGCGCGACAGAAACTCGGATCTCTCGAAAAGCGGCATGATCTGACTCCTGTTGCGACATTCGGGTTTCGGGCGGCCGGTCGGTGTCATCTGTCTCCAAGATCGAAAGCGCGCGTGATGTCGCGATCCAGCAGACCCTTGCGGATGCGTTGGCTGGGCGTGCGTTCGAACCGCTCGACCCGTTTCCAGTATCGCGGCACATGCGGCCGGGGCAGGTTCTCGCGGCTCCACGCGGCCAGTGCCGCCGGATCGTAGTCGACCCCCTCGCACAGCAGCACATGGCACAGGATATCATGGTCCCCGATC
>CEVM01127950.1_pt1 | contig 10590 bp, 9 predicted proteins | sample 531481 | NCBI WGS metagenome assembly CEVM01 (sample SAMEA2623649, study PRJEB7988) | marine metagenome | biome: marine biome (ENVO:00000447); feature: mesopelagic zone (ENVO:00000213) & marine oxygen minimum zone (ENVO:01000065); material: "saline water (ENVO:00002010), including plankton...
GCACCCAATTTAAATCCGGCACGTTTTTCTAACACTGCAAGAAGCATATTCAGGCGTTTGCTGTTGTAGCCGGTGGCACTTCGCTGTGGAGTTCCATACACTGCGGAACTAACCAAAGCTTGAATTTCGATCATCAAAGGCCGCATGCCCTCAAGCGTGGCAGCGACTGCCGTTCCGCTGAGGTCTTCTTCGTTTTTAGAGAGTAATATTTCTGAAGGGTTTGATACTTCTCGTAGTCCGTTTCCAAGCATTTCATAGATTCCTAGTTCGTGAGTGCTTCCGAAGCGATTCTTATGCGCACGCAGAATACGATACACATGATTGCGATCTCCTTCAAATTGAAGAACAGTGTCTACCATGTGTTCTAGAATCTTTGGACCTGCAATTTGGCCGTCTTTGGTGATATGACCAATTAACACCACCGGCGTATGGGTTTCTTTGGCAAATTTGATAAGCTCTGCGGTGGTCTCCCGAATTTGAGAAATACTTCCCGGGCTGCTATCGATAGCATCCGTATGAAGCGTCTGAATGGAGTCGATGATCACCAAATCGGGTGCTACTTTTTCTAATTGCTGAAAGATCTGTTGGGTTTGTGTTTCTGTGAGAATATAACAATGGGTGGCTTCCGGTTCAATGCGCTCTGCGCGAAGTTTGATTTGTTGTGCACTTTCTTCTCCGGAAACATAAAGCGTCTTTCGTTTCCATTGTAACGCCACTTGCAACATTAGGGTGCTTTTGCCAATTCCCGGTTCTCCACCAAGCAACGTGAGCGAGCCGGGCACAAGACCGCCGCCCAGTACACGGTTCAACTCATCATTTTGTGTATTAAAACGGGTTTCGGTATGAGCAGAAATTTCTTGGATACGTTGTGGTTGTGGGCTTCGTTTTGAAGTATTATCTGAAGTCTTCCAAGAAGAACCTGATGTTTTTTGTACGACTTCTTCAGCAATGGTATTCCATTCCTTACACGAACTGCATTGTCCTTGCCATTTAGAGAATTGCGTCCCACAGTTTTGACAGAAAAAAGCCGTTTTTGTTTTCGCCATAGCGTTGTTTGGGGAGTAGTGTTCAGTTATTAAAAGCCAAAATCTTCCTTGATACGGTCGGCGCGGTCCAACATAAGATCGACAGTGATAAATTCTACCTCTTCTTTGTCAAAACCGCCTTGATACGTTCGCATTGCTTTTTTAGGTTCTCCGGTTTCCTCATAAAAGCGAGCCAAATAATAATCTCCCAACACAGTGTCGGGGTATTGCCGTTGTGCCATGGTAGCAATATCCCGTAGCGCCTCCCACTGGCTCTTTTTTTCAGCAGCGGTAGCTACCGCAATAAAATCGTTGATGCGAATGGGGTTCGAGAGTCCGAAGAGCTCTTCAATGGTTTTGTACTTCTCTTTGAGATATTCGTTGACCGGTGTTTCCAATTTCATTACCACATCGTTGAATTCGCTTTTACTGATGGGGCGATAGACCGAAAAGATCTTCTCAAGGGCATTTGGAATTCCGTGACTGACTAGCGAATAATGCGTAGCTCCTTCAAAATTATCGAAATAGTAACTGAAATTTTCAGATTCTAACGGGTTTAATCGTTCGTGCAGCCCTTTGGAAATTTCTTGAAGATCTTTTACATCGTCGGTGCCGGTTGCGAGATAGTAAAAGGTTTTTGATTCAATAGCAGGAATGCGTTCCGGAAGGCGTTCATCCATTAATGGTGCCAGATCCGGACTCAAATTAATGTAACCATTTAGCAACGGAGGGTCTTTGAAGAGATAATAATTCAGAAAATTCGCTGTAAAATCATGTCCTACTCCGATGACAAATTGTGCGGTTCTGTAATTCTCATCGAGATATTGAATGAGTTCCATACCGATAAACTCAAAGAATTTCGATCCGGTATCGGAAGGAAAAAAAGTGGTGTCATCATAATCGCAATCGTCATAACGCTGATCACCCTGCATAATGCCTACTACCAATGATTCGGGCATATCTTCCCAATAGCTGAAGTAGTCAACGTTTCCAGCTACAGGTTCAAACAAATAATTACCGTCCAAGACGACCACGATAGGATATACTTTTTCGGTATTGGCTTCGTAATCGCGTGGCAGTTGTATCTTCAGCTTTCGGTCCTGATCCATTTTGGCAGAATAAAAAGTCTCGTAGATAATTCGCGACTGTGCGCTTAGCGCCGAAACACATAAAAATGCTATAAGAGAGAGAAGAAAATGCTTCATAAGGCCTCAAAGTTAGTTGCCGAAAGATACTAATTTTTAGAAGGACTGACTTTTCGTTATACTAAGAATTATACCGACTTCTGGTTGTACAATGGAAGGAAGAGAAAGGAGAGGCCGCCAAAGACGATGAGCGTTACGATATTGGAGGTCCAAACGATCCATCCGAAAGCGGTTCCAACGGTTTCGGCAACGCCAAAAACGGCTAAAATTCCTGCTACAAAAAAGGGATACGATCCAAAACCGCTGTTGGTAAAGGCAAACGAGAAGCTACCCACAACAAATGTGATGATAATAGTGCCCAATGCAATTCCGGACGTAGCTTCCAAGGCAAATAATGCGACGTAGAAAGAAAGTAAGTAAAGCCCCCAAATGATGCAGGTTTGTAATAGGAACAAGCCCTTCTTTTTCATTTTAAAGATACTGAAAACCCCATCTCTCAGTCCGCTTAGAAATCCTTTGATCTTCTGTTGTAGTGCCGAACGTGAATATTTCAGAAAAACGATGAACATAATTCCGAAGGCAAGTATGGCCGCCAGCACATATAACAATTTAGTCACGGGGATCAAGTTGGTAAGATATTCATAAAGGATATCATATTGCAGCCATAAAGCAAGTAAGGTAAAGCCTAAAAGGAAAACCAGGTCGATAACCCGTTCGGAAATAATCGTTCCGAATGCTTTGTCAAAAGGAACATCTTCGTATTTATTGATAACAATTCCTCTCGATACTTCACCACTCTTCGGAATAAAGATATTCATGAGGTAAGCGATGGAAATAGCCATGAAGTTGTTGAGAAGTTTGGGTTGATACCCCAAAGGTGCAAGCATTAAATTCCAACGTACCGCCCGAAAAATATGGCTTAAAATACTGAGCACCACCGCTAAGACAACAAAGGTATAGTCGGCTGCTTGAAAATGGATTTTAATCTCAGTGAGTTGTTCGGGAGTAAATCTTGAATACGACCAAAAAATAAGGAAAATACCCAAAGCCAAAGGCAGGGCAATTTTTAGGAATTTGGATATTGATCGCTTCAAATTTAGGTGAGTAGGTTATTCTCTTCGTTTGGAAATACCAATGCCGGTTGAAATGCTTTTGCTTCCTCAATATCCATTATGGCATAGGTAATAAGAATTAAGATATCACCGGGAGCGACCTTGCGAGCTGCAGCGCCGTTCAATGTGATTTCTCCGCTACCGCGTGGTCCTGGAATGGCATAGGTTTCAAGACGTTCACCGTTGTTGTTGTTAACGATCTGTACTTTTTCCCCATCAATGATATTTGCGGCATCCATCAGATCTTCATCGATGGTGATACTTCCAATATAGTTGAGATCGGCACCCGTTACTCTAACGCGATGGATCTTTGATTTAACGACGTGAATTTGCATAGTGCAAAGGTATTAATTTAGAGCCATATTGTCGATAAGTCGAACAGGTCCTACAAAAGCAGCGAGAAATGCCCGATAGGAGGTGTTTTTTTTCTTTTCTGAAGCGGTTTTCAGGGTGTTAGTTTCTGCGATTTCAAAATATTCTAAACGTACATCAGGATTCTTTTCGAATTGGGCCACAGCCCATTTTTTAATCGCCTCGATGGAATGGGTTTCAAATTGTTCTGAAGCGCCTACAAGGGTTTTATGCAAAAGAGTGGCTTTCTCTAATTGAGCCTCGTTAAGGCGTTTATTTCGAGAACTCATCGCCAAACCACTTGTTTCGCGAACAATGGAACATCCTACAATTTCTACAGGGAGTGCTTCTATTTCTACTAACTTTTTAACGATTTGGAGTTGTTGAAAATCTTTTTCTCCGAAATAGGCCCGGGTGGGTTTCAGCGCCCTAAAAAATAAGTTGAGTACTGTACCTACGCCATCAAAATGTCCGGTGCGGTGAGTGCCTTCCATTTCAGTTTCGAGGCCGCCAAAGTCATAGGATTTTGAACTCACATTGCCTTCATAGAGATGTTCTGGAGAAGGGTTGAAGACAATGAAATTGCCGGGTACGGTTTCAATCATAGCCACGTCTTTCGATAAACTACGCGGATACTTTTTTAGATCACCGGCATTATCAAATTGTGTAGGATTCACAAAAATAGTGACGACGGTAATCGCATTTTCGACTTGCGATTGCGCAATGAGTTCGAGATGCCCTTGATGTAAAGCGCCCATCGTAGGAACCAAACCAATGGATCGATTTTTCTTGCGATAAGGTAGCAGGGCTTTTTGTATGTCTTCAGTATGGTGGTATACCATTGGGATTGGAATTAAAAGGCAGCAAAATTAAGATATTACAGGCAATATGCATAAATTTTCGTACTTTTGCGCTTGTTTTAAAAGCAGTATCCGAAAAGTCCAAAATCTATGAAAGATAAAAGAGTCTTGTATGTGTCTTCCGAAGTGATCCCTTATCTTCCGGAGACCGAGATTTCTTCAATGTCGTTTGAAGCTCCCCGAATGGTAAACAACAATGGAGGTCAAATTCGAATTTTTATGCCACGGTATGGAAATATCAATGAACGCCGCCATCAACTTCACGAAGTAATTCGTCTTTCCGGGATGAATTTGGTAATCAATGATATGGATATGCCGCTTATTATTAAGGTAGCCTCAATACCCAAAGAGCGTATGCAGGTCTACTTTATTGATAATGACGAATATTTCAAACGTAAAGCGACCTTTGCGGATGAGGATGGAACCTTATTTCCTGATAACGATGAGCGGGCCATTTTCTTTGCTAAAGGAGTCATCGAAACCGTAAAAAAACTGAATTGGGCTCCAGATATTATTCATGTACACGGATGGTTGGCCTCATTACTGCCACTCTATTTGCGCAAGTACTATGGGAACGAACCATTGTTTGATAAAAGTAAAATAGTGACTTCTATATACAATCAAGGCTTTGAAGATACGTTAGATAAGCAATTGATTGAAAAAATCACTTTCGATGGTATCGATAAAGCTGAAATCGCATTGCTGGAGAAACCTACCTATGAGAACTTGATGCAACTCGCCGCAGAACATTCAGATGCGGTGGTAGTGGGTTCCGAAGATATGCCTGAAGCACTTTCAGAATACCTCGAAAGCACTGATAAACCTGTGTTAAAGTTTCTTAATAATGAAGAGTTTGAACAGGCTTATTTAGACTTTTACCAATCGAAAGTATTGGATTAATTTATCACAAGAAATTGCATATGAAGATTAAGAAGTTATTGCCCTCTTTGCTGGCAATCTTAGGAGTACTCATTGTGATGGCCTCATGCGAAGAAGACTTCAACACATTAGGTTCAGAGGTTATTGACCAAAACATCGAAATTCCCGATACGGTTTTTGATGTGGTTTCCTATAGCCGAAAACTCCCCCCGATAAGAACTAATGGACTTCCCACAAATCAATTGGGTATTTATAATGACCCCAATTATGGGACCATGCGCGTCAATTTATTAGGGCAAGTTTTATTGCCTCAGGGATTGCAAAATCCTGATTTTCCAAATGATGGACCAAACGCAGATACGGGAGATCCGGGAGATGAATTTGAGATATCTAAGGTCTATTTACACATTCCGTTCTTCAATCAATCCACTACTGACGGTGATGGTGAGACCAGTTTTACCCTCGATTCTGTATACGGAAGCCAACCGATGAATATCACCTTCTACCGTTCTAATTACCTGCTTCGTGATTTGGATCCAGGATCCAACTTTGAAGATCCTCAACCCTACTATTCAAATCAAACACCCTTGTTTGAACGATTCTTAAACGATGAGTTAGGGCGTTTGGAAGATTTTGTTCCCTCCAACGAGGCGATAGAAATTTTCACAGCAACCGACACGATTAATTATGAGCCTGGCTTATTGGTGGAGTTCAATCCTGATTATTTCAAAGAAAATATTATTGACCAAGAAGGGGAAGAGGTATTATTGACCAACGAAAACTTCAAAAATTATTTCCGCGGAATTTATATGGATGTGGAAGAAGCGGCCGATGGTAATCTCTTTTTGTTCAACCCCGATAATATTAACGTTACTATTTATTTTTCGAGTAACACGGAAGAAAGAGATGATGCCGGTAACCGACTTACCGATGATGACGGAAATATCATTCGCGTGAATGGTTCTTACGAGATGCCTTTTTCAGGGATTACAGTGAATACTTTTGAAAATGAGCCTTTGCCTAACGACCTGCAAACGGCGTTGGCGAATCCAAATATTTCTGAAGGAGAAGAGACCTTGTATTTACGCGGAGGTGGCGATGGGATCATCACCTATATTGAAGTACTAGAGGGAGATGCTGACGGAAATGGAATTAGGGATGTTGAAGATATACGCACAGAGAATTGGCTAATTAATGATGCGAATCTTAAATTTTATGTGGATCAGGAAAAAATAGCAGGAGGAGCGTCGGAGCCGGATCGCATTCAAATTTTTAATGTTGATAATGGGGATGTGTTAGTCGACTACTCCTTCGATTTTACGGCAGGAGAAGCAGCTTTCGAAGCATTAACCACTCATTTAGGTAAATTGGAGCGCGGAAGTGATAATATTGGTGACTTTTACAAGATTAGAATCACCAATCACCTCAATGATGTTATTCGCAACGACTCTACAAATGTGGCGTTAGGACTGGTGGTTACTCAAAACGTATTATTTACCGATTTTAGTGAAGTTCAACTGTCACAAGCGCCAGGTCTCAATAGTGTTCCCCAAGGGACTATTATCTCGCATGAAGGTACTGTCCTGCACGGAAATTTAAGTCCGAACCTTGATAAGCGTTTGCGACTCGAAATATTTTATACCAAACCCCAATAAACTCAAAAGATAGTGTGTGGAATTGTAGGATATATTGGTAACCGGGAAGCCTATCCCATTATTCTCAATGGTTTAAAACGATTGGAATATCGCGGATATGATAGTGCCGGCGTTGCCTTGTATGATGGAAGTGATATTCAATTGTCTAAAACACAGGGGAAGGTCGCTGATCTTGAAAAAAAGGTTTCAAAAGAAATTTCAACGAAAGGAACGTTGGGTATTGGTCACACACGTTGGGCCACACATGGAGTTCCTAATGATATCAATTCGCATCCACATTACTCAAATAGTGGAGATCTTGTAATTATCCATAATGGTATTATTGAGAACTACGCTGCTATTAAAAAAGAACTAAGCAATCGCGGGTACACTTTCAAGAGTGATACCGATACAGAGGTCTTGGTTAATTTGATAGAAGAGATTAAGAAACAACACAAAGTAAAACTCGGTAAGGCAGTTCAAATTGCGCTGAACCAAGTAGTAGGCGCCTATGCGATTGCTGTTTTTGATCGTAAGAAACCCGATGAGATCGTGGTCGCCAAGCTGGGAAGTCCGTTGGCCATAGGTATAGGGGACAATGAATTCTTTGTGGCGAGTGATGCCACGCCATTTATTGAATTCACAAACAACGCCATTTATTTGGAAGACGAAGAAATGGCTATTGTACGTCGCAATAAAGAAGTAAAGGTTAGAAAGATCAAAGACGATAGTTTGGTAGATCCCTACATTCAAGAACTAAAATTGAATCTTGAACAGATCGAAAAAGGAGGCTATGAGCATTTTATGCTGAAAGAAATCTATGAGCAGCCGTCTGTGATCAAAGACACCTATAGAGGCCGACTTCTAGCCGAACAAGGTATTGTGAAGCTGGGTGGTCTCGAAGACTATATTCAGAAATTTACGCATGCCGATCGTATTATTATTGTTGCCTGCGGTACTTCTTGGCATGCCGGGTTAGTAGCCGAATATATGTTTGAAGATTTGGCGCGCATTCCGGTGGAAGTAGAATATGCTTCAGAATTCCGCTATCGAAACCCTATCATTACCGAAAAAGACGTCGTTATTGCCATCTCACAAAGTGGAGAAACGGCCGATACGCTTGCTGCTATTAAACTTGCTAAAGAAAAAGGCGCCTTTGTATATGGTGTTTGCAACGTCGTTGGGTCTACAATTTCCAGAGAAACACACAGCGGTACCTATACCCACGCGGGCCCAGAAATTGGAGTTGCCTCTACCAAAGCGTTTACGACGCAGATTACCGTTTTGATGATGATCGCCCTGCGTCTTGCTAAAGAAAAAGGAACCTTGTCACAGCGTGACTATATGTTGCATCTTAATGAGCTCAGTAGAATTCCGGGCCACGTAGAAGAAGCGTTGCGATCTGATGATAAGATTCAAGAGATTGCGGCTATTTTTAAGGATGCTTCCAATTTCCTTTACTTAGGAAGAGGATATAATTTTCCGGTGGCATTAGAAGGGGCTCTTAAGCTCAAAGAAATTTCTTATATCCATGCGGAAGGATACCCTGCTGCCGAAATGAAACACGGTCCCATCGCACTAATCGATGAGCAGATGCCTGTGGTGGTAATCGCGGTGAATAGCAACCATTACGAAAAAGTAGTGAGTAATATCGAAGAGATCAAAGCCCGAAAGGGAAAGATCATTGCTGTCGTTACGGAAGGAGATACCACTGTAAAAGAACTGGCGGATTATATCATGGAGGTTCCAAAAACTCCGGAAACACTCACGCCTTTGGTTACCACTATTCCGCTTCAACTTTTGTCGTACCACATCGCGGTATTGCTGGGTAAAAATGTGGATCAACCACGAAATTTAGCGAAGTCGGTAACGGTAGAATAATTCTTTTTTTCTGAAACTTTTACAGTATTTTTAGGAGATGAAAGTGATCAACTTACTTTCGGGTCCTAGAAATATTTCTACGGCGCTAATGTACTCCTTTGCGCAACGAACTGATTTTGTTGTGTTGGATGAACCTTTCTACGGAAATTATCTGCAACGCGCTACCCTTGCCAATGAACATCCGATGCAGGATGAAATTGTGAACGTTCTGGGAGCACGAGAAAAAGATGTTATTGATTCCATCGAAAAAAAAGCGAAAGAGCAACATGTGTTCGTGAAGGGAATGGCCCATCATATCCTATCAGAAAATCCGCGTTTTTTGCTGAATTGGCAGAATGTCCTTCTCATAAGAGATCCCCAAAAGTTGATACTGTCGTTTTCAAAAGTTATTACGCACCCAGTGCTAGATGATATCGGACTCAAAAAATCGGTAGCACTCTTCGAGTATTTGCGCCAACACGGTGTCACACCTTTGGTGCTTGATAGTGACGAATTAATGAAAGCTCCCCAGCCGTATCTGGAAAAAATCTGTCACTTTCTTGATGTTCCCTTTGAAGAGGCTATGATGCAATGGTCTCAGGGAGGAATTCCGGAAGATGGTATTTGGGCGCAACACTGGTATAAAAATGTGCACACCACTACAGGATTCAAACAACAGCAACCCAAAGATCTTTCCGTACCGGAGTATCTTCAATCCTTATTAAAAGAGGCGCAGCCCTTTTACAACGTATTAAAACCCCATGTTCTAAAAAACAATCAATATGCTTCAGACATTTAATGAGAAGAACAGAAACCTTCAAGTATTCATCAAAGATCGGCTATATCCAAGAGAAGCTGCGAAAGTTTCAGTTTTTGATAGTGTGGTGCAAGGTGGCGATGCGGTTTGGGAAGGACTTCGCGTATACCCGGAAGGAATTGTATGTTTGGATGCACACCTAACGCGTTTGCAAGAAAGTGCCAAAACCCTGGCCTTTGCTGATATTCCTTCCAAAGAAACGATCAAAAAGGCTATCAAAACAACATTGGAGGCCAATGGCATGACTACAGATTCTCACATTCGACTTACCTTAACAAGAGGGGAGAAGATCACAAGCGGTATGGACCCGCGTCTCAACCAAAGTGGTTCTTGTTTGATCGTGCTGGCCGAATGGAAACCGTTGGTGTATGATAACGATTCGGGGATCAAAGTAATCAGTACGAGTCAGCGTCGTAATACGCCTCAGTTTTTAGACAGTAAAATTCACCATAACAACCTATTGAATAATATTTTGGCCAAAATTCAAGCGAATGTGGCTGGAAAAGATGCAGGATTGATGTTAGATGATCATGGTTTTGTGGCAGAACTCAATGGCAGCAATCTTTTTATGGTAAAAAGTGGCGTGGTATATACGCCGCATGCGCACGCCTGTCTTCCTGGAATCACGAGAAAAACAGTTATTGAGATGTGTGAGAAATTGAACACGCCACTGTTTGAAAAGAATTTGTCGCTTTCGGAATTTATAAATGCTGATGGCGTCTTCGCTACGGGAACCATGGGGGAATTAACGCCTGTTGTTGAAATTGATGGACGGTCGATCCCCAAAGACGATTCCCTGATGAAGTCCATTCTTTCCCATTTTTCAAAGACTATACGCTCTTATTGCGAGCCGCTGTCCAACGACTAAAAATGAATGCATCAAAAAACCTGAAAAAACTAATTTTTC
>CEVM01037574.1_pt1 | contig 10586 bp, 8 predicted proteins | sample 531481 | NCBI WGS metagenome assembly CEVM01 (sample SAMEA2623649, study PRJEB7988) | marine metagenome | biome: marine biome (ENVO:00000447); feature: mesopelagic zone (ENVO:00000213) & marine oxygen minimum zone (ENVO:01000065); material: "saline water (ENVO:00002010), including plankton...
CCTGGAGTTGCTGGACGAAAGCCTTCTGGAACAACAGAAGCAGCGGGCGCCGTTCTGGAGGCGTTCCTAGGTCTGACTCGCAACTCTCCGGATACTTGCCTTTGGCAGTCCGGATTAAAGACTAAGCAGTTAAAGCCAACTCTAGCTGGCGTTCCTGCCTCTGCAGATCTTTCGTCGGCTCCATGACCGGCAGACCCCAATCCCACCTGGCCTTATCCACCGCTTTGAGCACCATATCCGTGTAGTCCCTTGGCGCATAGGTCTTACGGTACATCTTGTCGTAGGCCGTGGTTAAGTGCGGGTAGGTCTCTCGAAGCATGGGCATGAACCACTCTTTGGAGCCGGGCTTCAAAAACAGGACGTTGGCCCCCAAGAACTGAGCCTTATGCATGGCGGCGGCACCAACCACGGCGTTGATACTCTCTTCACTGTCCGAGATACCGGGGAGGATGGGAGCCATCATGACCCCGGCGGTGATTCCGTTCTCCACAAGATCCTGCATCGCTTCCAGGCGAGCCATCGGACTGGGAGCTCCCGACTCGTTGGTCTTCCACACATTTTCGTCGAGGCTACCGACGCTGAAGTTGATTCTCACATCGGCTACTTCGTTCAGCTCTTGGAGAACGTCCAAGTCGCGGCGCACCAAAACTCCTTTGGTAGTTAGCGACGCCGGGTTTTTGAATTCGGTGAGCACCTGCAGGATACGCCTGGTCAACCCATATTCAGCCTCGGCCGGCTCGTATGGGTCGGAGGCAGTGCCGATGGCGATGGCCTCTCCCATCCACCGGGGACGCCGCAGCTCATCTCTCAGAACTTCCGGGGCATTAACCTTGGCAAAAACGCGCTGCTCAAACTCCAACCCTGGGTCCATGCCCCAATACTCGTGGGTAGGACGGGCGTAGCAATACCGGCAGGCGTGGCGGCAGCCTCTGTAGGGATTCAAAGTCCACCGGAAGGGAAATCCTGGGATATCCAACCGATTAAGCATCGATTTGCAGTGAATCTCTTGTACGTCGGCGCCTGCCATGAGAACTCCTTAAGTAGGGCAATATATTAACTCATTTGTTCTAATAATAGGGGCGGCCACACTCAAGGTCAAGAGAATGATGTCACATTTACCGTAGTGCAAACGGCCCGGCTTTTCAGGGCCGGGCAGTCGTACAAGGTTAGCCAAGGAACCCTTAAAAGTCCCCGGCCACTATTATTCGGAAGCGAAGAGGGTTTAGCGACGGTAGAGGTAACCGGCGGAGGTCCGCTCACAGTTGAGACGGCGGTTCAGGTGCAATCCTTCAAGGATAAACTCCACTGCGGAAGCCACGACCTCGGGTCTCTCGTCGGTGGTTACCTTCTTCACGGCGTCGGCCAAGCCGTCAACCTGCGCCAGCATGGCCAGATACTCCGACGCTGGCTTCTCGCTGCTCGTCTCCGCGGTGTTGCCCATATCGAAAGCCGTTACTATTCGCTCCAACTCGTCCACTTCGAAGACTCCGCCGAAGACACGGAGAACGCCCCGGCGAGTCAGATCGTCGGTAACCCGGCTCTCGCGGCCTTCCTCAAATGTTTCCAGTTCTATCTTTCCGGAGAACGATGCCATGATATAAGGCAGGTCGCTGGTTCTGGGACAGACATATTGTTCACCGTGAATGATTGACCGTCGCAACGCGTTGCCCAGCAAGGTCTCAAAGTTTGAGATGGAGACCCGGCAGCTTACGCCGGAGCGCTGGTTAATCTCGCTGCTCTCCCTGGCTTGACTGGTAATCTCGGCCAGAATCTCTTTCATGTAATACGGAATCACCATGCTGTCCTCGTCGGGGAATCGGGTCCGCTCCTGATCCATGATGGCAATTTCTTCTTCGATGGTCTTGGGGTAGTGGGTATGGATCTGGGAGCCGTAACGGTCCTTCAACGGAGTCACGATGCGTCCGCGGTTGGTGTAATCCTCCGGGTTGGCGGTGGATACCACGTACACGTCCAAAGGCAACCGGATGCGGTATCCTTTGATCTGCACGTCACGCTCTTCCATCAGGTTGAACAGACCAACCTGTATGCGTTCCGCTAGGTCAGGCAATTCATTGATGCAGAAGATGCCCCGGTTGGTGCGCGGCACCAGACCGTAGTGGATAACCAGTTCATCCGAAAGGTAGTGTCCTTCGGCCACTTTAATGGGGTCGATCTCTCCGATAAGATCGGCGATGGAGATGTCAGGAGTCGCCAGCTTTTCCGAGTACCGCTCGTCTCTGCCGATCCACTGGATCTGTGTATCGTCGCCTTGCTCCGCGACCTTATTGCGGCAGACTCGGCAGATAGGAGCATAGGGGTCGTCGTTAATCTCGCAGTCGGCAATCTTGGGGATAAATTCGTCGAGTAGAGTCACCATACTGCGGATCAGGCGGGACTTGGCCTGTCCGCGTTCTCCAAGAAGGATAATGTCCTGTCCGGCGAGAATCGCATTCTCAAGTTGAGGTATGACGGTATGTTCAAAGCCAATGATACCGGGGAAGACAATCTCTTCCGACCTAATCTTGGCGATTAGATTCTTACGTAGCTCTTGGCGTACCGGCAGTACCTGATAATTGCTGGCGCGTAGGTCTCCGATGGTTCCGGGCAGGGTTGATAACGTCATCTTCTATGCTCCGATTCAGAGTCGTACCAGTATAGCCGATGCAGGCTGGAGGCGATAGAGATTTACATAACCGCCCGTAGAATCCTTCAACGACCCCAGCCCGTATTACCAGTAATACGCCGGAGAATGTTTATAAGCTTCACCAGACTTATCCAACCGCCTAGCTATTCGGTTCCATTTCCAAGCGATGGCACCTTAGTCTATAATTATTATCAGAAAACGGTCGATGAACGGTCGTTTCGGAGCAGCGTGATGTTGCATCGTCTTGCCCTACCTTTGATATTTTTCCTGTTCCCCCGAGTGGGGCCGCCGATATTCCGGTTCGTCAGGCTTATCTGGCGGCTGAACTTCGACAAGCGGGTGCCCTTTTTCTTGAGGACATCGGTGCCGCTGGCTATCCTCTATTTTCTGCTTCCCATCGGCCTGATACCGGATACGCTCGGCTATCTGGGCAAATTCGACGACATCATAATCCTGGCGATGGCGGTGCTGCTGCTGACCAAATTGGCGCCGCGCCATGTGGTAGACGAGCACAGCGGCAACAGGAAGAAAGATGACCGGCCAAAAGAAGAAGATCCCGACAAGATTGTTGAGGGTTCCGGCCACATCGTCGATGACGAGTAGCCTTCAATCACTGCTGCTGAATGTTAGCTAAACCCGCTCACGGCACATCCATCGTTCCCTCTTCCGGCATGGCCTTATACATCCATGTCCCCTTTTGCAAGACCAAGTGCCCCTACTGCGACTTCAATACCTACCAGGGCATTGAGCGCCTGATGGACCCCTACATGGGAGCTTTAACCCAGGAAATCACCCAGTGGGGGAAGCTACTGGAGGGACCGGTGGTGAACTCGGTGTTCTTCGGTGGGGGCACGCCATCATACCTAAGCGAGGGTTACATCGGGCGCATATTGGAATCCGCAGGCTCCTCTTTCCAACTCGGGTGCGACGCGGAGATTACTATCGAGGCCAACCCCGGCGACCTGGACTTAGAGGCCTGCCAGCGGCTGGTTAAAGCGGGAGTCAACCGCCTCAGCATAGGAGTGCAAAGCCTGGACAACGGCCTACTGAGCATCCTGGGCCGCCGCCACGATGCGAATCAAGCCATGGAAGCATTGCAGATCGCCCGGAGTGGCGGTCTTTCCAATATCAACCTGGATTTCATGTACGGCCTGCCCCATCAAACTATGTCCCAGTGGAAAGACACGATGCAGCGAATGGTCTCGCAGCGCCCTAACCACATATCCCTGTACTGCCTTACTTTGGAAGAGGGCACGCCGCTACACCATTGGGTTGAAACCGGCAAGCTCCCCCAGTCCGACCAAGACCTAGCCGCCGACATGTATCACTACGCCGCCGATCTGATGGAACAAGAAGGCTACCAGCACTACGAGATTTCCAACTGGTGCCTGCCCGGCTTCGAGTGCCGCCACAACCTGTGCTACTGGCTCAACCAGCCGTATCTGGGGGTTGGCCCTGGAGCCCATTCCTGCTTGGGAACATTTCGATTCTGGGACATCTCCGCTCCCGGAACCTACATCAAGGCAGCCAACGACTGGTCGGCCACCAGCTCGCCACCTGTCGTCGAGCTAACCGAAGAGGTCTTGAACAGCGTCTTACCAGTGGACCACCAGGAATTCATCGACCCGGGGACCTTTTGCTCTGAGACTATGTTTCTGGGGCTACGGTTGCTTGAGGGTATGAACCTAGCGCAAGTCTCAGCACAGGTAGGGATAGACCTGGCTCAGCGTTATGAATCGGAGATTCAAGACCTGACCGAGTTGGGGCTACTGGAACAGGTAGGGCCCAGGCTGCGGCTGACCAAATCTACCCATCTCATCGCCAACCAGGTATTTACTCGGTTCGTTGAGTGATACTTGTGCTACCCGATTCTTCCTGCTGATGCTATTCTTTAGGGCAACCGTGATCAAGGACTAACCAACCATGTTCGTAATCGGCACTGCGGGCCATGTGGACCACGGCAAGTCTACTTTGGTCAAAGCCCTCACCAACATCGACCCCGACCGGCTCAAGGAAGAGAAAGAGCGGGAGATGACCATTGACCTGGGCTTTGCCTGGCTGACCTTGCCCAGCGGACGTGAAATTTCCATCGTCGACGTGCCCGGCCACGAGCGGTTCATCAAGAACATGCTGGCCGGCGTCGGCGGGGTCGACCTGGCCATGCTGATTGTCGCCGCCGACGAAAGCGTCATGCCCCAGACCCGGGAACACCTGGCCATCTTGGATATTCTCCAGATCCGCCAAGGAATCGTCGTCATCACCAAGACCGACACGGTGGACGAGGAATTGGTGGAGTTGGTCAAGGCCGAAGTGGAAGACTTCCTTGAGGGGACGTCCTTCCAAGGATGTCCGATGGTGGGCGTTTCTGCCTACACCGGCGACGGCTTGGACGAGCTTAAGGACGTTCTCGACAAAGTCTTGGACAACACGGAATCCCGCCGGGACTTAGGGCGGCCCAGGCTGCCCGTGGACCGCAGCTTCTCCATAACCGGATTTGGGACTGTGGTAACCGGAACGCTTATCGACGGCGCTTTTACGGTAGGGCAAGAGGTGGAGTTGGCTAATTCGGGCCGCCACGCCCGGATCCGCGGTCTGCAAAGCCACCAGTCCAAGGTCGACCAATCCCAACCCGGCGTGCGACTGGCAGTAAACCTCTCCGGCCTGTCTCGCAGCGAAGTACCCCGGGGCGAAGTACTGACTTCCGCTGGATGGCTCCGAAAGACCAACCGCTTGGACGCCAGGGTCACGATGGTCAAAGGCGCGCCCCACGCCCTGAAACACAATGAAGGTGTCTCCTTCCATCTTTTCACCAGCGAAACCACCGCTAGAGTCAGACTGTTGGACGTTGACCGCTTGGCCGCCGGTGAAGACGGCTGGGTCCAGATTCTCCTCGAAGATTCCCTGCCCATGGTCAAAGGTGATTTCTTCGTGATTCGGTCCTCAGAAGACACTTTAGGCGGCGGGCAGGTTGTAGACCCGAACCCCCGGCGCAGGCATCGGCGCTTCACCCCTGAAGTCATAGAACGGTTGATGACTCTGGACCAGGGCTCCGGGGAGGACATCCTGCTGACAGTGGCCGAACAGTGGGGACCATGCGACGCTACCGTCCTGTCCCAACGCTCCAATCTTCCAGCCACCGAGGTTGTCGAGCGCATCGAAGCCCTCGAATCCCAGGGCGACGTGGTCGTTCTGGGCGAGATGGGCACCGACAGCGACGCCGTAGTCTACTCCACGCCAGGGTGGAACACCATGACCGGCAAGCTCTTCCAGAATCTGCGTGCCTATCACGATCAATATCCCATGCGCAGTGGTGCTCCCGCTCAAGAAGTCCGCAGCCGGTCGGGCCTCTCCCAAGCCATCTTCCTCAAGGTGCAGGCCCGGTTGACCGGCCAAGAGTACCTGGTAGAAGACGGAACCCATCTTCGCCTCCCGGATCACGAAGTATCCATGACGCCGGAGATGGAGCAGAAAGTTACGGCCTACATCAAAGCTTTGGAAGATGATCCCTATTCCCCACCCAGCGATAGCCCTCTCGATGCCGAGTTGCTTGGCGTCCTGGCTGATGAGGGCAAGGTTGTCCGGGTTAACGAGTCGGTGGTGTTCGCCGCTTCGGCCTACCAGGAGATGACCAACCGTATCACCGAACATCTGAAAGCCAACGGCAGCATCACCGTGGCCGAAGCTAGGACCATGTTCGATACCAGCCGCAAGTACATTCTTCCCCTTTTGGAGTACATGGACCAACAGCGCGTGACTCGCCGGGTGGGCGACGAACGGGTACTGAGGTAACCAGCCATGCCCCTGGATCTGGGAAAAACCATGCTCCAGTTGGACCGGGTAAGCCGCGGTCTGGTCGCCGATAGCGGCCACAAAGAGACCCGCCTAACAGCTTTTATTGAAGCCGCATCCAAGGTCGACGCCGCGACGGCGATAGCCAAGACGGGATACGATCCGGACCGCCCCTTTCTGGCCGCCCAGGTTTTAGACAGCTTGCTGGGCAGCTACGCCCCGGTAGAACCGCCGATGGACTGGTGCATAGTGGCCGTGGACGGTTCTCACATCGACGTGGACCGTCACCTGCCCGTGGGTTGCTACCTAATCAACATGGGCGGCTGCTCCCTGACCTACGGCTCCCAACCCGATGCCAGCTTCTTCAGCCAACCCAGCCTTTACCACAGGCCCGAGGACTTGTACCTGACCGACCCGTCCAACTCGGCCCGTGAAGAGCCCGTAGCGGGACCGTTGCTTGGTCTGTTACGAACCGTTCAGGAGTTGGAACGCCTGGCCCAAGCCATCGCAGAGGTCCCGGCTGGACTACCCACCCTGGCGCTGGTGGACGGCTCCCTGGTAATGTGGGGATTGTCGGGCCAGGGATACCCTCCATTCATCAAAGAAGCCATCATCCAAGACCGCTTGTTGCCCGCCATGGACCGATTGCGGGAAGAGTCTCAACATCGGCCCCTTTGCCTGGCCGCCTACGTTTCCCTACCCCGCAGCGCCGAGGTAGTGAACGCCGCCCGGAGCAGTCTTTGCCCTTCGGACCTGTCCCAATGCCGCAACGTTTGCAACAACCGCCGTAGCGTCCAATCGCCCTGCGACCTATCCAACGATTTTATAGACCGGGATCTGTTCCAACGGACGCTGGATCCGGGGTGTCGTTCAGCAACATATCAGACCAACTCATCGGTGCCACGAGAAAGCTACGGTGAACACCAGGTCTGCTTCTTCTACCTGAACTGCGGAGAGGAGATCGGACGCATAGAGCTGCCCCAATGGGTCGCCCAGGACGAGAGACTTCTTGCCCTTTGCCACAGCCTGATTCTCGACCAATGCCGTAGGGGTCAAGGCTACCCGGTGGCAATCTCCGAGGCCCACGAGCAGGCAGTTATCAACGGCGCCGACCGTCAATTCTTCAAGCAGATGCTGGCGGAAGCACTGGAACGAGAGGGCCTGCCGGTCTACACATCAGAGAAAGACCGCTCCAAGCGGACGCCCTGGCTGTAACGCTAGTTTTAGGCACCGATCAGTCCAAATCGCCTTTGAATCAGTCTCGATCGCCGAGGAGGCGTGAAATGTTGCATACCCGTATCTGTCACCTGCTCGGTATCGAGCACCCCATCATCAGCGCACCCATGGGCTCCGCTGCCGGGCCTCAGTTGGCTGCGGCTGTCTCGGAGGCCGGGGGATTCGGTATGATTGGCACCGGCATCGGTCCCACCGGATCCTGGATGCGGGAGCAGATAAACATCGCCAGAGAGTTGACCGACAAACCTTTCGGCGTTGGTTTTATAACCAGCTCTCTCGGGTTTGAAGACGCGATCCAGGTTTGCCTGGAGGAGCGGGTTGCTGCGATAGGTCACTCCTTCGCTGACGCCTCCCCATACATCCCGGCAGCCCACGCCGCAGGAGTTAAAGTGATGGTTCAGGTTCAATCCGTGGCTATGGGATCGGCGGCGGCCCAAGCTGGGGCAGATATCATCACCGCTCAGGGCACTGAAGCAGGTGGACATACCGGTTATTTGGGATCCCTAGCCATCGTTCCCGCCGTCATAGAAGTTGCTGGGGGCATCCCCGTGATTGCCTCAGGAGGAATAGCCGACGGCCGGGGAGTTGCCGCCGTGTTGATGCTCGGAGCGGAAGGGGCATGGATCGGGACCCGGTTCTCCGCCAGCAGGGAATCGGCCACTCCCGACTGGGGCTTGGAACGCATACTTGAAGCTGGCGCCGACGACACGGTTCTAACCAGGGCCTTCGACCTTGCGCTAGAATCACCCTTCCCAACCTCTATCGGAGATCGGGTACTGCGCAACGATTACACCGACGAGTGGCACGCCCGGAACGAAGAGGTTATCGCCAACCGGCATGACCTTCAGCCAAAGTTGAACGAAGCTATGCAATCAGGCAACGTTAGGCTCGCCCCTATCCGGGCAGGTAACGCATCCGGTTTGATCAACGAGATTCTGCCTGCGGGCGACATCGTTCGGCGCATCGTGGCTGAGACAGAAGCCATTCTGCGCAGCCGGCCCGGTCAGGTGCTGGGCGGATAACTCCCACTTAATAATCTCATCGCTTGGCACCGGTTGATTTCGGATCACTGTCCGATGGACTTTGGTCCGCCGCCAAGTATTCCGTAAACTCCTGGATGCTACTGAAGCTAGCAACTGTCTTCAGGTAGTCCTCCAGCGAATCGCTGCGTCGACGCAACTCTTTCAACTGTTCGTTGATGGGGCTAACCGATGCTGGGCTGTCGGCGTAGGAACCGTGGAAGGCGAAGTAGGCCTGGTTGATTTTGCGAATGAACCGGCTGTTGTCAGCGATGAACTGGCGGCGTTCCTCCATGTAGGCCTCGGCCTCCTCAATCTTCCCTTGGGCCAATAGTTCCTCGGCTTTCAACCGGGTTTCCCGCATCGCTTCGTTAAAGTCTAATGCCCCTGGGATCGGTGGGGAACCGGACTTGGGCCCCCTGGCGCCCTTCTTACCGGTCATGGCGGAGAAGGCAAGGTCGCCTATCTCCTGTCCCCCCAGTGTGGCCGCCGTTTCATTCAAGGTTGTCATCTCGGAACTGTCCCAGAAATGCTGACCTAACGGCTGGAAGAAGAACCAATGGTGCAGCCATTCATGGGCGGTAATCACGACGGCGTGGTGCATGCTGCTCGCATCGGAAACCACGCTGGGGTAGGTGGCCACTCCCCCAGTGTTCTCCACCAATGCAGACAAGTTTTCTTCCCGAAGAACCAACTCCTCGATCCGGTTCCGTTCTTCCTCGCTGATGCCTGGCGAAAGAAGGATGGTCTCTTGGCGATGGATCCGGTCCCTTGGCGACAATACCAACACCGTGGGAGAACTAGAGTACACCGTATCCACCGGCGGAAAAATCAGACCGATGCGAGACTTGAAGTTGGCATCACCGAGGATGGAGCTAATCTCGGCTTCTACCGCCTCTTCTACCTGGGGCCGCATGGCCGCGCGCCGCTCCACAATCTCTTCTATCTCGGTGCGCATTGACCGAGCTTCTTCGGCCGAGAGAGCTTCACCGTTAGTCGTTGAGAACGACAAGCGGCGCTCCAAGCTTCTTTGCCTGCGTCCCATCTCAAAAAAGTCCTGAGCAAGTTGGTTCTTAACGCTTCGGACGTCTTCCGATACCCATGGAAGGAGTTGTCCAGTTTGGCGCACCCATTTGTCCATGAAGTTGGAAAGTTCCCATTGGAGCAGGCTGTATTTGTAGGGAGACACTGCCAGGTCCAGAGGCGAAGGACGAAAATCTCCCCGACCGGCAGTCAGCACCACTACGGACAACGATAGAAACAACACTGCGGTGCGGAGAGCCTTGACCATGAGAGCAATCAGGCGAGGACGTGGTACCGGTAGCTGGAAGTCAAAAGATCTCCCTCTTCGAATCGGCTGAACCTTAAGGGAGTGATGTCTATGGAAGAGGCGCTGCCCTGCGCAATCAATTCGGCCATCGTCAATCCAATCATCGGCGACAGTTTGAAGCCGTGGCCGCTGAAACCCACGGCGCAATACAGACCCTCGATACCCGGCACCCGGTCCAAGATGGGATGCCAGTCGGGAGTTATGGTGAAAAGACCCGACCAACCGCCTCGGAAATAGGAGTCGGCCATGGGCGGCATCCGGCGGGCAATCTTGGCCGAAGCCACGGTCACGGCCGGCATGTCCACGCCTTCATTGTAGTTACCAATAACAAGCTCATCGTCGCCAAAGCCCATCAGTGTCATGTTGGAACTGTCGGGCCGGAAGGAGAAGGACTGGGCGATATCGCCGACGATAGGATGCTCCGGTATACGGTCCAGGGGCCTGGTAAGCATGGCAACTTGATGGCGGACCGTGGATAAGGGCAAGTCGATTCCCACCTTGGCCATTACCTCACGGGACCAGGGGCCCGACGCCACCACCGCCACGTTGGTCTCTCGCCTGCCCTCCG
>CEVM01000223.1_pt1 | contig 10530 bp, 10 predicted proteins | sample 531481 | NCBI WGS metagenome assembly CEVM01 (sample SAMEA2623649, study PRJEB7988) | marine metagenome | biome: marine biome (ENVO:00000447); feature: mesopelagic zone (ENVO:00000213) & marine oxygen minimum zone (ENVO:01000065); material: "saline water (ENVO:00002010), including plankton...
TTCTTCCAGGAATGCACCACACCGCCAGCATTAAAGACAGATATAATAAACTTGCTGAAGAGAATGGAACATCTTATGAAGAGGAAATACAAAAATTTGTTGAAAATTGGAGAATACCAGCCAAAAAATTTGGTTCTTCCGATGATCTAGGTGCATTTGTAGCCATGTTCTGTAGCGAGCAAGCTTCGTATGTTGTTGGTCAGAGTCTTGTTATAGATGGTGGAATAGGCAATACCACTTTTTAAGGAGAAAAATAAAATATGACTGTAGTTAAAAATAAACCATGGGACAACCCTTCGCCGAAAGGGATAAAAGTCGATGGATCGCGCTATAGCTCAAGAGAATTTATGGAAAAGGAGTGGGAATTTCTTTGGCCTAAAGTTTGGTTATTACTAGGTAGAGAAGATGAACTTGCGAATCCTGGCGATTACCAAATGGAAGAATTTGGTCGTGAAAGTTTCATAATGGTACGTCAAAAAGATGACTCGGTTAAGACATTTTACAACGTCTGTGCCCACAGGGGGGCAAGATTAATTAACAATCCATGGGGCAAAACAGACGCGTTCAAATGCCCTTACCATGGCTGGGTCTGGAGTTTAGAAGGGAAACTGACTGAAGCACAAGATCCTGAAGACTTCCCAGAAGGAAATCCTTGTGGAAAACTTAAACTGAAAGAAGTGAAATGTGAGACTTTTGCTGGTTTTGTTTGGATCAATATGGATGAAAATGCAATTCCTTTAAAAGAATGGTTGGGACCTGTTTGGGAGGATTGGCGCGCATATGAGATTGACAAATGGAAACCATATTTGATGCAGACAGTGACTATAAAGTGCAATTGGAAAATTATACTCGATAATTTTAATGAGTCTTATCACCTTAATACAGTTCATGCCCCTGAAAAATCTGTCACTACGAAGAGAATAGCAAGCGGGATGGATACTAGTTATAAAACGTCACAATTCGATTTATCAGATCAAGGGCATAATCGAATGATTATGAAAGGTGGTTATGCATTCGCAACAATGAATGAAGATGGAGAAATACAGGATCCACTTTATTCTGTTATGAAGGAATGGGGAATAAATCCTGAAGGCTATAAAGACAAACCTGAGGATACAAGGCAAGCCCTCCAAAAAGCCAAACGCAAGGTGGGACCAGAAAGAGGGTACACCCATTATAAAAATCTTCGAGACGAACAATTTACAGATGCTCAACATTATACCCTATTCCCAAACTTTGCTGTTTCTCTATGGACAGACGGTTTTCATTTTTTAAGAGCAAGGCCTCACCCAACAGATCCAGAACAATCACTCTTTGACCATTTTTGGTACGCGAGCCAACCTGAGAAAGAAACATCGCCCGTTAGAACAACAAAAGGAATAATTGAACGCAATAAATTTGCTGAACGTCAATTTTTTAATTATGGTGAAGAGACTATGGGACAAACTATTGATCAAGATACTGCAATCTTCATTCTTCAACAGAAAGGACTGCGTTCTAGGGGCTTCGATAGAGCTTATTACGCTAATCAAGAAAGTCGGGTTCACCGATTTCACGAATTAATAGAAGATTATTTTAACGGAGTAAAACCATGATAATTGTTTCTGCCACATTAGACTTTGGTTCAGAAAACGAAAGGGACCAGGCTGTCGAGATGACAGCACCTATTCAATTAGCGACTCGAGTGGAAGAGGAAGGGTGCGCAAGTTACTGCTTTGCTCCTGACCCGTCTGTGCCAAACCGTATTCAAGTATATGAACTTTGGGAAACCGAAGAGTCTCTTGTTGCCCATTTTAAACATAAAAATTATGCAGATATGGTGGAAGCTTTAAATTCAGTCGGAATTAGAGAGACGGAAAATCAAATGTACCTGATTGATAAGCACAAGTCTGTTTATGACGAAGAAGGAAATCCAAGAGAGATTCTTTTTGCCAATGACTAATTCGCCAAGAGTCATAGATACGCATGCCCATATAGTTCTTGGAAAAGCGTTCGGAAAAGCCGGGAAGTATGGCCCTGAAACTGGGACTGACGAAAACGGCTTGCCCTTTTTCCGTATCGGTGAATACAAAATGAAACCTATGCAATATGAGGGTACCGTTTTTATGGAAAATGATTTGAGAATTGAATTAATGGATAAGCTGGGAATAGATTTGCAATTGCTTTCACCTAATCCGTTAACAATGTTTCACCGTATAGAAGCCGATGTAGCTACGGAATTTTGCAAAATCCATAATGATGCAATGGCTGAGGTTGTGAACGAATATCCCGATAGATTTTTAGGATCGGCCGCTTTACCTATGCAAGATGTTGACGCGGCCTGTAAGGAACTGGAAAGAGCCACTAAGACCCTTGGTCTGACAGCAGTATCAACTGGAACGGACTATCCATTCGGTCTGGACGATGAACGATTAGATGATTTCTACAAAACTATGGTCGAATTTAATATTCCTTTATTCCTTCATCCTGCTTCAACTGGGGGGGCTGAAGGTCCCGATGATTGGAGGATGGGGAGATTCGACATGAGTATTATGTTAGGATATGCCTACGAAGAAACACTAGCTGTAGCAACTATCGTCATAGGGGGTGTATTGGATCGCCATCCAGATCTGGATATTTGTATCTCTCATGGCGGTGGAGCAATGCCCTATCTTATCGAACGTTTTGTTGAAATGTCCGAATTTAGAGACTGGGCATCTGACGGCGTCAAAGCCAACGGTTTTCGTAGTGAACTCAAGCGTTTGTGGTTTGATGCGCATGTTCACGGGGAAAAATCTCAAAAAATGTTGTTTGATTTGGTTGGAGAAGATAGACTGGTCTACGGAACGAACTTTGGGGGTTGGGATACTCCAAAGAAATTAGAAGATTTTGCACCGGATCTAACTGAGAATGCAAAAAAGCTTCTACGTCTAGGAAATTAAAAGAGGAATTAGAATGTTAATAACAAACATCAGATTGTTTGATGGTACCGACGATAAACTCATTGAAGATGCTTCAATTTGGATTGAAGATAATCTTATTCGCTGTGCCGGTCCCTCAAAAGACATGAAAGATGTTCCCGACAACGTCAAAAGCATAAACGGCAACGGTTTGTTTGTCATGCCCGGCATGGTTGAATCACATGCCCACATCTCATACACCAACAACGGTCCACAGGAGTTGGACAAAACTCCTGTTGAAGAAGCCATGATTAAAACCGTCGATAACGCACGCATTATGCTTGGATCGGGGTTTACTTCGGCTATAAGTTTTGGTTCTGTTCATCGGATCGATGTATTTTTAAGAGATGCAATTAATGATGGTCAAATTCCTGGACCACGTTTACTTGCCGGAGGAAGAGATCTTGGTGCTACTGGAAGCAACGCTGATCTTTATCCGGATTATGCACAACTTGCAATAGATGGACTTGGAATGATTACCGATGGTCCTTGGGCAATTAGAAAGGCCGTTCGAAGATTGTGGAAAAACGGAGTTGATGTCGTCAAAGTTATGATCGATGGAGAGTTAATTTCTATTCAAGGAAAACCAGGTGACCTTGGCTACAAGGATGAAGAAATAGAGGCCCTTGTTGATGAAGCTCATCGAAAAAATATGAGGGTGGCTTGCCATGCCCGGTCTGCTGAAGCAATCAAACAAGCTGTCAGACATGGTATCGATTATATTGGTCATGCAAACTATATTGATGATGAGGCCTTGGAACTTCTGGTAAAGAACAAGGATAAAGTCTTCGTTGGCCCAGCTATTGCATGGGAAATAGCCTTCCTTGAAAATTGCGAAGATCTTGGATTTGCAAAAGACAGCAAGGAAGTTGCCGCTTATAAAGCCGAAGTTGAAGCTACTATTGTATCGTACAAACGTATGAAGGAAGCGGGTATTCGTATTCTTTTGGGCGGTGATTATGGATTAGATATTGCGCCCCATGGCACCTATGCAAATGACTTAGAACACTATGTCAAACTCTTTGGTTTTTCGAACGCCGAAGCTCTGCATTCCGCTACCCGTCTTGGGGGTTTAGCTATGAAATCGGATGGATCATTAGGTACCCTTGAAGAGGGAAAATTAGCCGACCTTGTTGTTGTCGATGGAAACCCCCTTGAGGATATTACGGTTCTTCAAGATCGCGATCGTATTGTTGCGGTTATGAAGGATGGACAATTCTATAAAGACCTCTTAACAAAAAAGAACCCTTATCAAGTCGATGAAGACCAACTTGGATTTGTTCTCCAGCCTTCATCAAAGTCGAGAAGAAAAAATGTTAGGGTTGTTGAAGGTTAAAAAGTTTAACTAACCAAAAACATTGATTTTTTAATTTGGCCGATATCTACTCTTAGTTTGATAAACGGGGTCATCTTGACGTTTCCCGCGAATACAATCGGGCGCAGATTCGAAATATGGCTCATGAGTGGGTTCCGTTCGTGACCAATCAACCACTTCAGAGCGATAAGACATTTTCCAAACGCCATCACGTTTTTCATAACGATCTAGATAACGCCCTGAAATAAAGACATCATTGGTAACACCTTCTTGATCGACTTTATGATAGGCCTGAAAATATACTTCCCCAAAAGCTTCGTTCGCGTCATCTCCAAATTCTATGAGAACATTACCGATCATATGGTGATTAGAGTGATGTTCTTTTAAGGCATCCATACAAAATTGAGCGAACGTGGCCGCATCACTTTTTGTAAAACCATAATCGCACCAAGCATCTTCATGAAAAACAGATTTCAGTAATTCAATGTCTAATCTATCAAGTCCTCTCATATATTTGCAGGCGAGATCATAAATTTCAGATTTATAAATACTGCGCTGTAATCTTTGTTGATCACTCATAATTTTTTCTCCACTAATTGTTTAAAGCTTCTAACTCTTCCCTAATTTCTTCATGCTTTTTTTTGGTTAAGGGGTAATTGTAAATCGTCAGTATAGTTGCACCCATAAATATCGTCGTACTTAAAGCATAGATATATCTAAGACCGAATAATTGACTTTCCGAATTCATAGCTTCCGGAGTCGGGTCGTAACTGGAATAAGACAAAAGCATGAGAGCAAACCACGGACCAAAAGAAAAAGCGATTTTAATAACGAACGACCATACAGAAAAAAATATCGCTGCTCTATCTTCTCCGGAACTGATTTTGTCCATATCAATGACATCAGCCTTCATCGAATTGGGAAAGATTAAACTCGTTGCTCCGCCAAAACCTGTTATCATTAACCCTAATGTCATCCAGTAAATATCACCCGGTCCCAATAAGAGATAAAAAGGGTTTGTTATGACAAAGGTCAACATACCTAAGATCCATGCTGTATGTTTTTCAATTCTTTTCCCAACCCATACCCAAAAAGGAATAGCGCACAAATTCACAACATAATAAGATAATAAGAGAGCGATTCCAGCCTTTTCATCTGCTATAACTCCTCTGATAAAGAATATAAAAGTCGATCCAGAAATAGCTGTTGCAGTAGAATACAAAAAGAAGGCAAAGATCAAACGCCTAAAAGGCAAATTTGCCCACATAATCTTAGCCCCCTTGGTAATAGGAATATATGTAGGTTTGTAGTCCTTTTTTTCCGGAACATTTACAGTTGTAAGAATAATTGTAAGCGGAATTAAAATTAACATGAATACGCCTATCATGTGCGTAACCTCTCTCGTACCACCATAAGCAAAAAAGAATAAGGCTAATGTTGGTATGGATTTGCTGACAACGTTCCCAAGCACCCCTAACCAACTTCGCCATGCTGTTATTGTTGATCTTTCATGATAGTCGGGAGACAGTTCTGCCCCCCATGCATAATAGGGAATTAATAACATGGTCCAACCCAACCAAAACAAAGCTAGCCAAATAAACAAGTGCATAGTGGTGACAGTTTCTTCATTAGGGAAAAAAAGGTTATATACCGAAATCACCAGTATTGGGATTGAAGCAACCATCCATATCCGTCTTCTTCCCCAACGAGTATCCGTTTTATCACTCCAATAGCCAATTAACGGATCTGTAATAGCGTCAAAAATTCTTGTAAAAAGCCAAATTGTAGCAATTGCCGATAAACTTATTCCTATTTCTTGAGCATAATAATTTGGTAAATACGTCAACAAGGGTAGAGAGGCAATAGATATAGGCATCTCCGATAAACCATAGAAAAATAAACTCTTGCGACTTATTTTTTTTGAACTCATGCTCTTGCCATTCTCTCTCTTTTTTTATTCTCTAATTCTTTCCGAATCTCAATCTGTCTTTCTTTAGTAATCGGATAACCATAAGCAATTAAGTTTGTAATAATAAAAAAAACTGGGCAAGCAAAAGAAAATATGATTTTCAAACCGAGAATCTGATTTTCACTATTTATGGCTCCTGGAGAAGAGTCAAAACCCGTTAAAGCTAGCATGGTTAGGCCTAAGAAAGGACCAACAGATAAGGCTATTTTTGATACAAAGGACCACACTGAAAAAAACAAAGCGGCACGATCTTCACCCGAATTCAAAGTATCAAGGTCTATAACATCTGCTTTCATAGAATTAGGCATTATATAAAAACTTGCACCAGCAAAACCGGTTGTTAAAGTAATAGGTAGCATCCAGTAAAAATCTCCTTGACCAAGGAGCATATAAAAAGGACTCATCACTATATAAAAACTAAGCCCAATCATCCATGCCTTATGTTTACCAATCTTCTCAGAAAACCAAGCCCAAAAAGGTATTCCGCATAAATTCGCGGTATAATAACAAAGAAGAAAAATAATTCCGGCTTCTTCCTCGCCAGTTACACCTCTAATATAAAATAGAACAACGGCTGTAGATAAAGCTGTTCCTAAGCTATTAAAGAAAAAGGCAAAAATTAATCTTTTAAAAGGTCCATTTTTCCACATAATTTTAAGACCTCTCCAAATAGGTATTTTATTTGATGAATAATCTTTTTTCTCTTGAACATTTGTAACTGTCAAAGCAATGCATGTTGGTATCAAGAAGAGTAATGCCCAACCAATCATAACGACAACTTCACGCGTTCCACCATAAGCAAATAATAGCAGTGCTAGTACAGGTAAAACCTTTGTGGCAACATTTGCAGTCATGCCAACAAACATTCGCCAAGCTGCAATAGTTGTTCTCTCATTATACTCTGGTGATAGCTCTGCAGCCCATGCATAATAGGGTATAAAAAGCATAGTCCATCCCAACCAAAAGACAACTAACCAGAATAATAGATAACCACCATCGGCACCTAGCTGTGGAAAAAATATCTTATATACCGCCATCATTAGAATTGGCACTGACGCTACCATCCATACTCTTCGCCTTCCCCAACGTGTGTCTGTTCGATCTCCAAGATATCCAATAAGGGGATCAGTTATAGCGTCAAAAATTCTTGCTAACATCCATACAGTACCAATAACAGCTAAACTAATGCCAAGATCAGCAGCATAATAATTGGGAATGTATGCAGCGAGAGGAACATTTGCCACGGTAATTGGCATTTCCGAAAGGCCATAAAAGAATAAAGTTTTTTTCGGTAGCTTTTTATGGGACATAAAATAAGCTTCGGTAATACGATCTATTGTGAATTGCTAACTTTTGACCATAACGAATCTTCACTAAGCCAATTGTCTACCCAGTTATGAAAATGCTGCACCCGCTCTTCATCATTATTTAGGATAGCACTATCAAAGCCTCTAGAATGCATCCCAGCCTGCATATCGTTTAAATAATGAATATCTTGGTCAATTGTAATCGTCATGGAATTTCTTCCTTCGATAACGTCTTGCCTAGTAAAGACTTCATGTTCGACCCTTGCGTCAGAATATTGATAATCATGAGACCCTGGTAAAAGCTCCAATCCTTTCTCATCTTCGCGAATCTTATCCTCAGGGATGGTCAGACTATATTTGCTGAATGTACATTTGTTTGGGTCAGAAAAATGCGGTCTTGGACCATAAATCCAAACTCTCTCAGCATGAATTGTCATAAAGAGGTTTGGAAAAATATCGTATTGAAAAACATCAGAAACTTGCTCATCTGTGAACTCTGAATAATCAAATCCTATTTTTTTTCCTATTACTCTCTTTTGCTTTTGTATTGCCTTTCGAATTTCAGATACCTTACCAACATATTCTTCTGGGTTAAGCTCCAAACCCTTGAGGTATTGTGCCATATATTCGGGTGGTTCGTTTGGAATAGGGTATCGTGGGTTCATAACAGGGCTTTCAACACAAGTATGTGTATGTCCAAAAGGCCACAAGAAATTTTTTGCATCACAACAATCTACAAAACTCGCATGTTGTGGATGAATGAAGTCGACATGATATTGTTCTAAGAAATTATCTCGAATGGTCTTCCAGTTTGTATCTAGAGTAACACTTTGATGTTTAACTAGTTCCATATTTTCAAAATGATAGGGGTTAAGCTGATCCATAATTGTGCCTAGAAAGGTTTTAAGAGAGGCGGAGTTTTTGTTCATATTTATAAATACCAACCCTGCCCAAGTTTCCACATGAACTAGTTTCAGTGATTTTTCATCACAAGGAACCCCTCCTTCAAAGAGTTCTTCATCAGGAACTTTTTTTAATTTACCGTCTAATCCGTAAGTCCAACCATGATAGGGACATGAAACTTTCTTTACCGATCCCCATTCTAAGGTAAAAATTTTATTTCCTCTGTGTTGGCATACATTATAAAAGGCCGAAATATCATTATTCTCATTGCGAGTGATTATTATTGATTCTCTCCCGATATCATAAACAAAGAAATCCCCGACCTCTTTCAAATCCGATTCCAATCCAGCAAAAATCCAAGATTGGGTCCATATCTTTTCCCATTCAGTATTCATAAAATCGTTACATGTATATCTATTACTGGAAAGAGTGGCTTTGCACTCAGGATCTGAAGTAATTTCTTCCGAAAAATTTATGTGATCAAAACGTTGCGGCAATAATTTTTCCCAATCAAATAGCAACATTTTATGTGTATTTCAAATAGAGTAAAGAATTTAGTTCTTGATATAAGCTCCCTTTGTGATTGAATGAAATAAAAAATAGGTGAAAAATGATTGTAGTTAACGCAAAAATGATAACAAACGATGAAAATCTTGAACTTCTTAAAAGAGAGGTAAAATCACTAGAAATCGAAACACGTAAAGAAGAGGGCTGCATTGATTATGCTTTCAGTATTGAGATGTATGAGCCTAATATTGTTAGAATAACAGAACTTTGGGATAATCTAGAATCTCTTAAAAACCACCTTAAAACTGAACATGTTGTAAACTTTATTGAAGCTATGTCCGTTAATCCGACGGAAACAGAAGCTCATTTTTATGAAAGTAACGAGTTTCCCTTAGATTTTTAATTTTTTCGTTACCCTGAAGCTTAATCCTTAAAAATATATTATAAAAAAATGAAAAAAAAGATAAGTACGTGGCAAATTGGTAAGATAAAAATTACCAGAATAATTGAAGGAGAAAGAGCCGGACCTATGTTTGTTCTTCCTGATGCGACGCCCGAAAATATTATTAAAATGCCTTGGCTTCAGCCCTATTTTTCCGATAGTGATGGCAATACAATTGTCAGTATCCATGCTTTAATTGTAGAGACTCCTGATAAATGTATCATGGTTGATACATGTTTAGGAAATGACAAAGAGAGACATATACCACAATGGAATATGTTACAAACACGTTTTTTAGAAGACCTTGAAAGATCAGGCTATTCTGCAGAAAAGATAGATACGGTCTTATGCACTCATATGCACACGGATCATGTTGGCTGGAACACTGTTTTGGTGAACGACAAGTGGGAGCCAACGTTTAAAAATGCGGATTATCTTTTTGGAAGGAAAGAATGGGATCACACTGAAAAACAATTGGATAATCCCGCCTATGCGGAATTTATAAATGATTCCATTATACCAATTATAAATTCGGGACTAGTAAAGTTTGTTGAAATGGATGAAGAAATTTGTAATGGCATTAAGCTTGAACCTACAGTCGGTCATACTCCTGGTCACGTGAGTGTAAAGATTGAATCCGAAGGTAAGAAATCAGCCATTACTGGGGATTTCCTTCATCACCCCTGCCAAATGGAAAAGCTAGAGTGGGAATCAGTTGCCGACTGGGATAAGGAATTAGCGAAAAAAACAAGGAAAAGAAAATTAAGCGAGTACGCCGATGAGAATATCCTAGTATTTGGAACACATTTTGCGACTCCATCGGCAGGATATGTGAAACGACAAAAAAATCATTTTATATATGAGGTAAAACATCCAGATGACTCATATTAACGTTTTCATTTTACTATTTTGAAATTTTGAGGTTTAGTTAATTTTATAGCGATTGTCGGTTTTAATAAAAAAGGAAATAGATTAATGAGCAATACAACAAATCTGAAACCTGGTGAGGCAAGATGCCCAGATCATCCAACAACGAAACAGTTGGTTATGAGAGATGCGACTGGAGCCCCAGATTCAATTTTGGAAGAATCTTATCAATTTCTTGGAGATGAAGATATTTCTTTTGAGCATTATACATCGGACGAATT
>CEVM01261724.1_pt1 | contig 10515 bp, 14 predicted proteins | sample 531481 | NCBI WGS metagenome assembly CEVM01 (sample SAMEA2623649, study PRJEB7988) | marine metagenome | biome: marine biome (ENVO:00000447); feature: mesopelagic zone (ENVO:00000213) & marine oxygen minimum zone (ENVO:01000065); material: "saline water (ENVO:00002010), including plankton...
ACCAACGGTTCTGCAATTGGTTTAGACAATGCTACCATTTACGATGTGAACGGACGTTTGGTACAAACTATCGACCTTACCAACATGACCACTGAGAAAACAGTTGATGTTTCTCAATTGGCCTCTGGAGTTTACATGGTAAACATTCAAGGGGAAGGTGGAAATACCATCAAACGCTTGATCAAGGAATAATACTCCTTATATAACCAACCATAAGAAAAGCCGCTTCGTGAGAAGCGGCTTTTTTTGTGATAGGGTTCCTAAATCTAGGACCTAAGGTGTTTCATAAAGGATGGAATGCCTTGCGCACCATGGTTTTTAAGGTGCTTAATAAAAGCACTACCAATAATGGCTCCTTGTGTGTGCTGTGTTGCCTTACGGAATGTTTCCGCATCGTGTATTCCAAAGCCAACCATCAAGGGGTTGCGAAGTTTCAAATCGGCTACACGTTGTAGATATGTGGTTTGATCTTCCGAAAAACTTCCTGTCTTCCCTGTTGTACTCGCACTACTTACGACGTATAAAAATCCGTTGGAGGCTTGGTCCATTTCACGGATACGTGCTTCGGAAGTTTGCGGTGTTACTAGGAAAATCATATACAGATCGTTTGCTTTGAAAATGGACTCGTAATGATGTTGATATTCACGAAGTGGAAGATCTGGAATGATGAGTCCGTCGATCCCCACCTCCTTGCATTTCGCACAAAATTCTTCTACTCCAAATTGTAGCATAGGGTTGAAATACCCCATGAGTATGAGTGGGATGGAAACTTTTTTACGAATCCCTTGAAGTTGTTCAAAAAGTATTTCAGTTGTCATACCGTTTTTCAGGGCTTGTGTAGAACTCTCCTGAATGGTAGGGCCGTCGGCCAATGGATCGCTAAACGGCAAGCCAATTTCGATCATGTCGGCGCCGTTCTCTTCGAGTGATGCGAGGATGTCTGCGGTATCTTCAAGATTTGGAAAGCCCGCCGTGACATAGATCGAAACGATCTTTTTGTTTTTTCTAAAAGAGGTGTCAATGCTATTCATAAGATTCTTTTCGCGTTAGGGATTGAGCCATGGTACCGCGTACCGTGGAAAGCCTGCCTCTGCCGGCAGGCAGGCCCGACCACGCCTTTTACGTGGAAACGCCCTAATTGTTTTATAAATTAAAATATTCGATATAGGTATTTAGGTCTTTGTCGCCACGACCGCTGAGGTTGACGACAACAACCTCTTCTTTTTTGAAAGGACGTTGTTTAAAAACCGCCAAGGCATGACTGGTTTCGATGGCAGGAATAATTCCTTCCAAGCGAGATAAGTCGCGACCCGCTTCCATGGCATCGGCATCGGTAATGGAAATAAATTCTCCTCTACCACTGCTGTAGAGATGCGCATGCATGGGGCCTACGCCGGGATAATCTAATCCAGCCGAGATAGAATACGGTTCGGTGATTTGGCCATCACGGGTTTGCATCAATAAGGTTTTGCTTCCGTGAATGATCCCGGGAGTACCCAACGCCGAAGTCGCAGCACTTTCTCCACTATGAATTCCCTTTCCCGCTGCCTCTACGGCGATGATCCCAACTTCAGGGCGGTCGAGATAGTGATAATACGCACCGGCCGCATTGCTGCCTCCGCCCACACAAGCAATCACGTAATCGGGATAGTCGCGCCCTTCTTTATCTGTGAGTTGCTTTTTTATTTCTTCGGAAATCACACTTTGTAAGCGCGCCACCAGGTCTGGATAGGGGTGTGGACCTACCACACTTCCGATGATGTAATGCGTATCTTCCGGATGATTGATCCAATCGCGAATGGCTTCATTGGTGGCGTCTTTCAGGGTCTTACTTCCGCAGGTGGCGGGAATGACCGTAGCGCCCAACATTTTCATACGCGCTACATTGGGGGCTTGACGTTCAATATCTACGGCGCCCATATACACCACACATGCGATTCCCATCAACGCGCACACAGTGGCGGTCGCAACCCCATGTTGTCCGGCACCGGTTTCGGCGATAATTCGTTTTTTTCCCAAGTGTTTTGCCAATAGAATCTGTCCGATCGTATTATTCACTTTATGAGCCCCGGTATGACACAGGTCTTCGCGTTTTAGATAAATACGGGTGTTGTATTTTTCTGAAAGTCGGTTAGCATAGTACAGCGGAGTAGGGCGTCCTACATAATCTGCTAATAATTGCTTGAATTCTTTCTGAAACTCAGGTTGCTGTAAAATCGACTTATATACTTTCTGAAGCTGCGCTACATTCGGATAGAGCATTTCCGGAATGAAGGCACCTCCAAACTCGCCGTAATATCCATGTTCATCTACGTGATATTGCATCGCTAAATTCTTTTAATTGTTGTACATTTTTGTTTCCCGGCGCGGTTTCAAATTTACTGTTGACATCAACGGCCATTATGGGAAGGTCTAAAGACAAGAGTTGTTGAAGTTCTTGTAAGTGTTCAGGACCAATACCGCCACTCAAAATGAACGGCTTGGAACTTTTATAGTTTTTCAGAATATCCCATGAAAACCGAATGCCATTCCCGCCTCGTTCCTTTCCTTTCGTATCAAAAAGAAACGCATCTGCTACCGCTTCATATTTGGAAAGTGCTGAAAAATCAAAGGTAGTATCCACGGCAAATACCTTCCATAGTGCAACCGGCTTAGGAAGTGTTTTTCTAAGTTGTTGCAAATAAGAGACCGATTCATCACCATGAAGTTGGCAAACCGCAAGTTGATACTTTTTTGTTAGGGCTATCACTTCAGAAATAGAAGCATTGACAAAAACACCTACTTTCTTAATGTGTTCCGGAAGTGGTGGGAGTTCCCCCAAAAAGTATCTCGGACTCTTCTCGTAGAAAATAAAGCCCAAATACTGCGGATCCAGTGCAGCAACCGCTTCAATGTTATGTTTCATTCCGCAGACTTTCAGAGCTGGCTTCATAGCAATTGTTGAATAAAGTTATGGGCCGCAACACCCGGGTCTTGTTGTTTCATAAAATGTTCTCCCATCAGGAAGCCTTGATACCCCATATTGCGCAAGGAGCTAACAGTGTCTATTTCTGAAATTCCGCTTTCGGTGATCTTAACTATGGTGTCGGGAATACGATCTGCAAGTGTTTCACTTGTTGTGATGCTTACTTCAAAGGTCTTTAGATTTCGATTGTTCACTCCGATCATCGCAACGGGCAGGTGTTGTACACGTTCCAATTCTTCGTCGTTGTGAATTTCCAACAGCACTTCCAATCCCAAGGTAGTGGCGAGATCTGAGTATTCCTGAAGTTGTGCTTCCGAAAGGCATGCAGCGATCAATAAAATAGCATCTGCACCGTAAGCTTTCGATTCATAGATCTGATACGCATCGACGATAAAATCTTTCCGAAGCAAAGCCGTTTTCACTGTAGATCTTGCAAGAAGAAGATCTGTTAAAGCGCCTCCAAAAAACTTGGTGTCGGTTAATACAGAAATACCACTAACCCCGGCTTGCGCATAGGCAGACACCACATCAGGAAGGGTTGCTTGGTCATTGATGATTTTCTTGCTAGGGGAGCGCCGTTTGTGCTCGGCAATGATTCCGGTGGCGCTGTTTCTCAACGCTTGTGAAAGTGAATGACATTTTCGGTCAAAATACACCGATTGCCCCAGCATTTTTAAAGGAAAAGCTTTTTTTGCGGCCGCCACTTCTTGTCGCTTGTATGTAGTAATTGTGTCTAAGATCATCATGAGGTCCCCAATTTTTGTAAGGTTTGTAAGGCATTCCAGGCCTTTCGATCATGGAGCGAGGCTTGAGCCTTTGCTAAGGCGTCCTCTAAGGGGTAACTCGTGGCCGTTGCGATGGCAAGAGCAGCATTCGCACAAACCACTTGGTTTTGTGCTGTGGTCCCGTTTCCTTGTAGAATCGTTGTAAAAATTTCTGCCGATTCTTGGATGGTGCTCCCTCCATAGAGTGCTTCCGGGGTGAGTCGGTTGGCATGAAAATCAGACGGCAGTAACATATCATCAAACGTATTACTGATGCGCTTTACCGGTCCGGTGAGCGACACTTCATCATAGCCGTCCAAGGCATGGAGAATGGTGTAATTTTTTTTTCCTTTTTGGTAAAGATATCCATACAACCTTGCGAGTTCTAAACTAAACACACCCACCAATTGATGTTTCGGAAAAGCCGGGTTCACCATAGGGCCTAACATATTAAAAAAGGTCTTGACGCCTAATTCTTTTCGAATGGGGCCTACCTTTTTCATCGCCGGATGAAATAGCGGAGCATGAAGTATGGCAATACCGGCTGTGTCTAAGCATTTTTTCAGGTAATCAGGATCATTAGAAAAACGAATCCCTAATTGTTCCATCACGTTGCTACTTCCGCTGATGGAAGAAACGCCGTAGTTACCATGTTTGGTTACAGGGACGCCTGCGCCTGCGGTGACAAATGAAGCCAAGGTAGAAATATTAAAGGTGTTTTTTCCGTCACCACCGGTTCCGCAGAGATCGATGGTATCATACCCTTTAAATGGCACCTGAATACAGAGGTCAAGTAGTGCGTCGCGAAAGCCTTCCAATTCATCAAGGGTGATATTTCGCATCATATAAACGGTGATGAAAGCTGCAATCTGACTAGGAGGATAGGTGCCTTCGGAAATAGCGATAAGCACATTTCGAGCTTGTTTCTTTTCTAAGGGCTCGTGGTGAATGAGTTGTTGTAGAATCTTTTTCATCTTAGCTTGAAATCCAGTTTTGAATCATTTGTTTTCCTTTGGGAGTGAGTACGCTTTCGGGATGAAATTGAACGCCTTTTACATCATATGTTCGATGCCGAAGCGCCATGATCTGTCCGTTAGGGTCTTCCGCAGTAATTTCCAATTCCGAAGGAAACCCCTCTTTACTTACCACCCACGAATGGTAGCGACCAATTTCTAGTTGCGATCCACACCCTTGAAAGAGCGATTCGTTATCCACCAAAACAGTCGCTTGGGTCGCTACACCGTGAAATACGTGATCGAGATTGATCAGGCTTCCGCCGAAAACCTCGCCAATGGCCTGCTGTCCTAGGCAAACACCTAGGATGGGAAGCTTTCCAGCATACGCTTTGATAACCTCTTTTAGGAGCCCCGCTTCCTCTGGAATTCCGGGCCCGGGAGAAAGTAAGAGGCGATCGTAGTTAGCAACCTCTTCTAATGAAAAAGCGTCATTTCGCTTGACCGTCACTTGACAATCGGCTGCCTCTAGATAGTGTACTAGGTTGTACACAAAACTGTCGTAATTATCAATAACTAGTACATGCATACCTAAAATGTTTCAGCGATTTCCAGTGCTTTATGAAGGGCACCCAATTTGTTATATACTTCTTCCAGTTCTTTGTCGGGTTGACTATCGGAAACAACGCCGGCTCCCGCTTGATAGTATAAGGTGTGGTTTTTACTAACAAAAGATCTAATGATAATGGCATGGTTAAAGTTTCCGTCAAAATCCATAAAACCAATGGCGCCGCCATAAAATTCGCGGGCGTGTGGTTCGTATTCAGATAATAATTGAAGGGCTTTCGGTTTTGGCGCTCCGCTCAAGGTGCCTGCCGGGAAAGTGTCTGCTACAATTTGCAGGGTAGAAGTTTCCGGTTTTTTGGTAGCGGTAACTTTGCTAACCAAGTGGATCACATGTGAAAAATACTGCACTTCCTTATATGTATCTACAGAAACATTCGTACCGTGTCTGCTCAGGTCGTTTCTTGCCAGATCAACGAGCATCACATGTTCGCTATTTTCTTTAGGATCAGCAGCAAGGTCTTGTGCGAGTTTCGCGTCTTTCGTGTCGTTTCCGGTGCGTTTAAAGGTGCCTGCAATGGGATGAATTTCTGCCACGCCTTCGGAAACGACGAGCTGCGCTTCCGGAGAGCTTCCAAAAATTTTAAAATTTCCGTAGTCAAAAAAGAAGAGATAGGGAGACGGATTTACAGAACGCAGTGCCCGATACACATTGAACTCATCTCCTGAGAAGTCTTGTGAAAAACGTTTACTGGGCACCATTTGAAATACGTCCCCTCTCGCACAATGCGCTTGGCATGTGGCTACTAGCTTTTTATAGGTTTCATCTGTGGTGGCGGTGTTTGTATCTCCTTTTCGCTGAAATGAAAACTCCGTTACCGGATGCGATTGCAGCAACTGTAAGATCGCTTCTAAATTGCTTTCTTGTTCGTAACAGTGCGCGAATACGTAAGCCTCATTATTGAAATGGTTGATCGCAATGATGTTCTGGTATACCGCATAATAGGCATCTGGAAGTTCGAGTTGTTTCGGTTGTTTTTTCAAGGACACCGACTCAAAATAGCGTACCGCATCATAGCTTAAATATCCAAAGAGGCCGTTGTGAATAAATTTTAGTTCAGGATCTTTTGTAACGTCAAATTGCTGTGAGAATGCTTGAAGGGCTGAAACGACCGCTTTGGAATCATCAATATTTGTTTGCACTTCGGAACCGTCTGGATAGGTGCGAGAGATCTTTTCGTTGGCAATGGAAATAGAAGCAATAGGATTGCAGCAGATATAGCTGAAGCTGTTGTCGTTGGCGTGGTAGTCGCTACTTTCTAACAGAATACTGTTGGGAAACCTATCTCTTATCTTCAGATAGGCAGAAACCGGCGTAAGCGTATCGGCTAACAGCTTTCTTCGATAGGTGGTTAATGTATATTTTTTCATTGTGATCAATTATTTCTAAAAAAAAAGCCTGTCGCGAAGGACAGGCTTTTCTGGTATGGTATGCATACAGGGTGTCGGCTTCACGAAAGGGTTCGTAAATTATTCCACCACCAAGTATGTTGTTTGTTCAATTTCATTTCAGATTTCAAAGATAGGAATCCGTTTTAAATTGACAAGGGTTTTTAGAATTTTAAGGTTACATCCAATTCAAAATTGTCTGAAATGGTGTTGTCTCCTAGGTTGTCAAAGAAACTACCGCTTCCATAACGAACATTGAATTTGGTACGATCGATTTTTAAGCTTGTGGTCGCCATATTGTCGGTCATATCCATATCAAAGGTAATCGGCAAGGTGGTCCCTTTAATGGTAATGTCGCCACTTACCATATACCCATCTGCATTTTTCGCAGCCGAGTTGATCACTAACGTAGCGGTTGGGTGTTGTTCCACACCAAAGAAATCGTCGCTTTTTAGGTGACCTTCTAGTTTTCCTTTGCTTTCGCCTTTAAGATCGGTTACAGTAATAGAGGTCATGTCTACTACAAATTTTCCTCCGGTAAGGTTGTTTCCGTCCATTTCAAAATAACCTTCTTGAAGGTTGATGGTCCCGTTGTGAGAGCCTAAAACTTTTTTACCTTTCCATTCAATAGTACTTTCTGTTACGTTCATTTTTTTAATTGTTTTTGTTGGGTTTGTAAAAGCAGCAGTTAGTATAACAGTTGCTGCGAGCACGGTGGTTTTTAAAATAGTTTTCATAGTGTAAAGTTTGTGTTTATAAGTGTTTATCGTTGTTTCTCATTTTATCCAAAAGGAGATTTAAGGTCTCCAATTCTTTTGCTGTCAGATGTTGTGTTATTTCTTTATTGTGATGTTCAATAATCGGATCTAACGAGCTCAAGAGTTCCATACCTTCTGAAGTGATGAAAAGTTCAATCTTGCGTCTGTTTTGTTGGCAAACCTGTCGTTTTACCAAAGACTTTTTCACCAATTTATCGATCAAACGTGTGGTGTTGCTACTTCTGTCAATCATTCGTTCCTGAACCGTCATTACATTCGCCGGCTTTCCTTTTTGTCCGCGCAAAATTCGCAACACGTTATATTGTTGCATGGTAAGATCATTTTCTTTGAAATGCGTTGCGGTAGCTTCTAGATACCGAGATGTATACAAGACATTGATCACTGCCTTATTTCTAGGTTCCATGGGTGCTGTCGTTTTGATCGCTTTTTCAATGCTCATAATTGTACCAACAATATTTGTACATACAAATGTAATGCAATTTTTGAATCCAATACGTTATTTAACAAAATTTTGAGAGTAGGAGAATAAGTGGATTTTGTTGGGTATATGTTAAATAGGTTTCGCAATCCTAACGCTTTTACTACTTTTAATCCTATGATAAAGAGAATGTTTGTTTTGCTTACGGTGTTACTGTTTTCTTTTAGCTGCGCTGAAAAAAAAGAAGAAAATGTTACAGGGGCTATTGCGGAAACGTCTAACGTAGCTGAGAATAAGCCGACTTCAGAAGTTGTAATTCCTAGCTATGATTTTACGGAATTTGAGGAACGATACCTCCAGCCTGAAGACGAGACCACCTATGTTATTAATTTCTGGGCAACATGGTGCAAACCTTGCATCGAGGAAATGCCGGCCTTTGAAGCACTTCGGGAACACTATGAAGATAAGAATGTGAAAGTGATCTTGGTAAGTTTGGACCTTCCCAAGTTGCTCGAAAAACAAGTAGTTCCTTTTGTTGAAAAAAAGGGTTTACAGTCGGAAGTAATTTTATTGGACGATCCGGATGCGAATACTTGGATTCCCAAGGTGGCAGAGGAGTGGTCTGGCGCCATTCCGGCAACCTTAATTATCAAAGGGGAGCAACGCCAATTTTATGAGCAATCCTTTACTTACGAAACTTTAGAAAAAGCTGTTAATTCAATTTAAAATACTATGAAATCAAAAAGACACCTTAGCGCTATATTAATCGCATTTGTGTGTGTAGCCACCTTAACTGCTTTTATTGCAGCACCTTCAAATAATAAAGGGTATAGCATTGGAGATACCGCAGCGTCTATCAATTTATTAAATGTAGACGGAACGATGGTTTCTTATTCCGATTACCCTAATGCCAATGGATTTATCGTAATATTTACCTGTAATACCTGTCCGTATGCAGTAGCTAGTGAAGATCGTATCAATGCATTGGATGCCGAATTTAAACCGAAAGGTTATCCTGTAATAGCGATCAATCCTAATGATCCGGAATTACAGCCTGCAGACACGTATGAGTTGATGCAAGAAAAAGCCGAAGAAAAGAATTTTACGTTCCCTTATTTATATGATAAGACCAATACTGTATATGCGCAGTATGGTGCTACCAAGACACCACATGTTTATATTTTAGACAAAAAGCAGAGCGGAAAACTCATTGTTGAATATATAGGAGCAATCGATGATAATGTTCGCGATGGTGACAACGTGAAAGAGCGCTTTGCTGCGAATGCCGTGAACGAATTACTGGCCGGAAAGGAAGTAACCGTTAAAGAAACGCGAGCTATTGGTTGCTCTGTAAAACAAGCAAAATAGCATAATTCAACTTGAAATATAAAGGGCTGTCAATGACGACAGCTCTTTTTGTTTTTTTAGTACTTTTGAATCAAACTCATGTATCATGCAAGAATTAAATCAGGAAGACTTTGCCGCTCAGCTAAAACGAGATGATCAAGCGGTTTTATTAGATGTCCGTACCGACGCAGAGGTAGCTGAAGGGTATATTCCCAATGCACAACAACTCAACATTCTTAACTCGGGCTATTTCATGGAGGAAGCGAAGAAGCTAGATCCTAACAAAAATTATTATATCTATTGTAGATCGGGCGGAAGAAGTGCACAAGCTTGCATGCTGTTGGATTCTCTAGGGGCTCAGAATACGTACAATTTGATTGGTGGTTTTAGCGAGTGGAAAGGCGATCGTACTTCGTAATACTATTCCTTAAAAAATTAACAAGTGATACTGAAGTGGGTTAAATTGACGCTAAACTCCTCTTCATAGCATGCTTACCGGTTATTTCATAGTTATATTTAATAGCAAATCGTATCGCTATGAAAAATCAACAGCAACTTATACAGGAGGAAATGAGAAAACTCATAACGAAGAGTTGTATTCCAACAACCACCGGAACTACGGTTTTTACTCCTTTCCATAAAAATTTATTGAAGTATTATTTTGATGTGGCCGATGTGACTATTGACTATGACCGAAAGTCACTTTTTTTGTGGACCTCCAATCACAGCGGACTCGATCAAGATGCGTCTCTATACCGATTGAATGATGCCATCCCATTACGGATATCGTATGACAATCTAGAGGAAACCCTCAAGGGATGTTTAGACGATCGAACGAACTCTATTCGATTTTACCGCTCGCTATTGTTCCACTACAATAATGTAGAACAAACCATTCCTCGTAATGCGATGACGGCATAATCATCGATCAAATAAAAATCTAAAAAACCACGCGAGTATGCGTGGTTTTTTAGTTTCTAAATAATAGAAAAAAAGATGCAAGAAAATAGAAAATTGAGTATTGAGAATCAAGCAGCACAATTTTATAAACTACGTGTCTTACATCTTATGTCTAGTGTCTTACGTCTTACGTCTTATGTCTAGTGTCTTACGTCTTATGTCTTATGTCTTATGTCTTATGTCCTGCGCTTTGGTTTGACACTGAATAAAGCAAAAAAGGGGTTAAGGGCAAGGAGATTACTAGCGTGATCCACGAACTCCCTTCCTGCAAATACGAACCTCACATAATAATTTTTAGAGCTTTCGTTATACGAAC
>CEVM01061297.1_pt1 | contig 10475 bp, 8 predicted proteins | sample 531481 | NCBI WGS metagenome assembly CEVM01 (sample SAMEA2623649, study PRJEB7988) | marine metagenome | biome: marine biome (ENVO:00000447); feature: mesopelagic zone (ENVO:00000213) & marine oxygen minimum zone (ENVO:01000065); material: "saline water (ENVO:00002010), including plankton...
TAAGTACGAATGAAATATTTATTTACCTTTAACTTAAAAATAAGAATGAGAAACAATTCTAAATTCAATTGGTTATATTAGTTCAGGACACCGAGAGAAATGATATTTAGCCAACTACGACTGGCTGTTTCTTCGGACCCTGTCTGAGCATTGATAATTTCCTGACTACCCGATGTGCGAGGACGGCCGGTTGGAGCTAGAGGTGGTTCTATTGCGTTATCTCCGAGTAGGCCAAAGGTCACGGTATAGAGCAAAGATGGATTAGTGATTTCTGTACGGATAATAAAATCATCGTTGTTATCGATAGAAGCGTGGACCGGATAATTTTCCTTCAAAAGAGCTAGCGAAGTATCTGCCAGATCGCTTAATCCCATTCGCAGATAAGCTTCTACCATGATTGCAACGCCATCGGCCACTGCTGGTGTTCCCTGGAAGTTCTCTACCACATATTGGCCTCTTCTAAGAGCAGCAATGTAAGCAAGGCGTTCAAGGTAATAATTGGCGACATGAATCTCATAGGCGGCCAGATTATTCCTAAGGTAAACCATTCTAGACCTGGCGTCGGCCGCATAGGGACTATCGGGGTACAGAGCTAGTAATTGCGCAAAATCACTGAATGACTCTTGGGCTCGGCCTGGATCTCGCTTGGTGTGATCGATGGGCAAGAATCGACTGAAAAATCCGCTACCGTCTTCGAAAGACGCTAGTCCTTTCATGTAATAGGCATAGTCTACGTTTTCGTTATCCGGGTGCAGTCGGATAAATCTATCGGCTGCAGCCCTAGCTGCTTCCATATCCTGGTTGCGATAATAGGCGTATACAATTTCGATCTGGGCTTGCGCGGCGAAGCGTCCGAATGGAAAGCGTGATTCGAGCGCTTGGTAAGTTGTTATGGACCCGCGAAAGTTCTGTCCATTCAGTTGACCTAAGGCACGCTGGTAAAACTGCTCTTCGGTTGAAAGACCAGCGAATTCGTCTTCTTCTTCACCATCAAACAAACTACACCCACTAAGCAGAAGCAATAGGATAGCTACTACCGGAAGTTGGAAGATGCTGAGCTTCATAATTGACCCTTTCATGGGCTTTGGTACCACTTTAAGAGTGTTATTTAACCACAGAGACTAGCTTAACCCCAAACTCCTATGAGATTGCATATAGTGTTTGAGTAAACTGTATTGAAGTATCATACCCAAATGACAACTCAAATATCCCTGTTGGCTGAAGTGCCGGAAGATCTGTCTGGTAATCGATTAGATCAAATCGCAGCAAGATTGTTTCCAGACTACTCTCGGGCAAAGCTTCAGGGCTGGATTAGGAGCGGCGCACTTCTGGTGAATGATAAGCGCTTTAAGCCGAAGGACCGGCTTAAAACGGGAGATATCTTGAGGGTTGAGGCGGAACTAGTGGCAACAGAAGCTTGGTCCGCCGAAGCAATACCGCTCGATATTGTATTTGAGGATGAACACTTGTTGGTCGTGAACAAGCCTGCAAATTTGGTTGTTCATCCTGCCGCTGGCAATAGAACTGGGACGTTGTTAAATGGATTACTGCATCGCTGCCCGCGGTTAGCAGAACTACCCAGGGCTGGTATCGTACATCGACTCGATAAAGATACAACTGGTTTGATGGTTGTTGCCAAGTCACAGGTAAGTCACACAGATCTTGTGAGGCAATTGCGGGATAGGTCAGTTTCGCGTGAATATGAAGCCATAGTTAAAGGTGTGCTAACGGGTGGTGGCACTTTGGACGCTCCTCTTGGCCGACATCCAGTAAATCGGAAAAAACGAGCTGTGCAGGAAAATGGCCAAGAAGCGATAACTCATTATCGTGTTATTACCCGCTTTCGTTCTCATACTCATGTAAAGGTGAAGTTGGAAACTGGAAGAACACATCAAATTCGTGCACATTTGGCTTATATCAATCATCCTCTGGTTGGTGACCAACTCTATGGAGGGCGCATGAGTTTACCTAGTGCTTGTTCAATTACACTTGCCGAGTGTCTAAGAAGCTTTCAACGACAAGCGTTGCATGCCTGCTGTTTAAAATTTTGCCACCCGGCATCAGGAAAATTGCTGGTTTGGGAACACCCCCGACCAAAGGACATGGAACAGTTATTAGAACACTTGGCCTCCGATCATAAACTGGAACCCGCCTGAAGATGCTCGGACCCGACCAAATAATTCCTGACTGGAATGCGCCACGGCATGTAAAGGCACTGGTTACCACAAGGGAGGGAGGAGTTAGCCTGCCTCCTTTCGAAAGTTTTAATTTGGCAGATCATGTAGGAGACTTAAGCCGAGCTATTGCTCAGAATAGGAAACGTTTGCAAGCGATGTTTCCGAATACGTTAGTATGGCAATGGTTAAATCAAGTTCACGGGGCAGCTGTTGCTGAGATTGAGGCAGCCGGTGAACCGCTTTCGGTCGATGGATTAATTACGCGTACCGAGGGGGTTGCCTGTTGCGTGCTTACAGCGGACTGCTTGCCAGTGTTTTTGGCGAGTAATCGAGGAAATGAAGTTGCAATTGTTCACGCAGGTTGGCGTGGCTTGGTGGCCGGCATAATTGAGAATACTGTACATAAAATGCGGAGCCCAGCCAACGAGCTGGTGGCTTGGTTGGGACCATCCATAGGGCCTTGTCATTTCGAAGTTGGTGAAGAGGTAAGGACGCAAGTTATCGGTTCTGAAGGAGGGGCTTTAGCTGGCTGTTTTGCTATAGCACGGAACGAAAGAAAATATATGGCGGATCTATATGGAATAGCAACGCATAAACTCTTGCAGCTTGGAATCACTTCCGTGACAGCACACGATTCATGCACTTACTGTGATGCGGATAGGTTTTTTTCTTATCGACGCGATGGTAAAACCGGACGTATGGCTTGTTTGATTTACATAGATGGACCCGCATTATGAATGAGAAGGACACACAAACGAAGCATATCGAACAAAGTCCAGTCGGGGAGAATGTAGACTGGCTCCTGTTTGGTTTTGGAGCTTTCTTGCTGCTGCTTGTAGTCGCGACAATCGTAATTTTTCCTGATTGGAGTGCAATAACAATCGACAAGCTTTACCAGAATATAACTAGTCGATTAGGCGTGTTATACGTGCTCATAGCAATCACATTGCTTATCTTTCTTTTGTCGGTCGCGGTCAGTAAACACGGTAACGTGGTACTTGGAAACACGAACAAGTTAGCTTATTCCCATTTCAGTTGGGCGGCGATGTTGTTCTGTGCTGGCATTGGTGCGTCTCTTATATACTGGGGGGCAACAGAGTGGACCTTCTACTATGTCAATCCGCCTTTCGGACTTGAACCTGAATCACAGGAAGCAATCACTTGGGCAATTAGTTACGGAATTTTTCATTGGGGCCCCATAGGCTGGGCTTTTTATTGCTTGCCGGCCCTGGCACTGGCGTGTACCTATCATGTAAAAAAAGTTCCTTCACTACGCTTGAGTGCAGCGTGTGAACCTGTTTTAAAAAATCAGACTAATAAATGGCCTGGTCGATTGGTTGATCTCGTATTTATAGTAGGTGTAATCGGTACCGCTGCCACTGGCCTTGGTTTTGGAACTTCTCTGGTGGCTTCTGCAACAACAGAGTTAACAGGTATTAGAGATGGCATAGGTTTACAGTCCTTGATTATCTTTCTGGCAACAGCACTTATTGCGTTAAGTGTATATAGAGGCTTAGATCGTGGTATTAAATTGTTGAGCAATATTAATGCTTGTCTAGCACTGGTGCTTATCGTTTTTGTTCTGCTTGCCGGCCCAACGAAATTCATCCTCGAAATGGGTTTGGTGTCAGTCGGCAATGTTATTCAGAATTTTCCTACAATGTTGTTCTGGACTGATCCACTGGAACGCGGTGAATTTGTCGAAAGCTGGACGATATTTTACTGGGCTTGGTGGTTGGCAATGGGACCTTTTATAGGCATGTTCGTATGCAAGATTTCCGAAGGCCGCACTATCCGTGCCCTAATATTTGGCATGTTGGGATGGGGAAGCTTTGGCTGTGCTCTTTTTTTTGTGGTTTTGGGAAATTATGCTCTGTCACTTGAATTAGAAGGCACCTATCCGGTCATTAAACAAGCCACCGATATCAGTCCTTCTTCTGCCATAGCCGGCATTATTGCTTTACTTCCATTAGGGAAATTCTGGCTCATATTTATCGCGCTGATCGGTCTGATATTTATGGCTACAACGTACGATTCAGCGTCTTACACCATCGCCGCAGGCGCCACCCGGTCTTTGCAAGAACACCAACATCCGGCTAGATGGCACCGAGTGTTTTGGGCTGTAGCGCTTGGGGCGCTGCCGACCTGTCTATTGTTTGTCGGGGGCCTGCGTGAGCTGCAGACTGCTTCTTTGGTTGCTTCATTGCCACTGCTGGGAATTTATATTGTCCTTGGTATTTCGGTAGTTCGCATGCTTAGGGAGTTTTCAAAGTCATAACCATTTACTGCTAAATGATAGTGGTGAGCGCGTCTAAGACAGCATTCGGTTGTTCGGACAACATTGCGTGGCCACAAGGGCTGAGTGTCTGCACGCGACAAGTAGGAATAGCATTGGCCACTTCCAATGCTTTGACAGGCGCAGTCATCTGATCCTGCTGGCCTATCAGCACCAAAGTTTCAACTGCCACCTTCTTGGCTAGTTCCAAGCTACCGGTAAATTTATTGCAGGCGGTCAGATCGGTAAAGAGGACGTTTTTGTCTGCTGATTCAAGTAGCCTTTGACCAGTCATCAACATACTAACGCCAGGATTTTCATTACCACCGAGTTGGGCTATTCGGCTATGGCTCCAGATATTGCTCATATCGATAGCATCATGATGATTTTTCTGGGCTGCATTTAGCAAAGGATCAGATACAGGCATCGGTATGGATGTGCCCATGAGCACCAGCGAGCGCAATTGGTTTGGAAAGGACGCAGCGAATTGAAGAGCTATCAGAGACCCCATGCTGTGACCTACGATGGCAGGTTGTAAGATTTCTAATTCATCGATGACATGTTGTATCCAATTGGCCATCTCCGTAATAGATGTCAGCGGAGCACCAGCGGAGCGTCCATGTCCGGGGAGGTCAAGGGCATAAACATTGTATTGATGGCGGGCGAAGTATCTAGCAGGTAGAGCAAAAGTAGTATGATCAAGTCCGGCCCCATGAATAAAGATAACTGCAGATTGACCAACGCGCAGTGCACCTGAGCCGTTACTGCAAAAAACTTTAAACCCATCAACTTTAAACTGCACGAGAAACTCCTGTCTGACTTAACGTTGCGATGCGCGGAGACCCTTACGAAGATCCACCTTCAGGTCTATTGAATCTTCGAGACCCACTGATAATCTTATCAACCCTTCAGATATACCAGCAGATTTCAGGGCTTCGCTATCCATTCTGTGATGAGTAGTACTGGCCGGATGAATAACGAGTGATTTGGCATCACCAACATTTGCCAAGTGTGAAAATAATTCAAGGTTTTCTATAAACTTAATCCCAGCTTCCCTGCCTCCTTTTACGCTAAAGCTAAACACGGCACCACACCCCTTCGGTAGCAATGTCTTGGCTAATTCATGATCTGGATGGTCAGGAAGCATGGGGTGGTTTAACCACTCTACCTCTTCCTGTTCCTTGAGAAATTCAACTAAGGCTCTCGTATTTTCAACATGCTTCTGCATGCGTAGAGGCAGGGTCTCGACCCCTTGCAGTATTTGGAATGCTGTCGTTGGACTCATACAGGCGCCAAAATCTCTCAAGCCTTCTTTACGAGCTCTTGTAATGAAGGCAGCTGGGCCAAATTCTTCCGCGAAATTTAGGTTGTGAAAACCCAAATAGGGCTGGGTAAGAGTTGGAAACTTCCCTGACATTTCCCAGTCGAAAGTTCCTCCATCTACGAGTAGGCCGCCGATGACAACGCCATGGCCCGAAAGAAACTTGGTTGCCGAATGCATTACAAGGTCAGCACCTAAATCAATGGGTTTGCAAAGATAGGGTGTTGCAAATGTTGCGTCTATCAGCAAAGGTACTCCATTCTGGTGCGCCACCTCCGCGATGGCCGGAATATTGAGAACTTCCAGACCGGGATTACCAAGCACTTCACCAAATATCAAACGTGTGTTTTTCCTTACTGCCGCGACAAAGGCTTTGGGATCTCTTGGATCAACGAAAGTTGTTTCGATACCAAATCGCGGCAGGGTATATGCCAGAAGGTTATGTGTCCCTCCATAAATACTGCGTGAGGCGATAATATGGTCGCCTTGGCCAACGATAGTGGCTACGGCTAGGTGCATTGCTGCTTGACCACTGGCTGTAGCTATAGCTCCCACCCCATTGTCCAACGCAGCTATGCGTTCCTCAAGTACTGCGTTGGTTGGATTTGAAAGTCGCGAGTAGACATGGCCGGCACGTTCGATATTAAATAAGCCCGCGGCATAATCGGTATCTCTGAAAACAAAGGAGGCGGATTGGTAAATCGGTGTAGCTCTCGATCCTGTGGTTGGATCGGGCCGCTGGCCGGCATGCAGGCTCAGGGTGTCAAATGCAAAGCTAGGTGGTTTGGCCATAATTACTACCATAGGTGAAATTTGAGCTATGTTATGCCAATGTAAACCGAGACAAAAGGCTGCTAGCCAAAAGGCACTGCAGTATTATTGGTATACATTTAGGTATTCATTCTTCAATAAAAATATATCGTAGTCTAAAAATATGCAGTCAGACCATGTTAAGTTACTTGACGCAGGTATGGGTAAGACCTTGTCGTTGAAGGGTGTCAAGATTCCACCAACTATTTGGTCTGCCAACGCATTGCTTGTTGCGCCGGAAATTGTGGTAGAAATACACAAGGAAAACATTGATGCTGGCGCAGATATTATTACTACTAATAGCTATGGTGTTATTCGCGGAGAGTTAGCGAAAGAGGGCATTGAATCCAAATACAAGGAATTGAATCAGATCGCTGGCCAATTGGCTAAAAGAGCTAATTCAGAAACAGGATCTCAAGCACTAATTGCAGGAAGTTTGCCTCCGCAGAATGGCAGTTATCGGCCTGACCGCGTTCTTAGCCGAGAGCTCCTCGGACCTCTTTATCGTGAACAAGTTGAAGCGCTTGATGACTACGTGGATTTGTTCCTTTGCGAAACCATGTCCACAATCGAAGAAACTGTCGCTGCGGTAACCGCTGCGATTGAATCAGGAAAACCGGTCTTCGCTGGTTTGACTCTGCATGATGAAAAAGCGGGATATCTGCGAAGTGGTGAAAATGTCCAAGCGGCAATTGAGAGCCTGGCACCATTAGCACTTGATGGACTTTTGGCAAATTGCTGCCTGCCAGAACGAATATCCGATGCCATGTCTCTAATCGCCTCGGGAGACTTTAAGTATTGCGGAGGCTATGCCAATGCCTTTACGCATGTTCCCACTGAGTGGTTATTAGATGGGGGCAAAAAAAACGACGGTAGCTTAACTCTCCGAGAGGATCTCTCGCCTGACCGTTATTGTGAATTTGTCGCTGACTGGATCGAAAAAGGCGCCAACATCGTTGGTGGTTGTTGTGGGACTACCTCCGACCATACTAGGGCTATCTCTCAATTATTGGCACTTAAAGCAAGCCCGAGTTAGCACATCTCCTAATAGAAACCGGGACGCATCTCGATTTATTGACACTAATCAAGGAGTGTTGCGGCATATTGAAAAATTGCTAACTAGACCCAATAAATAGTCTCGAAACTAATTAATTAACTGGAGCAGGAACAGTTTACAGTTCACTGGCTAAGCTCACGGACACACTATGCGAATCGATAAATTAACAAGCAAGCTTCAGTCCGCGTTAGCGGATGCGCAGTCCTTGGCCTTGGGGAAAGAGCACGCCTCAATCGAACCGGCCCATTTGCTAATGGCTCTGATTGACCAGAATAGGGGTTCGGCCTTCACATTGTTATCACAGACGGGATTCAATGTGGGTGAGTTGCGCTCACAGTTGCAAAAAGTTGTGAACGATTTGCCACAGTTACCTGATAATGAAGGTGAAATTTCGGTATCCCCTGGTCTAGGTAAGCTGCTTAATCAGGCCGATAAGCTTACCCAACAGAAAGGTGATTCGTTTATATCGAGCGAGACCATCTTGCTGATAGCTATGGGGGATAAGGGGGTTGTTGGGAAAATTTTGAATGGGTTTGGTGTGTCGTCAGAAGCCCTCGAGAACGCGATAGTAAATCTGAGGGGAGGTGCAAACGTTAGCGACCCAGCAGCAGAGGATTCTTGGCAGGCGCTGGCAAGATTTTGTATCGATCTTACCGAACGCGCTGAAAATAGTGAATTAGATCCCGTTATCGGGCGCGATGTAGAAATTAGACGAACCATCCAGGTACTACAGCGCCGTACTAAGAACAACCCAGTACTAATTGGTGAAGCCGGTGTTGGAAAGACAGCTATTGTAGAAGGGCTTGCCCAACGTATCGTTAATGGCGAGGTCCCTGAGGGATTAAAGGGTAAAAAGATACTCTCTTTGGATATGGGAGCCTTGATTGCTGGGGCAAAGTTCCGTGGTGAATTCGAAGAACGCTTAAAGGCCGTTCTCAATGAGTTGTCAAAACGAGAGGGGTCCATAATTCTCTTCATCGATGAATTACACACCATGGTAGGAGCGGGAAGGGTGGAAGGCGCTATGGATGCCGGCAATATGTTGAAACCAGCTTTGGCCCGAGGGGACTTACACTGTGTAGGTGCCACGACTCTGGATGAATTTCGGCAGCACATTGAGAAAGACGCTGCTCTAGAGCGACGCTTTCAAAAAGTCTTGGTGGAAGAACCCTCCGAAGAAGACACTATTGCAATTCTACGGGGCTTGAAAGAGCGCTATGAAATTCATCATGGTGTAGATATTTCCGATTCTGCCATCATCGCCTCAGCTAAATTGTCGCAAAGATATATTACTGATCGAAAGCTACCCGATAAGGCCGTTGATCTTATCGATGAAGCTGCCAGCCTTATTCGCATGGAAATCGATTCCAAACCTGAAGAAATGGACAAGCTTGAACGACGCCTAATTCAGTTGAAGATTGAACAAGAAGCTTTAAGGAGAGACGAAGATGCTGCTTCCAATAAGCATAAAGAGAAACTCGCCAAAGACATCGAGAGTTTGGAAAGAGAATACTCAGATCTCGAAGAAATTTGGAAAGCCGAAAAAGCGATACTGCTCGGCACACAAACAGTTAAGAGCAGCCTAGAAAAAGCCCGTAATGACATGGAATACGCCCGCCGCGCGGGAGATCTTGCTCGTATTTCAGAGATTCAATACGGTGTGATACCCGGCCTTGAGAAGAAACTTGAGATGGCTGCTGAGGCAGAAACCGTTGAAAATCAGCTCTTACGTAATCGGGTAACTGATCAGGAGATTGCAGATGTTGTATCTCGTTCCACTGGGATACCCGTAAACAAGATGCTACAGACCGACAAACAACGGTTGCTAGAGATGGAGAAAATTCTCCATCGACGGGTAGTTGGCCAGAAAGAAGCTTTATCAGCCGTTTCTAACGCAGTGCGTCGTTCTCGATCTGGCTTGTCGGACCCCAATAGGCCCAATGGAGTGTTTATGTTTCTTGGCCCCACTGGTGTTGGTAAGACGGAATTATGCAAATCGCTGTCAGAATTTCTGTTCGATACCGAGGATGCAATGTTGCGTATTGATATGTCTGAGTTCATGGAACAGCATTCAGTGGCCCGTCTGATTGGGGCTCCTCCAGGTTATGTAGGATACGAAGAAGGGGGTTATCTTACTGAAGCGGTCAGACGACGACCTTATTCGCTGCTGTTACTTGACGAAGTCGAGAAGGCACATCCCAATGTGCTCAACATTCTATTGCAGGTAATGGAAGACGGCAGGCTAACGGATGGACACGGGCGAACTGTTGATTTCAGGAATACTGTAATCGTAATGACTTCGAATCTAGGTTCAGATCGTATTCAGGAGATAATGAACCAAGCTACAGCTGATGAAATTAGTTACGATTCAGTCAAGAAAATAGTTATGGATACGGTTGTTAAACACTTCTCGCCCGAATTTGTTAACCGTATTGATGAATCAGTAGTGTTTCATTCTTTACAACAAGCTCAGGTCAGAGAAATTACTGAAATTCAGTTTAGCCTGCTCAATCAACGTCTTGCTCAGAGAGAGCTAGCTATCCAGGTGAGCAATGGGGTATTGGACTATATAGCTAAGATTGCCTACGACCCCGTGTATGGTGCCCGGCCACTGCGGCGGGTGATTCAGAACAGGATTGAGAACCCACTTGCCCAGGAAGTTCTTAAAGGAACTTATACGCCGGGCGACACTGTTATCGTTGATCTAGCAATCGGCGGTGGTGTAAAACTTTCCAAAGCTGCGCCGGAATTAGATAAGAAAGTGGCTTAATAGGCGGGTGACAAGTCTTAACTTCATAAGAGCTTGACTTTACTCGAATAAGTGGCAGAATCGCA
>CEVM01126291.1_pt1 | contig 10470 bp, 9 predicted proteins | sample 531481 | NCBI WGS metagenome assembly CEVM01 (sample SAMEA2623649, study PRJEB7988) | marine metagenome | biome: marine biome (ENVO:00000447); feature: mesopelagic zone (ENVO:00000213) & marine oxygen minimum zone (ENVO:01000065); material: "saline water (ENVO:00002010), including plankton...
CCCTGAACACCGTTAATGGCCGTTTCAAGAGGAATAAGGGTCGATTTAACCAAAACGTCTGCACTTGACCCCGGATAGGCAATGAAGATATTGACCGTGGTAGGCGCAATTTCGGGGAATTGTGAAATAGGCAGTTGCTTAATGGAAAGCAACCCCACAAATACTATTATTACCGATATGACAATAGCCAAGACCGGTCTCTTGATAAACTTACTGAACATAATATCTTGAATTAATTCTTATTATTCGGCGTATACGGCCAACTTGGGAATAACTTCATTTGGCTCCGCAAATTCAGTTTGGATCTTTTCCTGGTTTTTGACCATTCGTATACCGTCCAGTAATATTTTATCTTCGGGTTTTAGCCCGTTGCTTATAACGAACAAGTGGGGAAGTTCAGCTGCGACCGAAACCTCGGTCTGCTGTACCACATTGTCTTTATCGATGACGAAGACATATTTTTTATCGAGAATTTCAAAAGTGGCTTTTTGTGGAATAATGAGTGCATCTTTAAAAGGTATGGTCATAAGAATGCTTCCCGTTTCGCCATGACGCAGTATTTTATCAGGATTAGGAAAAGTGGCCCTAAAAGCAATATTTCCCGTTTCATTATTAAATTCACCCTCAATGGTCTGAACAATACCTTTTTGGTTAAAAGGCTTGTTGTTAGCAAGCAGAAGACCGACCGATTTCTTCTCGTCTTTGTCTTTGCTCATAATATAATCTAGATACTCTGCTTCCGGTACATTAAAGTAAACCCACATTTGCGAGTTATCGGAAAGCGTGGTTAAAAGTTCACCTTCATCTAAAAGGCTACCCTCCCTAACATGAAGATGGTCCATAATACCATCAAAAGGAGCCCTCACATCGGTGAAACCCAAATGGGTTTTGGCAAGGCTAACTTCCGCCTTGGCCTTTTCTAAAGTAGCTTTGGCCATTGAAAGCTCATTGGTTGAAACGACATTGCCGTCTGCCAAAAGCTGAGTGTTATTAAGTTCAATTTCTGCAATTTTTGCTTCGGCCTCAGCTTTCTGCAAATCGGCCTGGTAAACATTGGGCATTATATTGAACATCTTTTGCCCTTTTTGAACATATTGACCTTCATCTACATGAATTTCTTTGAGGTAACCTTTTTCAAGTGCCCTCAACTCGATATGGCGAATTGAATGTATTTGAGCCACATAATCTTTGGTGATAGAGGTGTCTTTCTGAATTGGGCTGGTCACTAAAAATTTGGTGTCATGGTGTTTGGCTTCTTCTTTTGATTTACAGCCTATTTGTGCCAAGAGTGCGCACAAAATGATGAATACAGGGATATTCTTCATAGTTTAAACGTTATTAATATTGGTTTGTGTGGATTAATGTGATGAGCACCAATGGCTAAACCATTGAGCTTATCGGTATTTTAGCGTATTGTGGAAAAACTTTGGCACCGTGTGGAGTGGAGCCGAAAGTGTGTAGAAAGGGTATTATATTCTAAATACCTGAAACCTTTTGTAAAGGTCTACAGAGGGCACAAGAGTAGGCTGTGCCTCGTAATCTTTAAGCTCTTTCTGACCGTTAAGGTAGAGCTGAACGCAAATTTGTGCGTAGATAAAAGCAGCCGAAAAGACATTCTGACCATCTTTAGAATCTTGAACTTTAGATTCTTCTTCCTCAATTTCTTCTTCAACATCTGAAACTTCGGCGAAAAACTTGGTCCAAGGCGATTCTTGATTGACTCCCCTTACTTCTTGATGTATTTGAAGTTCTTGGTTTGATGTTATAAGAACTTCACAAACATTATCGGGTAAGACAACAAATGATGAGGCCTGGGCTTGCGAGAAAAAACCCAAGAAAATTAAAAAGGTAAGAACCAAATGTTTATTAAAAACTCCTCTCATTTGGGTGCCAAAAGTAGAGTACGGTCGAATAGTGTACAACGTATCGGTGTTAAATTTAGTTAAAACACTATTTCGAATCTATAACCGGTGCTGTAGCATAGACCAAATGCATTCCGTATTTGTACCAATATAGCATTTTCACAGATGAAATTCTCAAAATAATATTATAGTATTTATGGACTCCCAAATCAATCAAGTCAACCTTTAAGTTTTTATTAATACTTAATTAACACGAAATCGGCTATTTTAGAAGGTATTGAATTGACCTATTTAGCCTACCAAACCTAAAAGCCAAAGAAGATGCACCATTCCTTCCATAATAAATATTACCAAAAGTTAATGATGAGAGGGGCTAAGGCAGTTTTGCTGTTTTTATTGGTAGGATGCGCACCCAAGATTTCCAATGTTGATTTACCCATTGAAAACGTTACTTCCTTCTCCGAGAACGGGCAAGAAGTTATTCCTGACAAATGGTGGACGGTTTTTGAAGACGATCAACTCAATCGTGCAATCGATAGCGCCTTGACATCAAACTTTAATCTGGCGGCCACTTGGCAGCAATTTGTAGCTGCCAAAGCTACAGTCATAAGAGAGGCTGCCGATAAATGGCCACAAGTAGATGCATCTGCCCAAACGGCCATTAACCTTCCCGAGCCGGATTTTGTCGGGGGAGAAAACACACAATTGGGGTTGTCGGCCAGTTATGAGGTCGATTTATGGGGCCGGATTCGAACTGCGGTGCAAGCCGAAAAGTTTCGCGCCGAGGCCAGCCTTTTCGATTACAAATCGGCAGCCATTTCTCTATCCGCTGAAATTGCCTCTACTTGGTACGAACTTCAAGCTGCCAAAAAACAACTACAAATAACCCAAAGTCAGATTGCCACCAATGAAGACATTATTCGATTGATTCGCTCACGATTTGTCGGTGGTCAGATTAGGGCCGTTGATATTCTTAGGCAAGCGCAGTTATTGGAAAGCACCAAAGAACAGCAGATTATATTTGAAACCAATATCAGTTTGCTCGAAAACCAACTATCGGTGCTGTTGGGGCGGCAGCCACAGGGCGATAATTTATTTACCGCAACGGAGCTTCCTGAAATAAACGAACTTCCGCAAACAGGTTTGCCTTTAGAGTTGGTCAGAAGAAGGCCCGATATTCAGCAGGCTTATACCCAACTTTTGGCCGCGGATCGTGATATGGCGTCAGCTGTACGAAATAAATACCCAAGATTGTCGGTCGGGGCTAGGGGCCAGTTACGTTCCAATAATTTTGACAATCTTTTCGACAACTGGGCCTACTCATTGGCCGGAAATATTCTAGCCCCTTTGTTTTACGGTCGCCGGCTGAATGCTGAAGCCAAACGTACCGAAGCTATCAAGCAACAACGACTTTATGAATATGGACAAACCACGTTGATAGCCTTTCAGGAGGTTGAAAATGGTATGGTTCAAGATATTAGACAAGAAGAACGGGTCGAAAATATTGCTCGGCAATTACAATTGGCCGAAAAAAGCAATAAGCAACTAAGGGTTGAATTTTTAAATGGCTTTAGTCCTTACCTCGATGTTTTGTTAGGGCTCGATCAAGAACAACAATTGCGAAGAGATTTGGTCAATGCACAATTAAGAAGGGTCCAAATTAGAATCGGGCTATATCGCGCCCTTGCCGGAGGCTTTGAAACAGAAAGAGAACTGAACAACTAAGAACGGAATACCATATGAGCAATAAAAAAATTCTATACATCTGCCTGGCCATTCTCGGAGGGGGGATTTTACTAACCACCTTGATTTTTTTCACCGAGCCGGAGGCTGAACGCGAAGGCGCTTCGGTAGAAACGGCTATGTTGGTAGATGTGTTAAATGTCGAAAAGGGCACTTACGAACCGGTGATTGTGGCCACGGGAACGGTTCAACCGGTCGAAGATGTCACTCTAAGCCCACTGGTTGCGGGACAAGTTACAAGAAGAGATCTAGCTTTCACCCCTGGTGGATATGTAAAAAAGAACCAAGTTTTATTACAAATCGACCCCGCCGATTATCGAAATACGCTTGAACTACGCAAAAGTGAGCTCATGCAAGCACAAACTTCGTTGACCACCGAAATGGGGCGACAGCAGATAGCCGAGCAAGACCTTCAACTGATATCGAACGATTCACTTTTTGGATCGAGTCCTTTATCTGAAGAAGAAAGGCAATTGGTGCTTCGAAAGCCGCAGCTCAATGCGGTGAAGGCCAACATTGGTGCGGCCAAAGCCGCCGTTGGCCAAGCAGAATTAAATCTTGCGAGAACCACGATCAGGGCTCCTTTCGATGCCCATATATTGAACCAAAATGTAACGAATGGTTCTCAAGTGGCTCCAGGCGATGACTTAGGCCGAATAGTAGGAACGGATTTTTACTGGGTAACCGCAACCGTTCCCGTCAGTAAACTACAATGGCTCAGTTTTAACGATGGCTCTTCAGAAAAAGGTGCCCAAGTTAGAATTACGAACCCTACGGCGTGGACAGCCGATGCAGAAAGACAAGGTTTTCTTGATAGGCAAATAGGTGCTCTGGACGGCCAGACCCGGTTAGCCAGGATATTGGTGAAAGTGCCTGACCCATTGGCCACACAATCGGAAAACGAAGACTTACCGAAATTGATGATAGGCACCTTTGTCGAAGTTAACATTCAGGCCAAACCCATTGAGAACGTAATTCGGTTGGATAGGGATTTCATTCGTAGCAACGAAACCGTTTGGGTGATGAAAGATGAAAAACTGGAAATAAGAAAAGTAGAAATCGTATTGAACGACGATGAATATGCCTATATCAGTGAAGGACTGGCCGCGGGTGACCAAGTAGTGATCACAGACCTGAGCACCGTAACCAATGGCATAGGTTTACGCACTTCGTCAGAAGGTGAAGAACAGTAATTGCACGATTTAAAGAACAGCTATGGAAAACGAGAATAAAGAACCGAGAAAAGAAGGAGCCATCGCCTATATGGCGCGAAATTCCATCGCCACCAATCTACTGATGATCGTTCTTTTAGGTGGGGGTCTTTTTACCATGTACCATATTCAAAAAGAGGTATTTCCCGAGTTTCAGTTAGACTTTGTAGAAGTCTCGGTGGTTTACCCCGGTGCGAGTCCGGCCGAAGTCGAACAGGGGGTACTACAGCCCGTAGAAGAAGCGGTTCGGGCGGTTCAGGGCATCAAGGAAATCGTATCAGAAGCCAGAGAAGGTTCGGCTGAAATTAGTATTGAGTTGGTAGCCGGCACCGAACGTATGAAGGCATTTCAAGATATCGATCAGGCCATTAACCGCATACGTACTTTTCCCGACGATATCGAAAGGCCCGAAGTTCGACTGCAATCGCGACAGCGCGATGTATTACAAATAGGGCTTTACGGACAAACTGATATTTGGACTCTCAGACAACTGGCCGAACGATTGCGTACCATCCTTTTGAACAACCCTAAAATTACCCAGGTCGAATTAGGAAACGTACCCGATTACGAAACCCATATCGAAATTCCCAGAAGTAACCTCCAAAAATACAATCTTACGTTAGGTCAAGTGGCCGATATTATAAGGCAAAGCAGCAATGATGTTCCCGCTGGGGCGGTGCAGACCCGAGGTGGTGAGATTTTGTTAAGAATGCAGGAAAGAAAGCAATGGGCCAAAGAGTATGGCAATATTACCGTTGTTTCTTCCGATGCAGGAGCTAAAGTGGCCCTGAAAGACATTGCTACCATTACCGATGGTTTTGAAGAAATTGGTTTTCATGGTCAGTTCAACCAAGAAAACTATGTAGAGCTTCGAATTTTTAGAATTGGAGACCAGTCCCCTCTTGAAATTGCCGATGCCGTAGAAAACCTTTTAAAAGACTACCAACTACCACCGGGGGTAAAATACAGAACCGATAGCAACAGGGCGGCCGATTACCGGGAACGACTTTCACTGCTGACCGAAAATGGGGTTCTGGCCATAATCATTGTATTGGTCATTCTTACCCTATTTCTAGAATACAGGTTAGCGTTTTGGGTTATGATGGGTATGACCGTTTCTTTCATTGGTGGTATGATTCTACTGCCTTTAATCGGCATCAGTGTGAACATGATTTCCATGTTCGGATTTCTAGTGGTGTTAGGTATAGTGGTTGATGACGCGATTGTAGTGGGGGAAAATGTGTATGAATATCGGCAGAAGGGACTCAGTCCCATGAAAGCTGCCATAGCCGGAACCAAGGATGTGGCCTCGCCCGTACTGTTCAGTATTGTTACGACCATTATCGCCTTTGTACCCCTGCTTTTTATGCCTGGGGAAACCGGTAAATTTTGGCAACCGCTACCGGCTGTGGTCATTGTTATTTTGGCCGTCTCTTTACTGGAAGCTTTGTTCATTCTCCCCTCCCACTTGGCTCATTTAAAAAAGGAAGAAAACAAGAACAAGTATGTGAAAAAGTTGGAAGGGTGGCAACGTTCTTTCGCGAACAGATTTGACAACTTCGTTGAAAATAGGTATCGCCCTTTTCTCGATTTGTGTCTTAAATACAGATACATTACTCTTTGTGCCGCCTTGGCCCTTCTATTGGTGGTCGGCGGCTTTGGTTACAGCGGGCACATGGGTCTTATTATGATGCCTGAAGTGGCGGCCGATGAAATAGAGGCCGGTGTTAGGTTGCCGGTCGGCACTACCCCCGACCAAGCTGCTAAAGTAGCTCATGATATTTCACAAGCTACCCAACGAATGTTCGAAGAACATAATTTATATGAGGTTGCCGAAGGAATCAAAACCAATGTTAGGGGACAGAACTTTATTGACGTTGAAATTGTCATGCTGCCCCCCGATCAGAGAGATATAACAGCCCGCGAAGTAATTGCGCTTTGGCGCGACAATATCGGTGATATTGAAGGGGTCGACCAGATTACTTTTGAAGCCGAAAGAGGGCCAGGTGGTGCCCGACAGGCCATCAGTGTCGACCTGAGCCACTCAAATATAGAAGTATTGGAAAAGGCCAGTGCCGCTTTCGTTGAGCGTATGAAAAGTTTTAGCAATACCCGTGACGTAACCGACAATTACAACAAGGGTAAGTTGCAATACGACTTTAAGCTCTTACCGCAAGGTAGAAACCTTGGGCTTACATCCGATGAAGTTGGGCGACAGGTCAGGGATGCCTTTTTTGGTGCTTTGGCGATGCGTCAGTTACGGGGAATGAACGAAATAGAAGTGCGGGTCAAACTGCCTTTAGAAGAACGGAAGGACATTAAAAATCTTGAAAATTTTCTAATCCGAACTCCTAGTGGTATCGAAGTCCCGTTAATGGATGTGGTCGAGGTTGAACAAAGAGAGGCCTTTACAAGTATCAACCGAAGAGACGGTAGAAGGGTGGTTAATGTGGGTATGGATGTGGAGCCTGCCAATACCGTCGGTAGGGTCATCGAATCGGTGCAAAATGAGACCTTACCTCAGCTGAGAGCTGATTTTCCAGGATTAACCTGGAGCTTTGAAGGAAGCCAAGCCGATATGCGAGAGAGCACCAATACGCTGAAGGCCGGCTTTGCCATTGCCATGCTATTGATATACGCCCTATTAGCCATTGCCTTTAGCAGTTACATACAACCACTGATTGTGATGACCGCGATACCCTTTGGCATCGTGGGCGCCGTTATTGGCCATATACTTTTGGGGTACGATTTATCGCTTGTGAGTCTTATGGGTGTCATCGCTCTTTCAGGGGTGGTTGTTAACGACTCCCTTATCATGATCGATTATGCCAATAAAAGACGAAAAGAAGGTGATGCCATCTACAAATCGATTCATGAAGCGGGGCTAAGAAGATTCAGACCTATTATGCTGACCACCATGACCACTTTTGGAGGTCTTGCACCAATTATTTTAGAGACCAGCAGTCAAGCATTTCACTTGATACCCATGGCCATCTCGTTAGGTTTCGGAATTGTATTCGCGACAGCGATTATCTTGGTAATCGTACCTTGCCTCTATCTTACTCTAGAGGACGCTCGATTAATGATTCAAAAAGGGCGTACCGTTAGGCAGGTAGATGTTCTAGGGCAATAAAAAAACCGGGCCAAGAAGGCCCGGTTTTACTTTTTACCAAATGGATGGATAGCCCTATTTATTCACGACAATGGACCCACCAAAAGTTTTATCCTGTTCAATTTGCTCTGGATTACCAAATATCTCTATGGCCCCGCCAGCTGTTACATTGGCCTCAACATATTCCTTTGAATTAACGAAGGCTTTTCCCCCAGCGAAAACCGTTACTTCCGTTTGGTCGGCTTCTAGCTCTTTGGCATGATATTCACCTCCCGAACGAATGGAAGCCTCTTGGTTAGGGGCTTTTCCCGTAACCCATATTTTTCCGCCAGAAATAGCTTTGGCATCTAAATTTCTAGTATTTACAGAAGCTCTTACTTGACCACCCTCTTGGGTTCTCAACTTGATGAATCTCTTTCCTAAAATACCTTCGGAAACTATTTTGGCACCTTCATTGGCATCAACCAAACCAAGTTCTTCGGTATAATGCAGTTCTACATTCGTTTCGTTTCCATCTAAAAAATCCTGAACCTCCATTCTAACTTTCAATACCCCGTTATCATTACTAATACTCACATCATCGGCATCGTCACCTGTTATAATCGCCTTGTTTTCTTCTGATTTGATCAATGTTACATTAATTCGATCATAAGCTTTGAGTTCAACAAATTTTTCTAAATCAATAGTAGTCTTTTGAGCCATGACTGTTGAAATGGTCAATAGACTCAACACAAGATATGTACTTAACCTTTTCATATTGTTCGGTGTTAGATTATTATGCTTCTGGAGAACCAAAGAATACGGCCGATACGATTATACCTACAATCAAGAGTATCAAAAATGCCGCTATAATGTAAATACCGGTTTTGGTTTTAGTATTCTTCTGTAGAATGTATTGATCATGGGTATCACCCTCTTCTTTTATAAATTCTGTTTTTTCATGACCTTGTTTCATAGCCTTTTCATCTTTTAAAATTTCCATGTCGCAAAATACCTTCTTTACACCACAGGCCTTGGTGCTTTTGAAAAAATTAGTGGTCTTTTTGATGTGAAAACCAACACAGTTTTTAGGCCTTTTTCCAGACCTATATAATTAAGGTATCTTAGTTTTTCACTTAGAAATTATACAGTCAACCAATTTTCTGATTGAGCAAAAACGGAGCGCCGTTCTTATCTACTTTTGACATGTAGTTAGTTAGAAAAAAACATTTACAAATAGTTTGGTTGGTTGTTAGAGAATGGTTTCGGCGCACTTCAATTGTCGGGACCATTTTCAGTATCATATCATTTTAAAATCTGGAACCATGAATATTTTTGAAGCACTTAGACAAGACCACGACATTCAAAGATCATTATTAGAGCAACTAGTCGACACTTCTGGCGACACCAAGGTGAGAGATGAAATCTTCAAAAAATTGAAAACAGAATTAGAAGTACATGCTGATGCTGAAGAACGATACTTCTATAAACCTTTAATAGATGTTGACAACACTCAAGATTTGGCCAGACATGGTATTGCCGAACACCACGAAATTGATGAGCTAATTGAGCAGTTAGAAGAAACCGATTACTCGTCTTCAGCTTGGTTGAAAATTGCAAAAGACCTGCAACATAAAGTAGAACACCATTTAGAAGACGAAGAACATCAATTTTTTCAAGTTGCCGGAAAAGTATTCTCTACTCGCAACAAGACCGATTTGGCCAAAGATTATCAGAGCCATATGGAAGAAAATAGGTAATTAGAGTTCGATGGCCGTTAAATCAGTTGACAGAAAGCTGCTTCAGCAATTGATCGAGACCCCCGAAACGGCTATCGAACATATCGACTTGGTATATGTTACCGAAAAACACCTTTCAATTACTAGACAAAAGCAGCAGAAAGATTTCGTTTACCTCTCATCGAAGGGGCCATTGACCCAAAAAGAACAATTAGAACGCATTCAAAAATTGGTGATTCCGCCCGCTTGGGAAGATGTTCGAATCACTCACTTGGCTAATGGTCACTTGCAAGCCATTGGCACAGACGAAAAGCAAAGAAAGCAATATCGTTACCATGACTTATGGACCAAGGTCAGAAATCAGACCAAGTTTTATAGAATGGCCTTTTTTGCCAAATCGCTTCCGGGCATCAGAAAGCAGATTGAAAAAGACTTAAGGCAACGAGGTTGGCCACAAAGTAAGATGATGGCCTTGATCATTAAACTGATGGAAGAGACCCATATTCGAATCGGTAACGAGCAATATGCCCGTAGAAACAAATCGTATGGTCTTACAACCTTGCGAAAAAAGCATGTGGAGGTTTATAAGGATGGCATCAGGTTTCATTTTATGGGAAAAAAAGGGAAAGAGCACAAAATCACCCTTAAAAACAAAAGGCTCATAAAGCTCATCAACAAATGCGAAGAAATACCTGGCTGGGAACTTTTTAAATACTTTGACGATAATGGAGAAAGGCAGACGGTAGACAGCGAAATGGTCAATAGCTATATCAAAGATATTAGCGGTTATTCTTTTTCTGCTAAGGATTTTAGAACATGGGCAG
>CEVM01261722.1_pt1 | contig 10463 bp, 8 predicted proteins | sample 531481 | NCBI WGS metagenome assembly CEVM01 (sample SAMEA2623649, study PRJEB7988) | marine metagenome | biome: marine biome (ENVO:00000447); feature: mesopelagic zone (ENVO:00000213) & marine oxygen minimum zone (ENVO:01000065); material: "saline water (ENVO:00002010), including plankton...
TATCACGCTCTTTATTTTTCCTTCAATGTTTCTGCGATTTCTGGAGGCATATAATTTTCATCGTGTTTTGCTAAGACCTGGTCTGCCTCAAAAGAATCTTCTGAGATTAAATATCCTTCAGCAATGATTCCTTGTTCTTCACGAAATAAATCTGGAAGAATTCCCTGATATATGATTTGTAAATTTTCATTCAAATCGGTTATTTGGAAAGATACAATTGCTTTAGATGGGGAGAAATTTACGCTATTTTTTATTACTAAACCTCCTACACGAATTCGCTGCGTGCTAAGAAACTTTTTTTCCTTAACTTCTGAGGGGCTGTGAAAAAACACCAGATTATCCTGAAGTGCTATAAGTATTAATCCTATTGCGATGGATAAAAAAGTAATACTTATGAGAACCTTAATAAATCTTTGATTGATCTGATTCATTTCTTTTTATTCTTTTTAGTTAAATTTTTATAGATTCTTTTACTTTTTTTTAAAGATTTGACCGAAAATATTACTAATAGGAACAAAATCAGTGTCGCAAATAAATACGCAGGCCAGATAAATTCTCCGTAACTATCCATATAAAAAAAACTACTCAATTGTTTTCACCTTCGTTCCTTATATTTAACTAATGCGAAGACTATTAATTTTACGTACCACTATTTCGTTGTGCATACGAATAATTACGATAGTTATATAGTAGAGCATAAAAGACAAACTCATCACTAATAGTGGTATCAGCATTTCGTAATGTATTGCGGGTATATCTAAACGTGTAACACTTGCGGGTTGGTGTAACGTGTTCCACCAGTCTACGGACCATTTAATAATAGGTAAATTAATTATACCAACTAGAGCTAAAATCGCTGACGGTCTTTCTCCTCTTTTCGGGTTATCAAAAGCATTTAGCAGTGAGATGTGGGCTATATAGATAAAGAACAACAGTAACACAGAAGTTAATCTTGCGTCCCAGACCCACCAAGTCCCCCACATTGGTTTGCCCCAAAGAGATCCTGTAACTAAAGTAATTAATGTAAATAAAGCACCTATAGGTGAACTTGCTTTTGCAAAAATAAAAGCAACTGGATTTTTCCATATAAGAGCAATTGCGCTGGATCCAGCAATACATGCATAGATGAATAAACTCATCCAGGCAGAAGGAACATGCACATACATGATTCTAACAGCTTCACTTTGTTGATAGTCCGCCGGAGATTTTACTAAACTTAAATAAAGCCCTACTGTTATAAAAAATATAGTCACTAGCGCGAACCAACGTAGGGTTGGCTTAGTAAGTTCTAAAAAAGACTGAGCATTGATAATTTTCTTCAACATTCACCTCTATTCGTTTTTTAGGTTTCTTAATATCATGGCAGAGATTATTATTAGCAGTGGTCCCATGCCTAATAGAAGAGCAAAAAGAATTATAATGTGGCTATTAGGGGTCATTCCAGTAACTGTTGCTTCTACTGCGCTGGTTCCAAAAATTAAAACCGGTGTATAAAGTGGCAGCACTAAAATTGCTGTTAGCACACTTCTTAGCCTAGTGCCTATTGTTAAGGATGATCCAACGGCACCAATCATTACTAATAGTGGAGTGGCTATAAAAAGCGTAATCATCAGAATCACGATTTCAGAAGTATGTAAATATAGCATACTTGCCATTAGAGGAGATAACAGGATTATGGGCAGACAGCTCACAATCCAGTTTGCAAGACATTTGGCTGCAACTAAAGATTCGGTTGATATTGGACTTGTAAGCATTAATTCTAAACTCCCGTCCTCATGATCTGAGTAGAATAGTTTATCCAGAGATAAAAGAATGGAAAGAAGGGTTACAATCCAAATAACCCCAATGCTTACTTTAGATAGGATCTTAACTTCAGGCCCAATACCTAAGGGGAAAAGCGACGCGGCTATAATAAAGAATGCCAACGATATTAACCCATCTCCTCCATGTCTCCAGGAAAGTCTTATGTCTCTCTTCATTATTTCAAGAAATTTTCTCAATTATTTATCCTAATTTTATTAGCTTAGTCTTCCTAATGTCAAAATTTCTATGAGTTGCTAGAATAAATATTCCTCCTAAACGCAAATGTCGTGCTAGAACTTTTTTTAATGTTAAAATGTTCTTCGAATCTAAGGAATTATCTGGTTCATCTAAAATCCATATTTTTGCCGTTGAAATAAAAACACGGCATAAAGCTACTTTTTTAAGTTGACCAGCAGAGAGCATATGGCAGGGTGTTTCTACTAGGTGAGAAATTTGGTATTCCTTTAGTGCTTTGTAGATTATTTTCTTTGATATAGTTTTTTTTGATAATAAAGTTCCCCAGAAAATCAGATTTTCTTCAACCGTTAAAGTGGCTTTAATCCCATTTTTATGACCAGAATAAGTTATTTTATTTTTAAATTCTTCGATTTCTTTACTTATATCTTTTCCATTCCAGGTAACAGATCCAGAAAAAGGTTTTAAAAGACCCGATAAAATTTGGAGTAAACTGGTTTTTCCGCTTGCATTGGCACCGTTCAAGATTAAACCTTCCCCTTGTTTCAGGGAGAAGTTAATATTAGAAAAAACAGTTCTTTCATTTCTTTTGCACTTAAGATTGCATACAGCAAACATTTTCATTCCTTTGTTGTTCGGATTTTTGGTAGTGTACATCGCGAAAAGAGATTCTGCGACAAATATAATGGTTTTATATGGTGTGGTTATATTTTTTATTTAATAAACGATTATTTTTTAGAAATTGGTATTATTGATATAGTAGAGGCTAAAGTTGAGTAAAGAAAATCCAGATTCATTTCATTGCTTCACTGAATTTCGTTTAGGAAGAAACAAATACTATTACTATAGTTTGGATCTTGCTTCTCAAGCTGGACTTGGCGATATCGCTAACTTGCCAATATCGGTAAAAATTTTACTTGAAAATCTTCTCAGAAACGAAGACGAAAAGTCTATTAGTGCAGATGATATTAGAAAATTTGTTCTTAGCTATCAAAAAGGACAAAATAAAAAATTAGACCAGGTGCTATTTAATCCAACAAGAGTCTTAATGCAGGACTTTACTGGTATACCGGCTCTTGTTGATCTAACGGCTATGAGGAATGCTATTGCTAATTTTGGTTTGGATCCAAATAACATAAATCCACTTAAACCTGTAGATTTAGTTGTTGATCATTCTATTTCTGCAGATTTTACATCCAGTAATTCGGCGTTAAAAAAAAATATCATTTCTGAGTTTTCTAAGAATCGAGAAAGGTATAATTTTTTAAAATGGGGACAACAGGCCTTTAATGCTTTACGAATAGTTCCTCCTGGAACAGGCATTTGCCATCAAATTAATTTAGAAAAATTCTCAAAGGTTATTTGGTTAGACAGGGAACTTGGAAAAAAAATCGTTTATCCAGATACAATTATTGGAACTGATAGTCATACTACTATGGTGAATGCATTATCAGTTCTTGGCTGGGGAGTCGGAGGAATTGAAGCTGAAGCGGTAATGTTAGGACAGCCTATTTCTTTAAAAATTCCTAAAGTTGTAGGTTGCAAGATTATCGGAAAAGTTAGAGAAGGGGTTACCTCGACTGATGTGGTGCTAAGTTTGACGAATTTGTTACGATCCTATGGTGTTGTTGGAAAGTTTATTGAATTTTACGGTTCTGGATTGAATAATTTGAGTTTGGCTGATCGATCGACTATTTCAAATATGTCCCCAGAATATGGTGCGACATGTAGCTTTTTTCCAATTGATCAGGAAGTATTAAAATATTTAAAATTTACTGGGCGCACTAAGGAACAGATTTGTCTTGTAGAAAAATACGCAAAAATACAGGGTTTGTGGCGGATAAATAAACGGTCTTTAAAATTTAACTCTGCACTTAATTTTGACTTATCTTCTGTTCAGCCCTGTTTATCCGGACCTAAGAATCCAAGCGAAAAATCTTTTTTGAACGAAGTTCCGAAAAAAATTAATAAAATTATCGAAAGCCAAAATCAAAACCAGAGGAAATACCAAAAAAAAATAGATGATTCTAGAGAGGTTTCTTCGATTCCCAATAACGGTGATGTTTTAATAGCAGCAATTACAAGCTGTGCGAATACATCAAATCCGAATGTTTTAGTTTCTGCTGCATTATTAGCTAAAAAAGCCGTTAACAAGGGATTAAAGACCTGCCCTTGGGTTAAAACGTCATTTGCCCCTGGTAGTAGAGTTGTAAGGGAATATCTTTATGAGAGTGGTTTACAAAAGTATTTGGATAAGCTGGGGTTTCATATAGTGGGTTATGGCTGCACCACGTGCATAGGAAATTCTGGACCATTATTATTTGATGCAGAAAAGAGCATTGAAAAAAATAAAATTTTTGGTTGCTCCGTTTTGTCTGGTAATAGAAATTTTGAGGGAAGAATACATCCAAATTTAAGATTAAATTGGCTTGCCAGCCCTCCACTGGTTGTCGCATATGCGTTGGCGGGAAATATGAGAATTAATCTTTTGAAAGAGCCATTGGCTCTTGATAAAAATGGTCGAGAGGTATTTTTGAAGGATATATGGCCAGCGAACAAGGAGATTGAAAGAGTTATTTCAAGATATATAAAACCAGAAATGTATTTATCAACTTATTCAAAACTTTTTGAAGGAACCAATGAGTGGAAAAAGATTTCTGTGAAAAAAGATAATATTTTTAAATGGTCAAAACATTCTACCTATATTAAAGAGCCGCCATTTTTTAAAAACATGACTTTAAATCTACCGAAATTAAAAAAGATAAAAAATGCCCGTCCCCTGTTAATTCTTGCCGACGGTATTACCACAGATCATATTTCACCAGCCGGAATGATAGATAATAAAAGTTCGGCAGGAAGCTATTTAAAAAAACAAGGTGTTTTAAAATATGAATTTAATTCATTTGGATCAAGAAGAGGAAATCATGAAGTGATGATGCGTGGAACATTTAGTAACCGTCTTTTGAAAAATGAAATTTTAAGGAATGGTGAAGAGGGTGGTTTTACTAGACATATGCCCAGTGGAAGAAAGCTGTCTATTTATGATGCTGCAAAAAGATATAGAAAGGAAAAGGTACCATTGGTTATTATTGCTGGGAAAGAATATGGAGCTGGATCTTCAAGAGATTGGGCGGCCAAGGGGCCAAAGCTGTTAGGTATTGAAGCTGTAATTGCAGAAAGTTATGAAAGAATTCATAGGTCAAACCTAATAGGAATGGGGATCTTGCCCTTAGAATTTTTTCGCAAGATAAACAGAAAGATGTTAGGTTTAATCGGAGATGAGACGATAGATATTTCCGATTTTCCCAAAACATTTGATCCAAAATTAAAAATGAGATTACGTATAAAAAGGAGAAATAGAAAGGTTGATGAAATTGAAGTGAAGTGTAGGATTGATACTTATCATGAATATCAATACTATGTGAACGGTGGTATTTTGCCCTATGTACTAAGAACTTTTCTTGCCCAAGATCAATTGAGTGGGCATAATATTTAAAAAGGGATAGGAGGTTAACTGGTTATGACATATTTCGTGAATGAGAGTTGTATTAAATGTAAATATCTAGACTGTGTTGAAGTTTGTCCGGTAGACTGTTTCTATGAAGGTGAAAATATGCTTGTCATACATCCTGACGAATGTATAGATTGCGGTGTTTGTGAGCCTGAATGTCCAGTCGAAGCTATTAAGGCAGATAGTGATCCTGATGCAGAAAAATGGGTTGAAGTTAATAAAGAGTATTCGGATAAATGGCCCAATATAACTAAAAACGGAGATCCAATGCCTGATGCTGACAAATTCAAAGAAGTAGAAAATAAATTTGCAGATCATTTTAGTCCTAATCCGGGCGGTGAGAAGTCGGGCGAATAAGATTTTTTATGGTTAAAAAAAACCAACCAACATACAAAATTGATGATTTTATTGTTTACCCGACACACGGTACTGGGAAGATTGTGAAAATGGAAAACGAAGTTTTCGATGGAAAAAAGATTAATTTTTATGTGATAAATTTTGAGCAGGATAGATTGCTCTTGCGTGTGCCGAAGGAAAAGGCGGAAGAGCTTGGTTTGCGCAGAACAAGTTCTAAAGATAGAATAAAAGAAGCAATTAATGCCCTAAAAACACCCCGGAGGTCTAGTACGTTGATGTGGAGTCGTCGTGCGGAAGAATATCAATCAAAAATTAATTCTGGTGATCCTGTGCAGTTAGCTGAAGTTTTAAGAGATCTTTATAAGGGCGAAAAAGAACAAGAACAGTCATATAGTGAGCGCCAGATATATAAATCCGCCATGGAACGACTAGCAAGAGAATATGCTGCTATCGAAAAAACTGATGAGGACAGTGCTACTAAAAAACTAGAAAAAGCTTTAGGCCATTAGGTAATTACTCAATTAACTGATCCTTTTCTCTAGTTTCTGCGTAAAATTTCCACTTTTTTAACTTTTTTCCGCTTTTTCTTGCCCATAATAGTACATATCTTTATCATTTATTAGAAAAAAACATACCTAGGGTAAGGATAGCTTTATGCGTTGCCGATTTATTTTTCTTTTTCTGTTTTTTCTTTCTTGTTTACCTTCTTCCATAAAGGCGAAGGATTCTTCACTGATTGTTTTGAGTTTTGGCGCTTTTGATATGAATGATGACAAAACTACGGGAGAGCAGCGCATCGAATATAGACATGGTGAAAGATATTTATCGTTATTTAAACCGTTTGTTGGGTTTATGAGGACTAATGATGATGCATACTATGGATATCTGGGTATCGGTATAGATCTTTACTTTGGTAAATGTAAATGTGTTGTTTTTCAACCAAATTTTGCTGTAGGAATTTTTGACGACGATGATTACACCGAGGGAGAAGGCCTGACTTCAGGCAAAGCAGGCAAAGATTTAGGTGGAGGCTTAGAATTTCGTTCTGGTGTAGAGTTGGCTTATAGATTTGAGAATAACATGCGATTCGGGATGGCTTTTTCACATATATCAAATGCAGGTTTGGGCGATATTAATCCGGGAGCTGAATCTTTAGTTCTTACGTGGGCGGTTCCACTAGATTGGTTGGAATTTTAGTGTTCTCTAGTATACAAATATTTTAAAGTTATGCGCTCGTAGCTCAGTTGGATAGAGCGCAAGATTCCTAATCTTGAGGTCACAGGTTCAAATCCTGTCGAGCGCGTTAATTGTGTACATTAGAATGTATATTTGAGAATGTATATTTGTAGAGATGTATAAAAATTAAAAGATGACTACTAATATGAAGAAGCAAGGTCTTTATAATCCAGATAATGAGCATGATTCTTGTGGTATTGGGTTTATTGCAAATTTAAAAAATGTAAAAAGCCACCATATAATTCAACAAGGATTAAAAATTCTTTGCAATGTGACTCATAGAGGTGCCGTAGGCGCCGATCCTTTAGTTGGTGACGGGGTAGGCATTCTCATACAAATACCGGATAATTTTTTTCGAGAAATTTTAGGAGAAGAGAAAATTTTTCTTCCCGATTCAGGCGATTATGGTGTTGGGATGATTTTTCTACCCAGGCCTTCTAATTTACGAAAAGAATGTGAAAAAATAGTCGAAAAATTTATTTTAAAAGAGGGACAAGAATTTATTACTTGGCGTAATGTTCCTTTGGGTGATTCTGATTTAGGTGAAACGGTAAAAGCTAATGAGCCGATAATTAAACAAATTTTTATTAAGAGAGGAAAAAATTGTGCTGACCAAGATTCTTTTGAAAGAAAGCTGTTTGTTATTAGAAAACAAATCGAAATCTTTTTTAACGCGAAAACAAAACCTAAGTTTGATGATTTTTATATAACTTCTTTTTCATCCCGGACAATTGTTTATAAGGGGATGATTTTGTCTAGACAAATTGGTAATTATTTTAAGGATTTAATAGATTCAAGAGTTAAATCTGCTTTGGCACTTGTTCATCAACGATTTTCAACCAATACATTTCCCTCATGGAAGTTGGCGCAACCTTTTCGTTTGTTATGTCATAATGGAGAGATCAATACACTCCGTGGTAATTTGAATTGGATGAATGCCAGAAAAGATTCTATGGCCTCAAAGATTTTAGGAAAAGATTTGAAAAAGATTTGGCCACTAATTGAAGAAGGTCAATCAGACTCAGCGTGTATTGATAATGCATTAGAGCTTCTGCTTGCGGGTGGATATTCGCTTGCTCATGCAATTATGATGTTAATACCTGAGGCCTGGTCTGGAAACATCATGATGGGTGAAAAACGTAAAGATTTTTACGAATATCACGCTGCTTTTACTGAAGCATGGGACGGTCCAGCTGCGATTGCTTTTACAGATGGAAAGCAAATTGGAGGCACATTAGATCGCAATGGACTACGCCCTTCCCGTTATTTTTTAACTGATGATGACACAGTTATATTAGCTTCGGAAATGGGTGTATTAGATGTTCCAGAGGAAAAAATTATAAAGAAGTGGAGATTAGAGCCTGGAAAAATGTTTTTGATTGATTTGGAAGAGAAGAGAATTATAAGTGATGATGAAATAAAAGAAAAATATGCAACTCAAAAACCTTATAAAGATTGGCTTAAATCCGGCAGATTTAGAGTAGAGGATTATCCTGCCCGGGTAAAAAGAAAATTTAATACGACTCAAAACCTACTCGATTACCAACAGGCGTTTGGATACACTCAAGAGGATTTAGATTTTTTTCTTAAGCCCATGCTTCTGAATGGTGAGGAACCTATTGGTTCAATGGGTGTTGATACTGCGCCGTCTGTACTTTCACGAAAACCGAAATCGCTTTATAGTTATTTTAAACAATGCTTTGCGCAAGTGACCAATCCTGCCATTGATCCAATTCGTGAACAATTGGTCATGTCTCTAATTTCATTTATTGGACCTAAGCCAAACCTTCTTGATGTCGATAAAGATTCTTGGTTTGCAAGATTAGAAGTAAAACAGCCAATTATTACTAATGAGGAAATTGAAAAAATAAGACACATCAAGAGTTCTTTAGGAAAATACTTTTGCGCTATTACTGTAGATATTTGTTATCCGCATGATGAAGGTCCTAAGAAAATGAGCGCTTATCTTGAAAAATTATGCAAGAAAGTCGAGTTGGCTATCAGAGGAGGCTGCAACATCATTGTTTTGTCGGATCGAAAGATGAATATGGGTCGCGTTGCTATTCCTGCTTTACTCGCTACTTCTGCTGTTCACCATCACCTTATTAAGAATGGGCTTCGAACAAAAACCGGTTTGGTTGTTGAAACGGGAGAAGTATGCCAGTTACATCATTTTGCTGTATTAGCTGGTTATGGAGCTGAGGCAATTAATCCATACTTAGCATTTGAGACATTAAATAGTCTTGCCAGTCAAATGTCTTTGAAGATCTCTCAGAAGAAGATAGAGAGTCAGTATATTAAAGCAGTTAATAAGGCTATTTTAAAAATTATGTCAAAAATGGGAATCTCAACCTATCAATCATATTGTGGTGCTCAAATTTTTGATTCCATTGGTCTATCCTCAACCTTTATTAAAAAATATTTTACGGGTACTTCTGCTCCCGTTGAAGGTATAGGGATCGAAGAAATTGCATTTGAGACATTTAAAAGACATCAACTCGCTTTTGGAGATTCTCCCGTCTATAAAGATTCACTTGATGTAGGCGGAGAGCTCGCTTATCGGATTAGAGGAGAAGATCATATTTGGTCACCCGATACCGTCGGTAACTTACAACATGCAGTGAGAGGTGGTATTGCTGAAAAGTATCAAAAGTACTCAGAATTAATTAATTCTAAAGATAAGAGGTTTTTAACTTTTAGGGGCTTGTTTGAATTCAAAACGACTAATAAAAAAATATCTTTGAATCAGGTAGAGCCGGCTAAAGAAATTGTCAGACGATTTGCGACAGGTGCTATGTCATTTGGCTCTATTTCTCGGGAAGCACATACCAATTTGGCAATCGCTATGAATAGAATAGGAGGAAAATCTAATACAGGTGAAGGAGGGGAAGAAAGAGATCGATTTCAACTTCTTAAAAATGGCGATTCTATGCGTTCCGCTATAAAGCAAGTTGCTTCGGGTCGTTTCGGTGTTACTGCTGAGTATCTTGTGAATTCAGATGACATTCAGATAAAAATTTGTCAAGGAGCAAAACCCGGAGAAGGTGGACAGCTTCCTGGTTATAAAGTTGATTCTACAATTGCTTCTGTTCGATATTCAACCCCAGGAGTTGGTTTAATTTCCCCACCTCCACATCACGATATATATTCAATTGAGGATTTAGCCCAATTAATTTTTGATCTCAAAAATGTAAATCCTCGTGCCCGTATTAGTGTTAAACTTGCATCGGAAATTGGAGTTGGAACAGTTGCTGCTGGTGTTGCGAAGTGTAAGGGTGATCATGTCACTATTGCTGGATATGAGGGTGGGACAGGAGCTTCGGCTATTACATCGATTCGTAATGCAGGCTTGCCATGGGAG
>CEVM01024550.1_pt1 | contig 10426 bp, 10 predicted proteins | sample 531481 | NCBI WGS metagenome assembly CEVM01 (sample SAMEA2623649, study PRJEB7988) | marine metagenome | biome: marine biome (ENVO:00000447); feature: mesopelagic zone (ENVO:00000213) & marine oxygen minimum zone (ENVO:01000065); material: "saline water (ENVO:00002010), including plankton...
ATGAGAACAATACAAACTTTTTTCACCATATGTCTTGGCATGCAATTGCTTATTGGTCAAAATGTTGAAATAGAACCGGATAGTCCGGGTTCTGATAATTATCAAGAAAGAAGTAGAGCAAATCTAAGAGCTGAATCAATTGTGAACGTATACTCTAATGTTGCTGTTGCTGACGTGCATGTTTGGAATTTGCCATGGCAATCATCAGAAAGAACATTTCCAGCTAAAATAGCTTTACCGACAGATAACCAACGCTATGTCATCAGTTTGTACACACAAGCTGAATACCAAGAAATTACCCATGAATTACAGACATTTGATTTTGAATCTAGAGACATCGAAGAATTTGAATTGTTACAAAATGAATTTGCAAAAATGGAATTAGCAACAAAATATGTACGTCCTATTCCAGGGACAGATTCATCTGTATTTCTGACACATTGTTCAAGCGAGGATCTAGATTGTGAACAAGGTATGCATTGGTTGGATCAATTTTATGCACATTATTATGATGCAAAGCAGGAGAAAAATCTTGTATCAGACTTAAATGGTTCTGATTTAACACAAGAAGAAAAATTTTTAGTTAGACGACATCGTCTGGGTGTCTTTAGTATGGTTGGTTTATTTTCAATGGTCATGTTTGTTATAGATAGTAATATTCAGTGACAAATATTTCTATTAACGTTGTTGGTATTGGCACAGAAACTTATCCAAGTGGAACAACTCCATTACAAATACTTTCTTCAACCAAAGGTATATCAAAAGATGCTTTAATCTGTAAAGTAGATCAGGTTCTTACTGATTTAAGCACTTCATTAACTGATGACGCTACTGTTCAATTTTTTGACGGTAAGAGCAAAGATGGGCATAGTGTGTTACTGCATAGTACCGCTCATTTAATGGCTCAAGCAGTAAAAAGATTGTATCCTAAAACAAAAGTAACTATCGGACCTTATTTAGAAAATAGGTTCTACTATGACTTTGATGTAGAAACTCCTTTTACAGAACAAGATTTATTAAAAATTGAAAAAGAAATGTTAAAAATATCTCAAGAAAATCTGGAGATTGTACATGAAGTGAAATCAAGAGAAGAAGCATTAAAATTCTTTAAAAAAATAGGAGAAGACTATAAAGTAGAGATTATTAATGATCTAGATAAATCTGAAGTACTTAAAGTGTATGCTCAAGGAGATTTTACCGACCTTTGTAGGGGACCACATGTTCCATCTACTGGCGTAATCCAACATTTTAAATTACTATCATCTTCAGCGGCTTATTGGAGAGGAGATGAGAATAATCAAACATTACAACGCGTGTATGGTACATCTTTTACTAGCGCCAAAGATCTTAAAAAATACTTATTAATGCTTGAAGAGCAGAAGAAAAGAGATCATCGTAAAATTGGAAAAGAATTAGATTTATACTTTCATGATGAAGAGGTAGGTCCTGGTCTACCTTTATGGACTCCAAATGGAGCTGTTATGATTGATGAATTAGAAGCTCTTGCAAAAGAGAAAGAAGATTTGGGCGGTTATAAGAGAGTTAGAACTCCACATCTTACTAAGGGAACTTTATATGAAAAATCTGGTCATTTAGAGCATTATATATCAAGTATGTATCCAGCAATGGATGTAGACGGAACTGATTATTATATAAAACCAATGAATTGTCCTCACCATCATAAGATCTACGCCAATACACCTAAAAGTTATCGAGATTTACCATATCGCTTAGCAGAATATGGAACATGTTATCGATATGAAAAATCAGGTGAATTATTTGGATTAATGCGCGTAAGAAGCATGCAAATGAATGATGCTCATATTTATTGTACTGAAGATCAGTTTAAAGAAGAGTTTATAGCCGTATGTAATCTGTATATGGACTATTTTAAAATCTTTGGAATAGAAAAGTATGAAATGAGATTAGGTCTGCATGATTCTAAAGGGTTAGGAAAAAAATATATCAATAACCCTAAGCTTTGGAAGAAAACAGAGGATGACGTAAGAAATGCTTTAAAAGATGCTGGATTAAAATTCACTGAATCTGTTGGAGATGCTGCATTTTATGGTCCAAAAATAGATGTTCAAGTTTGGAGTGCAATAGGGAAAGAGTTCAGTTTGGCTACTAATCAGGTAGATTTTGCAGTTCCTGAGCGTTTTAATCTGACTTATAAAGATGTCGATGGTAAATCTAAAACTCCACTATGTATCCATAGAGCTCCATTAGGTACACACGAACGATTCATTGGATTCCTTATTGAGCACTTTGGTGGAAATTTTCCATTATGGCTTGCTCCAAAACAAGTAATCATTTTACCTGTTTCTGATAAATTCAATGATTATGCATATAATATATGTAAATCATTAAAGGCTCAGGGGGTAAGAGTGGATGTAGATAGTCGATCAGAAAAGATTGGTTCAAAAATTAGAGATGCAGAAATGCAAAAAATAAATATTATGGTAATTGTAGGTGAAAAAGAAGTTGAGGGCAATACTCTTACCATTAGAAGAAGATTTATAAAACAACAACAAACCATTTCATTGGAAGAGTTCTCTACTGAGATCTTAGATGAAATAAACGATAGGAGAGTTCCGAATTAAAAAGAAAAGAATAAGAGTAAATAACAGAATTTATGCAGATAAAGTTAGACTTATAGGGCATGATAAAGAACAAATAGGAATTGTAACAGTTCCAGAAGCCTTAAATAGAGCGGAAGAAGTAGATTTAGACTTAGTAGAAATATCACCAAACGCAAAACCGCCTGTATGTAAAATTATGGATTACGGCAAATTTAAATATGAAGAAAAGAAGAAAGCACAGCAAAGTCGAAAAAACCATCATGTTATAAAGGTAAAAGAATTAAGAATGAGACCAAATATTGGCGATCATGATTTAGAAAATAAGTTAAAAATGGGGAAAAAGTTTTTAAGCGAAGGTTATAAATTAAAACTTACCTTAATGTATAGAGGTAGGGAGATGTCACGTCAAGATTTAGGTCAGGACCTATTGACGCGAGTTCTGTCGTCATTAAGTGAGCATGCAGAGATGGAGAAAGATTCTCCTTTGATGGGACGAAAGAAATCTATAATATTAGCCCCGAAATAGGAAATATTATGCCAAAGATGAAAACAAGAAAAAGTGTATCAAAAAGATTTAAGCTTACTGGCTCAGGTAAACTGAAACGTAATAAAGCAGGACATTCACATATGTTAATCCGTAGAGATAGAGATGTGAAGCGTGCAGCAAAAAAAGCGACAGTAGTAGCACCTGCTTTTGAGAAGCGAATGAAAAAAATGATGGGGAAGATATAAGTTATGCCAAGGTCCAATAGTTCAGTTCCAAGACATAGAAGACATCGTAAGACTGTTAAGTCAGCGAAAGGTTATTTCGGAGCAAGAAGCCGTAATTATAAAGCTGCAAAAGATGCAGTAGTTAGAGCTGGTTTATATGCTTATAGAGATAGAAGACAAAAGAAACGTCAGTTTAGACGTCTTTGGATTGTGCGCATTAATGCTGCATCAAGATTAAATGGTTTATCATATTCGAATTTTGTACATTTATTGAAGGAGAAGGGAGTCGATTTAGACAGAAAGATTTTAGCTCATCTAGCAGTTAATAATCCATCTGTATTTGAAGACCTTATAAAATATTTAAAGAAAAAATAAAAATAAAGATGTCACTAGATAACACTATCAAAGAAATTAAGACATCTTTTCAATCAGACTTATCTAACTGCAAAACAACTACTAATCTCGAAAATATCCGCATTACATACCTAGGAAGAAAAGGTAAGCTTACTGTGCTATTTGATGACTTTACAAAACTTCCTGGATCTGAAAAGCCTAAGTATGGAAAAGCTTTAAATATTTTAAAGACAGACCTAACGAACGCTTTTAATAAAAAATTAAATCAATTAAATCCTGATAATGGTAAGTCTAATGATAATTCAGAAGATTTTTCATTACCTGGATATACTTTACCCAAAGGAAGTTTACATCCATTAGAGCAAATTACTAGTGAGATAAAGTCAATTTTTCAATCTATAGGGTTCTCCGTTGCCTATGGACCTGAGATTGATGATGATTATCATAATTTTGAGGCATTAAATGTACCAAAACATCATCCTGCAAGAGATATGCAAGATACATTCTTTATTGACCCTAATACAGTATTAAGAACTCATACTTCAAATGTTCAGATTCACTTAATGGAAAATCAAGATCCACCTATTCGTCATATTTGCTGCGGAAGAGTGTTTAGAAACGAAGCCGTGAGTTATAAAAGCTTTTGTTTATTTAATCAAGTAGAGGGTTTAGTGATTAACGAATCTTCTTCTTTTGCAGAAATGAAAGGTACTTTAGAGTACTTTGTACAAGAAATGTTCGGAAAAGGCACTAAAATGCGATTTAGACCAAGTTATTTTCCGTTTACTGAGCCAAGCGCTGAGGTAGATATATGGAACGATAAGCTTAACCAATGGATGGAAATTTTAGGATGTGGTATGGTAAATCCAAACGTGCTTGCAAATGTTGAATATGATAATACAAAATACCAAGGATTTGCTTTCGGAATGGGTATAGAGCGTATTGCAATGATTAAATATGGAATTAAAGATATTCGTCTATTCTATCAGAATGATAAACGATTTTTGGAGCAATTCTAATGAAAGTTTCTCTATCATGGCTTAAGCGTTTTGTTGATTTTGAATACTCTTCATCTGAGCTTGCAGATAAATTGACTATGCGAGGGTTTGAATCCGAAGTAGTTGCAGATTTTAGTGCACTAGAACATATTGTTGTAGGTGAGGTTAAATCCGCCAAAAAACACCCGGATGCTGACAAATTAAAGATTTGTACGGTTACAGATGGAAGCGAGACATATAACGTGGTTTGTGGAGCACTTAATGTTGACAAAGGTCAAAAGATTGTATTTGCTAAAGTAGGTGCTGTATTGCCTGGAGATTTTAAGATTGGAAAAGCAAAAATTAGAGGAGTTGAAAGCTTCGGAATGATTTGCTCGGAAAGAGAATTGGGAATATCAGAAGAACATGACGGTATCATGGTTTTAGAGAGTTCATGTACAGTAGGTGCAAAGATTGATACTGTATTGGGTGAAACATACGATGCTATCGATGTAGAAGTCACACCAGATAAAGCATTTGCATTAAGTCATCGTGGTATTGCAAGAGAAATAGCTGCTATGTCCGGCTCTAAACTTAAAAGCCCTATAGAGGCTTTAAAAGCTACATCTAAAAGTAATGATGTCGTTAAAGTAATATTGGATAAAAAAGGTGGATGTACCCGCTATATTGCAGGTATAATGAAAAACCTTACTGTTGGACCATCTCCTAAATGGCTTGCAGATTACTTAAAATCTGTAGGACAAAAAAGCATTAATAACTTAGTTGATATATCAAATTTTATGTTATTAGAAATTGGGCATCCAACGCATATTTTTGATTTAAATAAGCTTTCAAAACCTATGATTGAGGTAAAATGGGCTAAAAAAGGCGAAAAATTTGATGGATTAGATGAAGAATCTTATAAGTTGGATACTGATCATCTTATTATAACAGATTCTGTTAATACGATTGCATTAGCAGGTATTATTGGTGGTAAAGATAGCGCTGTATCTGATACGACAACAGAAGTATTAATTGAGAGCGCTTATTTTGATCCTGTTGTTGTAAGAAAAGGATCTAAAAAGTTAAATTTATTATCAGAAGCATCTAGACGTTTTGAAAGAGGCGCAGATCCTGAAGCTGTTTTAGAAGCGTTCTATATGATTGTAGGCCTTATGTCTGAAGTGGCAGGAGGTACCTTAGAATCTCTTGTTACTGGTGAATCTACCATTGATTCAACCTTGCACAAAATTTCATTATCAGAGGATAAATTATTAAAGTATACAGGTCAAGATATTAATCATAAATCTGTTAGTTCTATACTTGATGGATTGCATATTCGAAACAAAAAATCAAAAACAGGTTGGGATTGTGTTATTCCTTCTTTTAGGCATGATGTAAAACATGACACTGATCTTATTGAAGAGGTTTTGCGTTGTTATGGTTATGAGAATATTAAATCTTCTTATAGTTTTTCATCTCAAATGCAATATGCTAACGATGCAGAACAACCATTATTTGAATTAAAGCAACACTTATCTTCTTTAGGATTTAATCAATCTTATAATAATTCATTACAAGATATTGAAGAGGTAAAGGCTTTTGGAATTAATCCAGTATCTGTAATGAATCCATCCTCAGAAAGAATGAATACATTGCGCACAACTCTTCATCGTGGCCTATTTGAAAACTTAGACTTTAATTTTAAAAATGGTTCAGCGAATACATTAATTTATGAGCATGGGACTGTGTTTGAGAAAAAAGGTGATTCTTTAAAAGATATTGATCAAATGAGCAATTTTTCTTGCCTCATTCATGGCAATTTCTATGAACAGAATGTGCATTTTAATGCAGTGGAAAATAACTTCTTTTTATTAAAAGGGATTGCAACGAATATTTTTGAAACCCTTACCAAAGCTAAAGTGAAATTTATAGAAGATAAACATTCATATTGCGATATTTTTTATCGTATTATCGACGGAAAAAAGAATACAGTAGGCTCTATAGGTGTCGTAGCTGATTCATTTCTTAATAAGTTAGATATTGCACATAAAACAGATGTTTGTGTTATGGATATTAACACATCCTTTTTTGTAGAGCATTTTAACCACAGTGTTAAAGTAAAAGATGTTGTGCTATATCCTGTAGTAAATAGAGATTTAAACTTTAAGTTAGATAGTGGTACTAATTTAGGTGAAGTATGTTCTGCTATGAAATCGATAAACCAGTCAATACTACAAGATGTATCTCCTGTTGATATTTATCAATCAAAGAAAGAAGATAACAAGAAAAATGTATTGTTTAAATTGTCATTTCAGAGTGTTAAAAAAACACTTGAAGACAATGAGGTAAATGCAGTTATTGCAGAAATTATAAATGTTGTTACGAAGAAATTTAATGCTAAATTAAGAGATAATTAATAGGAAAATATTATGGAAAGTTCAGAAAAAAAAGTTGTCAAAGTTAGAATTTTTGGTCAAGAATATTCTATTCGTGCTACTGTTAACGAAGCTCACATAAAAGAATGCGCTGCATTAGTAGATAGAAAGATGGCAGAAATTCAAAGATCAGCACCTTCATCCTTAAATGCATCTAAAATAGCAATCTTAGCTGCAATGAACATCTCTGATGAATTAATGAGCGCCCAAAGAGGAGAATACTCTTTTAAAGGCGAAGTAGAATCAAAGATTAGATCTTTGGTTGAACGTATTGAAGAAATAGTTTAAAAAGTAAGAGAGAGGTTTAATGTTCGATACAAAAATCTTATCAGGGATAGAAGCAAGTCATGCTCTTTATGATAGTTTGCATGACCGTATTCATGCTTTGAAAGAAAAAGGTATTACCCCTGGATTAGCAGCTATCTTAATCGGAGAAGATCCTGCGTCACAAATTTATGTTCGCAATAAAACAAAGCGTTTTGATGCTTTAGGTCTTAAATCGGAGCTTCATCGTCTAGAAGACTCTGTTTCAGAACAAGAAGTGCTTGATTTAATTGTTCAAATTAATGCAGATGACAGTTTTCATGGAATTTTAGTTCAACTACCTTTACCAAAACATATTGATAGCGATAAAGTTATTCATGCTATCGATCCTAAAAAAGATGTCGATGGATTTCATCCAGAAAATGCTGGGTTATTATCGATAGGACGACCAAGATTTGTTCCTTGTACACCAAAAGGAATCATGTTTATGTTAAAGCATTTTCAAGTAGATTTAAATGGAAAGCATGTGGTTGTGGTCGGACGTAGTAATATTGTTGGAAGACCTGTATCAGTATTATCGAGTCTTAAATCATTAGGTAATGCAACAGTAACACTTTGTCATAGCGGTACATCTAACTTAAAACATTTTACTCAACAAGCAGATGTTGTGGTAGCAGCGATGGGTTCACCAGAATTTTTAGATGCTTCTTTCATTAAAGAGGGTGCTTGCCTTGTTGATGTTGGTATTAATCGCATTGAACGTGACGGAAAATCTGTTATTGTCGGAGACGTGAATCAGTCAAGTGTGACAGGTAAAGCAAGTGCGCTGACTCCTGTGCCTAAAGGAGTGGGTCCAATGACTATCGCTATGTTGGTAGAAAATACCATACTGTCTGCAGAATTTTTACTAAATTAAAAACCTTTAAACATTAAATAAAGAGATTAACTATGCACAACGTTTTTAAATACACAGCTCTACTAGCATGTTTATTAATAATCAATGCATGCGCAGGATTAAAAGTTGATCAAGATGAAATCAAAAAAGCAAATCAATTTTTTGAATCTATTTTTCAAGATAGGGTATTAGATAGTCCTGAATTTCAATCTAGGTTAGGATATAAATCTAATTACGATCAATGGGACGATATTACATGGCCTAAAAGAAGAAAAGATGCAAGAGATGCTGCTTTTGACTTAGAATATTTAAATGAATATATCAATATTGATAAACTAGATAGTAAGACAGCAATCAGTTATCGGTTAATGGAGAAATCTTTACAAAGAGTGATTGATAATGATGAATATCTTTTTCGTGGATATATGGTAACTCATCGCGGCGGAAAACATTCTTCTATTCCATCTTTTTTAATCAATTACCATATTATAGAGGATGAAAGAGATGTTCAAGATTATCTCGGAAGATTGCGCAATATTGAGCCATTATTTGAAGACTTTATTAAAGAACTAACTATAAGAGACGATATTGGAACAATTGCACCTATGTTTGTCTATCCTAAAGCCATTGCTGTGTGTGAGAATATCATATCAGGCTATCCATTTGAAGAAGGAAAAGAACAGAATGTTATCTATAAAGATTTTGTTACAAAGCTAGAGGCGTTAGATCTAACAGATGCAGTCAAGTTGCGTTATAAAAGTGAAGCAGAAGCTATTTTGGTTACTGTAGTGAATTATTCTTATAGAAGCTTAATTGATTTTCTCAGTGCACAACAACTAAAAGCTACGAACAATGATGGTGTTTGGAAGTATCCTAACGGTGCTGAATACTATCAACATAGCTTAGACAATTACACTACATTAGGATTGACTGCAGAAGAAATTCATCAAATTGGTTTAGATGAAGTGGCTCGTATTCATGAAGAAATTTATACTATTATGGAAACGGTTGCTTTTGAAGGCACCTTACAAGAATTCTTTGATTTTATGAGAACAGATCCACAATTTTATTACCCACAAAGCGATAAAGGGCGTCAGATGTATTTAGACCAAGTGAATGTGGTGGTTGATACATTATCTAATCGTATTGAAGAATTGTTTTATGGATTACCAAGTATTCCACTTATTGTCAAAGCAGTGGAGCCATATCGTGAAGCATCTGCTGGTATCGCATTTTATAATCGCGGTCAAGCTGATGGAAGTCGTCCTGGAATTTATTATGCTAATTTGTATAATATGCAAGATATGCCAATTTATAAGTTAGAAAATCTAGCTTACCATGAAGCCATTCCTGGGCATCATATGCAAATTGCGATTGCATTAGAAGTAAAAGGGATGCCAAACTTCAGAAAATATGGTGGATATAGTGTATTCTCTGAAGGGTGGGCGCTATATTCAGAAACACTCCCAAAAGAAATTGGTCTCTACAAAGATCCATATTCTGATTTTGGTCGTTTATCTGGAGAGCTTTGGAGAGCATGTCGTTTGGTCGTTGATACTGGGATTCATCATTATCGATGGACCAGAGAAGAGGGGATTGATTATTATATGAACAATACAGCAAATCCAGAAGGTGATTGTGTTGGGATGGTAGAGCGTCATATTGTATGGCCAGGTCAAGCCGTTTCTTATAAAATAGGAATGCTAAAAATTCAAGAATTACGCACTTACGCTGAATCAACGCTTGGTGATACATTCTCGCTACAAGGATTTCATGATGTTGTCTTAAAAAATGGAGGCGTGTCCATGGATATCCTTCAAGACATTGTGTATCAATGGGTTGAAAATCAGTAAATATTATGATTATTATTAAAACAACTTCTAATAGCCATAAGGCTATGAAAGAGATCACTAATACATTACTGAACAAGCGTTATGCTGCGTGCGTTAACATTATTCCTCGTATGCGCTCAAAATACATCTTAGACGGACGTATTATTGAAGCAAGAGAGGTTATGTTACTTATTAAGACATCGCAAGATTTAGAGGCGAAAGTCTATCAAACAATTAAAGAGTTGCATAATTATGACACTCCTGAGATTTCTACAATCGAAACGAAGAATGTTGATAAAGATTATTTAAATTGGATTAATCAATCATTAAAGGTTGATAAGAAAGAAAAATAATGAACGATAACAATTATAAA